>Ga0265760_10000126_pt1 | contig 19409 bp, 19 predicted proteins | sample NZIome_2_FD_200831 | JGI IMG/M metagenome (GOLD analysis project Ga0265760, IMG submission 200831) | Metatranscriptome of rhizosphere microbial communities from Maridalen valley, Oslo, Norway - NZI1 (Metagenome Metatranscriptome) | ecosystem: Host-associated > Plants > Roots > Rhizosphere >...
ATGCGGGTTTGGCCCTAACCGTATGAAAAGCAAGAGGGGACGTAGTTCAGTTGGTTAGAACGCTCCTCTCTAACCGTGACCTTGATGTAAGGATCTACAAATCAGGCACTTAACACGAGTAATGTCTAGTCGCCCTGTCACGGTACCTTCAGTTTCCTCCCATTTTTCCAAAACTTGCTGTCCGTTCTCCTAGTGTTCCTGAGGTCTGTCTTTTAAGGCCGACTTTCGCGTCGTTCAGTTCGCCCCCGCCGTCCAGGGAGATCGATTCGTTCGGCAAGGGAGTCAAGGCGGCCAGAGGAACAGCGGCGCTTTCAAATCTAAGCATCCCGCCGTGCCATTACGAACACGTCTGTTCCTTCCTGAGGGACGGGCCGCGAGATGCCCAACCTCTTCATCTTGGCAAGCAGTGTGGTTCGTTTCAGTCCCAGTTTCCCCGCTGCACCGCGCGGTCCACCCACGATCCAGCCGGCCTGCTCAAGTGTGTCCACAATCAAAGCGCGATCCGAGTCTTCTAAGACCATCGGTGAATGGAAAGTTCGGGTGCGCTGCAGATTGGGGATCATGAGCTCTGTTTGGTTGTTGTGAAGTGGGTTGGGGAGCACACCGTCCCGCGCAAGGATCACTGCGCGCTCCACTAGGTTCTGCAACTCGCGGATGTTGCCCGGCCATGAATACCACTGAAGGGCAGCCATCGTTTCCGGAGGAATGCCGTCGACTTGCTTGCCCATACGGCGGCTAAACACATTCACGAAATGCGTGACAAGAGCAGGGATGTCTTCCCGACGCTCACGGAGCGCGGGCAGCAAGATAGGGAAGACGTTTAGGCGATAGTACAGATCACTACGAAATTGCCCGCGAACTAACATCTTCACCAGATTCCGGTTGGTTGCAGCTACTAATCGTACGTCAACTTTGTGCGTGCGACCGCTCCCTAAACGCTCGAATTCCTGCTCTTGCAGCACTCGCAGCAGTTTCGGCTGCAGCGCCGGGGGGATGTCGCCTACTTCGTCCAAGAAGAGCGTACCCTTATCGGCCATTTCGAAGCGGCCAACCTTCTGCGCGATGGCACCGGTGAAAGCGCCCTTCTCATGACCGAACACTTCGCTTTCTAGAAGATCCAGTGGAATCGCCGCGCAATTGAGTTTTATAAACGCGCGCCCGCAACGATGACTTGCATTGTGAATGGCGTGTGCAATGAGTTCTTTTCCCGTGCCGGTTTCCCCCTCGATGAGTACAGTCGAGTCTGTGGGCGCAACCTGCTCCACTTGGTCGAGAACAGATTCCAGAGCGGCGCTCTTGCCGATGATCCTCTCGAATCTTCGATCAGGTTGGTCTTCCTCAGGGTACGTTGCGGTTGCATACTCTGGCACGAGACATCTCCTATTATTCGATCCGATTGCTTGGCCGTAGCTCACAAATCAAGTGCCGCTCGGACTGCTTTCAGTAATAGTTGATAATCCAGCGGTTTCGCCAAGAACTCGACTGCGCCGTCTCTCATCGCTTGAATCCGTGTCTTGGCGCCCCCGTTGCTTGTAATAAAGATGATCGGAATGTTGCATTGCTCCTCTTTCAGCCTGGCCTGCAGTTCCAAACCCGATATCCCCGGCATTTGGATCTCAGCTATCAGACACCCGACTTTACAGTGCAAATCGTATTCAAGAAATTCCTCCGCCGAACCAAAACACCGCGCCCGGAGTCCAGTCGAGTCGAAGAAGCCTCGTAATGAGTCTTGCATCGATTCATCGCCATCGATGATCGCGATCAACTTGGACGTTTGGCCCCTGGATCGATCCGTGGCGCCCATCCTGCCTGCTTACCGTAGACGCAAAGGGGTGTAAATGGAACGTCGATGATTTTGCGGTGAAATCGGGGTGAAGTCAGGAGGTTATTCATTCTTAAGGAGATGTGCCGAGCAGCTTTGGTGCTTGCTCTCACTTTTATTTCGACAATTTCGAGTCGTATTGGTACAGTTTCTTACTCTATATGTCTGCTGCGGTTCCCATGCATACCCTTTCCTCACAGCGCGTTCGATTCGGAGCCTTTGAGTTGGACCTCAGCACTGGCGAACTACGATCAATTGAGGCGCCCGACCCAAACAATAAGGTACTGCTCAGAGAACAGGTGTTTCAGGTCCTGCGGATGCTCATTGAACGTGAGGGCGAGATCGTCACCCGCGAGGAAATCCAGAGCAGGCTATGGGCGAACGATACGGTCGTGGATTTCGACCGCAGCATTAATGCGACTATCAAGACCCTACGCCGCGCCCTGGGGGATTCTGCCGATAGTCCTCGGTACATCGAGACGTTGGCACGGCGTGGCTATCGATTGATGCCAGCCATCGAATACCGGGATTCAGCCTCGGGAGCCGCTTTGGAGAAAGATCGTGAGCGGCGCGAGCAGTCTGCCGCCGAAATGAGCGAGAACAAGGGGAGAATACTGCGGCAAACAAAGCCTCGCCGGGGGAAGGAAGCGGTCGTGCTTGCATCAATTGTCATCTTGGTGGGGGCAGGCTATATCTCCTGGCAGCACTTTCGGGCTCCAAGACCGGCGGGGTCCAACAAGATCATGCTCGCGGTGCTGCCGTTTGAGAATCTCACTGGCGATCCAAACAAGGAATATCTCGCGGACGGTCTGACCGAGGAAACCATTTCGCAACTAGGCCGGCTTAACCCGGAACAGTTGGGCGTGATCGCGCGAACGTCCGTCATGGGATACAAGCACAAGAACGAACGCCTGGACCAGATTGGACGCGATCTTTCTGTCCAGTATGTGCTGGAAAACAGCCTTCGCGAAAGCGGAGACCACATGCGCCTTACCGCTCAGCTCATTCAGGTGAAGGATCAAACTCACTTGTGGTCACAGGATTACGACTATCCAGCGAAAGACGCTCTTAATGTGGAAGACGAAGTAGCAAAGGCGGTTGCGCACGAAATCCGGGTGCTTGTGACTTCGCAACAGCAAGCAGAGCTGGCGCTGTCGCGTCCGGTTAATCCCGAAGCCTTTGATGCCTACTTGCAGGGGTACTACTACTTTGAACGGGACAGCTCCAAAGATACGGAGATGGCTGCAAAGTATTACGAACGGGCGACTCAGCTTGATCCCTCGTACGCCTTGGCTTGGGTCGGGCTGTCCCGGGTACGAAACTGGCAGGCCAACACAGGCGCGATTCCGATTGAGGAGGGTCACCGGCTTGCGCGAGAAGCGGTGGAGCGAGCCTTAGCGCTGAACCCGAACCTGGCAGAAGCCCACACTCAAATGGGACGGATTAAGCAACAGGTCGACTTCGACTGGGCTGGATCGGACGCTTCCTTCCAGCGGGCGGTCGGTCTCGATCCCGGAAATCCCGAGGTTGTAAGGACGGCCGCTTTCTCGGCAGCGATGCTTGGCCGTTTTGACGAAGCTCTTCAATTGAAAGGCCGAGCCGTTGACTTGGATCCGCTCAATGCAGAGAGTTGGGAGTTCCGTGCAGAGACCGAGTTCTTCATGGGGCAGTTAGACGAAGCCGTAGTGGATTTGAATAAGGCGCTCGATCTGAACCCCGATGTTGTGGCCGCACATATGGTGTTAGGCAAAATCCATGTGATGCAGGGGCGGCCTCAAGATGCTTTGCCCGAAATCGAGCTCGTGCGCTATGACCCCGAACGTGTGCAGCTGTATGCGATTGCGTACCACGCGCTTGGTAGGGAAAAAGAGTCGGATGCCGCATTGAGTAAGTTAATTACGAAATACCATGCGAGCATGGCGTACCAGATAGCGGAGGTTTATGCTTTCCGGAACCAGTCCGACGAGGCCTTCGAATGGTTGGAGCGAGCTTATGCCCAACATGATGGCGGTTTAGTCCTCACGAAAGTGGATCCCCTACTGAAGAACTTGCACGGCGATCCGCGATTCGCCGCGTTCTTGAAAAAGCTGAACCTGCCGACCTGATTAACTGGCGGGGTTGGTCGAAGGAGAGTAACTCCAACCGTCGACCGCTTAGTTTCGCTCGGCTGTCCGGGAGCCGGTCGCCGTATCCCCGGGCATTGGGCTCAGCAGCTTCGTGAGCGCCCGCTCCATCGTGCGGTTCATTTCAGAAACCACCGCTGGGACATCGCGCTTATTTACGTCTCCGACCTCCGAAACGGCGTTGTTCCAAACGGTAAGCCCCGTAGCGAGATTTGTCATCTGGGCGGAGATTGCGACTTCAACTTTGACGCCGCCCGCGTAGTCAATTTCCTCGAGTTTCTCCAATCGTCCGCTAAGTACGTATTCGGTGTCGGGGCGACCGTCGTAGGGCTTGACACGGGCAAAGTTCCCACTGGCGCGAAGCCGCTCAATTACTGAGTTGGTTACGAACTCACGAGGGTTCATTACCCAACGATGATAGGCATAAAAGTCGATTTGCTCTGGGGATGGTTTGTACACAATCGCTCCCTGCTTCAGGTAGGCGGGCGCGCGGAATTCACGGACTGCCAACGCGGTGCGCACGTTTTCTACAGGAGGCGGATCCGGCGGCGCAGGCAGATTCAGCGTGTAGTAGTTCGGATATCGCACTCTGCCACAGCCGACCAGGATAACCAGCGCTGCGAGACAGAAGACACTCGTCGTCACAATTCTTTTCATTCTCATCCCACGGCGCAGCACGCCGAAATGGGTGAGGAAACCTGTGCCTTCACTCGATTGCATCATTTCGGCACCTTCCTATCTTCGGGTTGTTTGACACGAACCAAACTCCACGGCCGCTGTTTCACCGATTCGGTCAACTCGTCCAGGTTTTGCGTTGCCGTTCGCAGGTTTTCGATCGTGTCATCAATCTTGTAATCATTCGCCCGCACCAGCACTTGCATGTCAGCCAGCAATTGCTTGGCTTCGAGCAAAGTGCTCTGTAGTTCAGCTAGATCCTTGCGGACCGGCTCACGGACATCGCTGACAGTGCCATTAACGTTTTGAACGGTCTCATCGGCGTGCTGAGTTAGCACGTTCAACTGATCGGTGAGACGATCGATCTTGGGCCGTTCAGTCGCCAGCATTTCGTTGACGTTATTCAAGACGGCTCGAATCCTTTGTTGATTAGGTTTCCCGGTCACGGTATTCAGGTTGGCAAGTAGCGTGCGCGCACTTCCGCTGATTTCTTGCAGTTCGCCGCGCACCTCAGTGATCAAGCCGTTGGCGTTGTCTGCAACAACCGCCATTTTGCTGGTGATCTCATCCAGACTCGCCGCCTCCTGCGACGGAATGGCTGACCCTGGGAGCAGACGCTTTGCATCGTTACTGCCGGTCGTGATGGAGAGTGCGGCGCCACTCATGACACTCACGAGCCCTAGTTTGGCCACGGATTTCTCGTTCAACGGCGTGTTTTCCTTCACGTCTAACAGAATTTCAATCTTGGTAGGGTCCGAGGCAGCGGGTCGCACTGCCGTCACCTTTCCCATGTTGATTCCGCCGAAGAGCACAGACGCCCCCGGTTCCAGCCCGCCGGCGTAGCGAAGGTAAGTGCGGTATGGGACGGTGTGTCCCCCCAACTGCGCGTTGATAAGGTAGATCACGGTAAATGCGAGGACCGAGAAGCATCCCAAGACGAACGCTCCGACTTTCGCTTCTGTCGTCACTGGTAAACCTCTTCGGACTGCATGTATTTTTCGAAATAATCCGTTACTGCCGGCGCCTTCGCTATGCTTTCGGGAATTCGATCAAGAAACTGCCGCACACGCGGATTCGTGCTTGCCCTGACTTCGTCTTTTGTTCCGACCGAAGTGAATGAGCCCTGATACAGCATGGCGATGCGGTCGGCAATGCGGAACGCGCTTGGGAGTTCATGTGTGACGACGATGACCGTCATTTGCAAGACTTCCTTAAGGAGCAGAATCAATTCATCGAGTTCCGCGGCGACGATAGGATCAAGGCCAGCCGACGGTTCATCGAGCACGAGAATTTCAGGGGCGAGCGCGAGTGCGCGAGCCACGGCTGCGCGCTTCTTCATTCCACCCGAAAGTTCCTGGGGAAGTAACTTGCCAAACTCCGCGAGACCGACTGCGGCTAGCTTCATCCACACCACGAGATCAATGATCGAGGGTGCGAGCCGCGTATGCTCTCGCAGCGGCAAGGCCACGTTGTCCTCCACGGTCAGCGAATTGAACAATGCTGCGCTTTGGAAGGCGACACCAATCGAGCGGTGGATCTTCTTCAATTCGGGCTTTGAGCAGCGCGTGATATCCATTCCCTTCACCTCAACGCTGCCCGACTTGGGGCGCTCCAACCCGATGATCTGACGCAACAGGGTGCTCTTTCCCGAGCCACTGCCACCCAATAACACCATTGTTTCCCCGTGTTCGACATCGAGATTCAATCCATTCAGCACTCTGCGGCCGTCGTATTCGACCACGAGATCGCGGACAGAAATGATGGGCATCAGCTTTTCACCGTGAAATAGAAGATCGCAGTGAAGACCGCATCCGCGACGATGACGAGGAACGTTGACTTCACCACTGCACTCGTAGTGGAGCGCCCCACTGAATCGGGACCTCCTCGGACACGGAACCCTTCTAAGCAGCCGACGTGAGCAATGATGGTTGCGAACACCACACTCTTTATCAATCCGGTAATCACGTCGTGCAACTTGATGGAAGTGAATACATAGTGGATGTACAACAGTGGCGCCAGACGAGTGCTCAAGAACATGAACAGGCCGCCAGCCAAAATGCCAAAGAGATTCGAGATGATGCTGAGGCAGGGGACTGAAATCAAAGCTGCCAGATACTTGGGTGCGAGCACGAACTCCACGGGCTCCAGCGCCATGACGCGCAGGGAATCGAGTTCCTCGGTGACCTTCATGCTCCCGATTTCAGCTGCGAATGCCGAGCCGGACCGTCCGCTTACGGCAATCGCCGTGAGCAGTGGGCCGAGTTCGCGCGTAAAGCCAACCGCGACCAAGTCAACGACGTAGTGTAGAGCTCCAAAGCGGCGCAGTTCGGAGGCCCCCTGCATGGCTAGAATGAATCCCGTGCAGATTGCCATCAGCGAAACCATCGGCATGGCATCGACGCCGATTTCCAGTACTTGCTTCACGGTAGCCTGCCAGCGGTAGCGATTCCCTACAAACGGCAGCGCCCGTCCCATAGCTCGAATGGTGGCCCACCACTGAATATTCAGGCTTCCAACATAGTCGAGATGTTCGATCGTTCTTTCGCCCACATTTTCGAGGACATTGGCCATCAAGACACCTCTTCTTCGCGGCTGGCGAGGTCGAACAGTGTCAGCACACCCGCAACCTCGAACAGCCGGAGCACGGAACCGGTGAGGCCCTGCAAGTGCAATCTGGTCTTTTGGTGGCTAGCGATTCTAAGAGCTTCGATCAAGGTCGCGATTCCGGATGTCTCAATGTAGGAAACGCCGGATAAGTCCACGGTGACAGTCAGAGGCAAAGGCACTTCGGACAAGATCGCCACGAGCTGATCTCGAAGATCAGGCGAGGAATCAACATTGATCCGGCCGTTCAGGAGGACCATGCAGTCCCGTCCCTTTTGATCGACAGAGATTTTGAGGCTGCTATCTGTAGTAATTGCAACTTCTCTCACGGCATCCTCAGTCTGCTGGAACTTCCACCAGCGACGGAGCCGACTTCCCAGTTAGCACGGCGTGGATGTTGTCGAGGGCAACCATTCCCATGAGTGTCCGACTCTCCACGGTTGCACTCCCGATATGAGGCAGCAAAAAAGTATTTCTTAGCCCGAGGTAACCGGGATTCAGGTTCGGTTCACCCTCGAAGACATCCAGCCCCGCCGCTGCAACTCGGCCACTCTTCAGCGCGGCAATAAGATCATCATCAACGATCAATCCGCCGCGGGCAGTGTTAATCACAATTGCCCCTTGAGGCAGAAGAGCGATGGCCTTCGCATTCAGGAAGTGATTCGTCTTTTCCGTCTCGGGAGCGTGCAGACTCAGAAACTGACTCACGCCAAGAAGTTCCAATGGATCGGCATGGAACACAGCATCCTCGGCCTTTTCCTTTGGCAGCTGATGAGGGTCGGAGTAGTGGATCCTCATGCCAAAGGCGCGGGCACGCTTCGCGACGGCCTGGCCAATTCGTCCCATGCCCAGGATGCCGAGTATTTTGCCGGTCAATTGCCAGCCCAGGAGTGCACCACTGCGCGCTATCGTCCACTCGCCGGTTCGGACTAGCTCTTGTGCCTCAAACGCACGACGCGAGGCACCCAAAAGCAGCAGCATGGCGATATCTGCTGTTGCGTCCGTCACGGCGCTCGGCGTGTTTCCAATAGCAATGTGCCTTTGCGCCGCAGCCTGCAAATCAATATGATCGACACCGATTGAATAGGTAGAGATCACTTTCACGGAAGGAGAGACACGCTCAAAGAAGTCGGCGTCGAGTCTATCGAACGGAGTGACGAATAACGCATCCGCTCCTTCGGCGGCGGCAAGGAGTTGATCGTGCTGGAAGGGTGTTCCGTCGGCTTTCCTCCGCACCTCAAATTCATTATCGATTCGAGTCTCGACTGGCCTAACGAAGCGGGTCGTTACTACTAATATTGGCTTCTTCACAGACATTCCCTTCGTCGAGCTAGATCGGATTTACCTTATGCGGCGAAGTTCGGAACAAGGACCAATTTCCTGTTGACGAACTCTTCAAGGCCAAGGTTGGAGAGCTCTCTTCCGTACCCAGATCGCTTAATGCCTCCGAAAGGCAGCTCCGGAGCGCTGACATAGGGATAGTTGATGAAGACCATGCCGGACTCGATCCGACTGGCGACTCGCTTTCCTCTTTCGATATCTGAAGTATAGACAGATCCGCCAAGGCCAAATGGAGAATCGTTCGCAATCGCAATGGCGTCTTCCTCATCCTTTGCCGGAAACACGAGCGCGACGGGCCCAAAGAACTCCTGCTTGTAGGCTGGGTTGTCCGGAGTCACATTCGTCAAAATCGTTGGCTCCAGAAAGGCGCCGACTTCGCCGGCTCGGCGACCACCAAGGACGATGTGTGCTCCATTATTCGTCGCCTCCTGAATCTGACGAAGGATGAGCTGAAGAGCTGCATCGGAAGCGAGCGGCCCCAAGGTTACACTTTCGTCGAGGGGATTGCCCAACTGTAGCTGCTCGGCCGCAGCTATGAAGCGGGGAAGAAACTTGTCCAGCATGGACTGGGCCACGATGAATCGCTTTGACGCGATGCAGGTCTGCCCGCTGTTTCCAAACCGGCCGAGCACAGCCATCGCTACAGTGTGGTCAAGATCGGCGTCGTCTAACACGATGAACGCGTCGCTGCCGCCGAGTTCCATCGTGGACTTCTTCAGGTTTCTGCCTGCTCGCGACGCGAGTGCCTCACCTGCGCGCTCGGACCCCGTAAGAGCCACACCCTTCACCCGTGGGTCATCGATCAAAGCTCCCGATTGGTCGTTGTTCAAGAACATATTGGTGTACACACCTTCAGGCGCGCCGGCCTCCCTAAGGACCCGCTCAAAGGCCAACGCACATTGGGGAACGCCAGGTGCGTGTTTGAGGAGTACCACATTACCAGACATCAGTTGTGGACCGACAAATCGAGCCAACTGATAATAGGGATGGTTCCAAGGCTGAATACTGAGAAGGACACCTAAGGGTGAATACTCGAGCCGGGCATCGCCCGTGGCAGAGTCGATTTTCTTTGGCGCAAGGAAGCATTCCGCGTTATTCGCGAAGTGCCGCATGATCGAGGCGCTGAGTTCCACTTCGCCTCGGCTCTCAGCGATTCTCTTACCCATTTCCAACGTGGCGAGACGAGCTAGTTCCTCCTTCTTCTCCAGAAGCAGCTGGGCAGATCTCCCAATAATCTTCGAGCGCTCGCTGAATGGCCGAGACGCCCACGGTCGAAATGCCTGGTTCGCGGTGCTCAATGCATCCCACATCTCCTCGTCGGTATGTTCAGCAAAGGTTCTCAATACTTCTCCAGTTGCCGGATTAACGCTGACGTAGGGCATCTTCAACTCCTTTATCTTCTGAGATTACTGTCGAGTACTATGCCGCCGAGGTGCTCTGCGGTGGTGGTCCATAGCGATTGTGTTTCGACTGAAGACAGTGCACGACTCGTGCCATTCCTAAGGCCGAGGTGTTGTGTCGAACAAAGGGATTCCTCTGAATTGGGCGATCAGCCGGCAGTCGAAACTGTGACATGTCAATAACGCGTCAAACTCTTCGGTCACGGCCATCGATGGTTTTGAACGCGTTAGTTGGCGGTGATCCTGCGCCTTCTGCGTGGAACACGTGCCTCAGGATGCGCGCGCCTTTGGCAGGTCGATTGCATTCTGGGAAGCTGCAGATGTTTCAGGTCCCCAAAATGAAAAGGAGTTATCCGATGGTAGGAACGAAGAAGGAAAACGCAGCACCTTCGACTGGAAAAGCAACCAGCGTGATTGACTATATCGTTCAGCGACTTGCTGATGAGGGCATCACGGACTGTTTCGGTGTGCCGGGAGACTACGCATTCCCGGTCTGCGACGCTGTCGACCGCAACCCAAACATCAGATGGGTCGGCTGCTCGAATGAATTGAATGCGTCCTATGCGGCGGATGGCTATGCACGCGTTCGGGCGCGGCAATGCTGTCTACGACCTATGCGGTAGGCGAGTTATCGGCGATCAACGGAGTGATGGGCGCGAAAGCCGAGCGCTCACTCGTCTACCATGTCGTCGGCATGCCGTCCTACCAGAACCAGCGTGTGCACAGGAAACTGCATCACACCTTTGGAGACGGAGTTTTTGGGAACTTCGTCAACATTTCCGCTCAAGCTGCCTGTTGCCACGCTGTGATCGACCCCGACAACTGCATGATTGAGATGGAACGGGTGATCTCAGAGGCGCGTCGCAATAATCAACCTGCCTACATCGTGGTTCCAGGAGACTACGCATTGGCACCCGTTACGCCGACTGAAGTGCGGCCTGTGACCCTCAAGTCGAACCCAGTGTCTCTCGAAAAGGCCGTCGCCGCCATCGCTGAACGGGTGAGAGCCGCAAAATCCATGGTCGCCTTTCCGGCGTTCACGCTGCAACGTCTCCGATTACAGAAGGAAGCTCGACAGGCGATCGAGGCGCTGGGCTGCCCGTTCGCTACCACGACGATGGAAAAGTGCATCATCGACGAAAGCCATCCGCAATTTGCCGGGTTGTACGCGGGAGCGGTGTCCGCGGAGAAGACGCGGCAGATTGTCGAGGACGCGGAATTGGTGCTTGATCTGGGCGGAATTAGCCTCAACGACGAAACCACCGCAGGCTTCTCTGGGCGACTCGATCCGGCGCGGTTCGTCTCGATCGGGCTGAATGATGTTCGTATCGGACAACAGGTATTCGGGAATGTTCGAGTCGCCGACGTGCTCGCTGCGCTTGCAAAATTTAAATCGCCCGCTGTTCCCTACAGAGGAACACCAGAACAAGCTCAACGCGTCAATGGGAAAGCAGCAGACAAGATCACGATGGATCCACTCTATTCTCGCTATGCGGAGTTTATCCTCCCGGGCGATAACGTTGTCCTGGAGAGCGGGAGTTCGAGCTTAGGGCTTCCCCCAATGACGCTCTCCGACGATGTGCAGGTGCACATACAAATGTTATGGGGATCGATTGGATGGGCCACGGGGGCTGCCTTCGGGATAGCGATCGCCGATCCAAACCGCAGAACGATCCTCGTCACTGGCGAAGGCTCTCACCAATTGACCGCCAACGAGATCGGGAATATGGGGCGCTACGGCGCCAATCCGATCATCCTTGTTCTCAACAACGACGGCTATATGGTAGAGCGGGCGCTGGAACCAAACCCAGACTGGTCCTACAACGATCTCGCAAAATGGCGCTATGCAGACTTGCCGCACGCGTTGGGGTGCGCTGACTGGATAACCGCACGCGTTGAGACGATTGGCGAGCTCGACGCCGCAATGAAAGCGGCCCGCGAGAGTAAATCGGGCGCATACATTGAGGTCATCGGCGGGCGAATGGACATGCCCAAGGCTCTCGCCTTCGCGCATACCCGAATTAAGGAATTGTACGGATCGGATGCGGCTTAACAAGAACACCGCGCAACCTGATCCGGCCTTTTCGCACCCGTAGATTAACGCCCTCTCCCCGCTGGGCCGGCGAGCTAGCCGTCGGCCCAGTGAACTCTGAAGGACACGAAAGTGATACTCGGGCAAAGCTGCGCAAAATTAATTTCTGTCATGGTGCTCATTTTCGCGGTGTTGCTGTTCATGCCGCGAGCGGATGCGCAGTCCTTAACCATGGACGGCGAGTCCGGGATCTTTCTCCAACCTATCGCCGAACTTGTTCCGTCACCTCAAAACAAATTCGGTGGGCCTACGCTCAGCTTGCACGCTGTTGGCGCAGGCCCTGTCGCGGGAAACTACATCAATCTCGGAGTGGAAGAGGGATTTGGGAACTGGCTGGAGTTCGGGTTTACCCGCGGCCAGCACACGAATGGCGGAGATCCGACGATTAGCCCTCTATTCAACTTCACGGGAATGAATATCTTTAACTTTAAGACAAAAGTCCTGCCTTCGAACTTCCGCGGTCACAAATATGTACCAACGCTTTCCCTCGGCGGAGTGTTACGCTCGAACGATCCATATGTGGTTCAAGCCGTTAAGCACGAGAATGCGACGAATGGTGATGTCTACTTCGTTGGCACAAAGCTCATCATGATCGGGCACAAGTTCGGTTTCCTGGCAAACGCTGGCGTTCGAGGGACTAACGCGCAGAAGTACGGATATGGTGGCAACACAGTGGATTGGGAAGCTCGTGCGTTCGGTTCGGTTGCTTTCCCAATTCCCATCAAGAAACTTGTGGTGCTCGCGCCAGCTTTCGAAGTCGACCAAGAACCTAAACGAATCAAGTACATTCCCGCCGCTTCTTTGCCGACAGACCTTATCTACGCAATCAGGCTTTCTCGCCTGCCCGACTCGAAGTGGAGCTTCGACATTGGAACCGGGCATCTCGGCGCAAACATCGCGCCGGGGATCAATATCAAGGTGAATCATGCTGTCGCCTTTGGGGCCAACTACAGGTTCTAGTGACTATGAGAGGAAGTAATTGGAGTACTCAATGAAGACCTTAACGAGTTTCAACAAAATCGAGGCGCGATCAACCTATCGCGGCTCATGCAAGAAGTACTTCACCGGTAATCGCCGGGACTTGAACGTCCCCTACCGTGAGGTCCGTCTTTCAGCTACGCAGCATAGCGACCGACTGGAACAGAATGCCCCGGTGCCTCTCTATGATACGTCGGGTTCTTACACCGATCCCAACGCTCAAGTCGATCTCACTCGTGGACTTCCGCAACTGCGCGCGGCTTGGATTGAGGACCGGCAAGACACTAAGGAACTCATCGGGCCGAGCTCTGAGTTTGCGCGTCTACGCGAGGATGATCTGTTAGCGCTCTTCCAGCGATTCCCAGCGATTCCACGGCCACGTCGTGGGCTCGACGGAAAGAACATCACGCAAATGCACTATGCACGTAAAGGAGTCATTACGCCGGAAATGGAGTTCGTCGCCATTCGTGAGTCGATGCGGCTAGACGCTCTGATCGATGACCCTGCGTACCGCTCGCTGCTGACTCAGCATCCCGGTCAGTCGTTTGGCGCCGTTATTCCAAGTCAGATCACTCCCGAATTTGTACGCGCGGAAGTGGCTGCCGGTCGAGCGATCATCCCTTCGAACATTAACCATCCTGAGTTGGAGCCGATGATCATCGGTAGGAATTTCAAGGTAAAAATCAACGGGAATATCGGCAACTCTGCAGTCGCCTCTTCGCCCGCCGAGGAAGTGGAAAAGATGATCTGGGCAGCCTACTGGGGGGCAGACACTGTAATGGACCTTTCCACTGGGCGCTACATTCATGAAACACGAGAGTGGATTCTCCGCAACTCCCCGGTACCGATTGGAACTGTTCCGGTCTACCAGGCTCTCGAGAAAGTAGGCGGGCGCGCCGAGGAGCTTTCCTGGGCTTTGATGCGAGATACCCTTATCGAGCAAGCTGAGCAGGGAGTCGACTATTTCACGCTACACGCCGGTGTGCGCTTGCCGTGGATTCCGCTCACCGCGCGGCGGTTGACCGGGATTGTTTCACGAGGCGGCTCCATAATGGCGAAATGGTGCCTCGCGCATCACGAAGAGAACTTCCTCTACACGCATTTCGATGACATCTGCGAAATCATGAAGGCCTACGATGTGTCTTTCAGTCTCGGAGACGGTCTCCGGCCGGGATGCATTTATGACGCAAACGACGAAGCGCAGTTTGCGGAACTCCGGACGCTGGGCGAACTCACGAATCGAGCATGGAAACATGATGTACAGGTGATGATCGAAGGCCCGGGTCATATTCCCATGCAGCTCATCCGTGAAAACATGGATGCAGAATTGCGAGACTGCTTTGAGGCGCCCTTTTATACATTGGGGCCGTTAGTAACGGACATTGCCCCCGGCTACGACCACATCACGAGCGCAATCGGTGCCGCACAGATCGGCTGGTACGGGACCTCGATGCTGTGCTACGTGACCCCCAAGGAACATCTCGGACTTCCGAACAAAGAGGACGTGCGGGCGGGCATTGTCAGCTACAAAATTGCAGCTCACGCGGCTGATCTTGCGAAGGGCTGGCCTGGCGCTCAGTTGAGGGACAACGCCTTGTCTAAGGCTCGGTTCGAGTTTCGCTGGGAAGATCAGTTCAATTTGAGTCTCGACCCTGCCCGCGCCCGTGAATATCACGACGAGACTCTACCTCACGAAGGCGCGAAGACCGCACACTTCTGCTCCATGTGCGGCCCCAAGTTCTGTTCGATGAAGATCACCGAGGAGATCCGTGCGACCTACGGTCAGAGTGAACATCAGGGCATGACGGAAAAGGCTCGCGAATTTGTCGAGCAAGGAAGTGAGATCTACCGGTGACCACTCCGGATATAGCCGTCGTCGGAGGTGGCTTGGTCGGGCGTTGTCTAGCTTGGCGTGCATCCCGTGTGGGTGCGCGTGTTGTCCTCTTCGATTCCGCTTCCGGTAGAGGAGAGCATTCTGCGGCTTGGGTCGCAGCCGGAATGATCGCTCCGACAATTGAAGCCATAGAGGCAGACACACAAGTCGTATCAATGGGGAATCACAGCCTTGAACTATGGCCGCAGTGGTTAGCTGAACTGCCTATCGCAGTCTTCTATCGTGATGCTGGCACGGTGCTGATCTGGCATCGCGAAGATGCGAAAGAAGCTGCCCGTGTCCAAAACATAATCGCATCACGATTGGCGCAGTCGAGCCTCAAATGCCTCGACAATTCGCAGACTGTAGAGATGGAACCTGAGCTTGCAACACGATTTTCGCAAGCGTTGTACGCTCCTGGGGAAGCGTGGATCGACAATCGTGAACTCTTGAAGGCGCTTGGTGTTGCCCTTGATGAAGCGGGCGTCGAGTGCCATTGGGAAACTCCTATAGAAAATGGCGGTTTCCCTAAAGCGGGAATTATTGTCGATTGCCGGGGCATGGGTGCGAAAGAGGATTTGCGGGAACTTCGGGGTGTTCGCGGAGAAATTGTGCGTCTACATGCGCCTGGGATCCAACTCAATCATATGCTGCGGCTCTTGCATCCGCGCTACCCCGTGTACATTGCTCCTCGCCCAGAAGGAAACCTCGTTGTCGGTGCTACCAGCGTCGAGTCTGAAGACTTCTCGCCCTGTTCCGTTCGTGGAGTTCTGGAACTACTGACAGCTGCCTATTCGATGATCCCCGCACTTGCGGAAGCGCGCATACTCGAATTCAACACCCAGGTGCGCCCTGCCCTCCCAGACAATCTGCCAGTGCTTCGGTTCGATCGTGAACAGAAGGTCCTGCACATCAACGGGCTTTATCGTCATGGTTTCTTGCTAACTCCGACCGTCGTCGAGGAAGTGTTGGGTTTGTTCTCTGGGCAATCCAGCGGACGCTGGCCCTGTCTGGATGTGAACTGCTCCGCGGAAGTCCTTAGATCTTTGAATCATTCGAAAGAGATGCAGACGTGCCTATCCTCGTGAATGGCAAGGCGCATCCTTTACCAGAGCCTCGAACGCTCGCGGCGCTATTGAGGTTTCTCTCGCCGGCGGCTCCGTTCGCGGTGGCGCGGAATGAAGAGGTTGTCCCACGCGAAACCTACGAAGAATGCCCTATCTGGGCGGGCGACAAGATTGAAATCGTCCATCCCACAGCGGGAGGTTAAGATGAAACGACCACAGTTGGAAAATCAATTGACCTTGTATGGGCAGAGTTTTTCAAGCCGTCTGCTCCTCGGAACTGCAAGATATGATTCCCCATCAGTGTTAGCCGATGCAATCTCAGCCGCGGATCCTGCGATGCTGACCGTTTCTCTCCGGCGACAAATCGGTGGCTCAAAGGAATCGGGCCAGTCATTTTGGAACTTGCTCCGAGAGACCCAGCGTGCAATTCTCCCAAATACGGCGGGCTGTCTCAGTGCTGGTGAAGCCGTAAAGACGGCGTGCATGGCGCGCGAGTTATTTCAAACGAATTTTATAAAACTCGAGGTCATCGGAGATGAACTTAGTCTGCAGCCAGATCCCTTCGGTTTGGTCGAGGCGGCGCGCGAACTGGTAAGACGTGGCTTCCAGGTTTTACCGTACTGCACTGAAGATTGGGTTCTTTGTAGCCGTCTCATGGATGCCGGTTGTGAGGTGCTCATGCCCTGGGCGGCTCCCATCGGAACCGGCCAGGGGCCACGCAATCCTCGCGCTCTACGCGAATTGCGCGAGCGTGCTCCACAGACTCCGCTGATCGTCGACGCGGGTATCGGCCTTCCATCTCAAGCCTGCCAAGTAATGGAATGGGGATTCGACGGCGTCTTGCTAAATACAGCCGTATCGCGAGCTCTTGATCCTGTTCGGATGGCTGGTGCCTTTGCCGAAGCCGTCAAAGGAGGGCGCAGCGCGTTCCTGGCCGGACCAATGATTGTGCAAGAGATCGCAGTCCCCAGCACTCCTGAAATCGGTCGTCCTTTTGCATCGGGCACATCGCGATTGGAATCCCAGGCGCCTGGCTCAATGCCGATGTAGCTCCAGCGATTAACGTCGCTCGAATCAATACCGCATACTCGCTATCTGACTTTGATTCTCCCTCGCATATATTCCATCCCTCGATACGTGAGCCTTCTCGAGTTTTGCATCGCTGATCTATCAGCCCCAATTGATCTGCGCCCTGTCTGATGGTTTGTCTTGTGCGCGAATCAGCTGCAAATCTTGCAAGTAGTCGCTGACACCAGATGACGCGTCACTGTCACTCGACTTCGACTGACTGCCACGCTCATTGTTAACCGCTCCAAGGCTCCGAATCTACGCGGCTCTTAACGATCCGACACCGCAAATGCGATCTCAGCTTTGGCACTGTCTTTGCTCTACCGTAATTCGAGTTTTCCAGGGATGACATCCGGAGCTTTCGCTTGAATGGCGAACGCAATCAAGCAATTCGATTTTGCCAAGAAACGATGAAACTCGGAGGAATGATGGAAAGAATAAGGATTCTAGATTCTAGAAGAAGGTCTGGGAGCCACCTACCGTTCGCGATAGCGAACTTCCAGAGTGGACAACAGCGCGCGATTTGTTCACCAGGGCTGTGGGTACGTTGGCGGCTAACACGGCCAGCGTTATGGATTCTGTCAATCACGATGATCATCGTGTTTAGCGGAGTTGTGCCGACCCGCGCACAGGAGTCTTCAAATCTAACTGAGACAGTGCAGCAATCGGCAACTGCAGCCAAGCCGGAGCAGGAGCCTGCCGACATTGCGAAGGCCGCGCAAAATCCTATCGCTCACATGATCTCGGTGCCCCTGGAGAATGACTTTTACCCGCAGACAGGCATTAACAAAGAGAACGAATACGTCCTGGAGATAAAACCCGTTGTTCCAATCCCGTTGTCGAGCAACTGGAATTTGATTACACGAACGATCATACCGGTAATTCAAACACCCGACCTTACTGCTGAAATAAAGGGGACGAGCGGGCTAGGAGATATACAAGAATCTTTGTTCTTCTCACCAACAAAGGCGGGTATAGGCGGGATTATTTGGGGAGCGGGACCTGCCATTTCAGTCCCCACTGCTACAGAGCACATTTATGGAACGGGAAAAACAAGCATCGGTCCTACTCTTGTTGTCCTTAAAAGCCAAGGGCACTGGTTGTTTGGATCGCTTGTGCAAAATCTATGGTCGGTCGAGGCCGGCCCCAGGGAGCGGCCCGCCGTAAACCAGATGCTGCTGCAGCCTTTCGTGAACTACAACTTGCCGCACAAATGGTATCTCACTTCGTCGCCTATCATGACCGCAAACTGGAAACTGGATGACGGACGGTGGCTCGTCCCCGTGGGTGGAGGAATCGGGAAAATTGTGCGTTTCGGAAAAGTACCGATGAATATCTACGGACAAGTTTTTGGAAACGCGGAATACCCGAACGGGACCAGCAAGTGGTCGGCAAGGTTCCAGATGCAGCTTCTATTTCCGAGGAGGTGAAAGAATCGGAGAACAGTTTCGAGGCCGCAAGCTGATCGTCAATCTTAAACTTTCCCCACGTTCGTCTCTTGTGCCCCTTTCGCGTGTACGTCTCGATTGAGACGGCGAGTGAGCGCTGAGGCTTTCTCGGCGCTAATGTAGCCTTGCTTGCGCGCATCTTTCAGTGCGCCTCGCGCCAATCCGACACGGCCAGTTTCTTCCAAAAGTTGGGAAATGGCTTTTTCGATCGTGGTCACCGGAAGTCCTTCGCGATTGACGATATCCGATGCTCGCAAGTCAGCATGCTGAATTTCCACCCACTTGGGACGGTGGCGGCGGAGGCGGGCACTTTTCGGCACTGTGATCTGCACGCGTGACGGATTCGCATCAGAAATGCCATAAACCGCCAACGCGGTCTCGTGGGATAAGGCTATTTTTTTCGGCCCACTGTCAGCACGTGCCCACAGGATCGCTTCGCGATATTGCCCCAAGCGATCCGACGGGAAGTAAGGAATTCGATACACTCCGCGCGCCACCCGTTGGAGTTTTCCCCGTTGGGTCAGACGCGCTAGGACTGAATCCTTGATGCCAAGGCTGCGCCGCTGTCACGAAACCCTCGTTTTCTTCGGCAAACGGCAGCAGTTCATCAATGCGAGATCGCATGTTCTCAGTATCAGCAGCAATAACGGCCGTTGTCAATATAGTTCCATAATAGAACTATATTGACAGCTTATGATCGAGAGGATGCGACTGTCCTTTAACTGTCCAATAACGATTCCTTACCCCTACTTACAAGGCTTTTCGAGGGCCACCCGCGTCTTGTAAGTTGTTGAAAACACTAGTGTTTTTGGACTCATAACCCAAAGGTCGGTGGTTCAAATCCACCCCCCCGCAACCGTTTACGGATTTCGAGGGACTACCGGCGTAGTCCCCAATTCCAAAATCACTGGATCGTGG
>Ga0265760_10000127_pt1 | contig 19373 bp, 15 predicted proteins | sample NZIome_2_FD_200831 | JGI IMG/M metagenome (GOLD analysis project Ga0265760, IMG submission 200831) | Metatranscriptome of rhizosphere microbial communities from Maridalen valley, Oslo, Norway - NZI1 (Metagenome Metatranscriptome) | ecosystem: Host-associated > Plants > Roots > Rhizosphere >...
TGTCGTGCAGCGGGCAACTTTGGCGGTGCATCATCGCGATCCCTTCGATCGCATCTTGATTGCGCAAAGCATCGAGGAAAAACTTCCGCTGATCACTGCCGATCCTATATTTGAGCGTTATCCTATCGATGTGATCTGGTAACCACATAACTTACGCGAAGAGCCAGGAGCTAGAAGCCGCCCTTATGCCTCGTCCTAAACCACTCGTCCTCATCATCCTAGATGGCTGGGGATACCGCGCAGAGACCAAAGCCAATGCCATCGCCCTCGCCTGCACGCCCACTTATGATCGCCTGCTTCGCGAGTATCCCAACACGCTCATCCACACCAGTGGGCCGTTCGTCGGCCTGCCCAAGGGGCAGATGGGCAATAGCGAAGTCGGCCATCTCAATATCGGCGCCGGGCGTATCGTGCACATGGACATCACTCGTATCGACCTGATGATCCAGAATGGCGAATTCTTCTCGCATCCCGTGCTGCTTGCGGCCATGAAGCATGCCCGCGTCGGCGAGCGCCGGCTGCATGTATTCGGCTTGGTTTCTGACGGCGGCGTGCATTCGCAGCAAGCACATCTTTATGCGCTGTTGAAAATGGCGAAGCAAAACGGCGTGGACCGCGTCTTTGTTCACGCCTTTATGGACGGCCGCGATACTTTGCCCACCAACGGCGCCGGCTATCTTGAACAGCTGCAGCAGAAGATGCGCGAATACAATTCCGGCCAGATTGCAACCGTCAACGGCCGTTACTACGCCATGGATCGCGACCGGCGCTGGGAACGCATTTCGAAGGCCTACAACGCCATGGTCTTCGCGGACGCGGAAGGCGGCAAGCGCTCCGATCCCGTGCAGGGCATGAAAGATTCTTACAACAACGGCGTGACCGACGAGTTTGTTGTGCCGTTCGTCTGTACCGACAAGAATGGTCAGCCGCTGGCCACCATTCGTGATGACGATGCTTGCATCTGCTTCAATTTTCGCGCCGACCGCGTCCGCCAGATTACGCGCGCACTCGCCCGCAACAGCGGGTTGAACGAAAAAGGCGGCAGTGATCTTCCTGGCGCAGCTGATCTTGACGCAACCATTCCTCGCGACCGCGTGCCGAAGAATCTGCACTACGTTTGCATGACCCGGTACGACAAAAACTTCAGCCTCCCGGTCGTGATTCCTGCGGAGTCGATGGCCAACATTCTGGCTAACGTGATGGGCGGCCTGAACATGCGCAACCTGCGTGTGGCCGAGACTGAGAAATATGCTCACGTTACGTATTTTTTCAACGGAGGCGTCGAGCAGCCGTTCCCCGGCGAAGAGCGCGTGATGGTGCAGTCCCCGAGAGTTGCGACTTACGATCTGAAGCCGGAGATGAGCGCGGCGGGGATTGCCGATGCAGTTGTAAAGGCTACCGAAGAGGGTACATTCGATGTGGTCATCGTGAACTTTGCCAATGCTGACATGGTCGGGCATTCGGGCAAGATCGAGCCCACGATCAAAGCGGTTGAAACCGTCGACGCGTGCCTTGCCCGCATCGAGACCGCGGTGCGCGCCAAAGGCGGCGCCATCCTCATCACCGCCGATCACGGCAACGCGGAAATGATGATCGACCCTGCAACCGGCGGTCCACATACCGCACACACCACTAATCCTGTGCCCTTCATCGTGGTCGCGGACAACGCCAAGCAGTTCACGCTGAAGGCCAACGGATCGCTGCGCGACATCTCGCCGACCTTGCTGGGCATGATGGGTGTGGACGAGCCCAAAGAGATGACCGGAACCGACCTGCGCGTAAAGGGAATCGGCTGAGGGCAACCGGTTGAGGAATCCTCCAATCAAGCTCCTCATCGCGATCCAGCATCCCCTGGAGTTGTGGAACGTGCCTGCCTGGTTCCCGGAAAAATTGGGGCAGAACTTTCCCCAGGTCGAAATCACGAACTGCAACAATTACGACGGCATCGAGCAGGAACTTCGGGACGCGGAAATTATGTTTGCGTTCTCGCTGCGGCTCGAGCAACTTGCCGCGGCTCGCTCGCTGCGCTGGTTGCATACGCCCATGGCTGCTGTGCATCAGTTGCTTTTTCCGGAATTCGTGGCGAGCGACGTGGTGCTCACCAACTCCAGTGAGCTGCACGGTCCAGTGGTCGCCGAGCATGTGATGGCGCTGGCTTTCGCGCTGGCAAGAAAGATTCCGCAAGCAGCCGTGTTGCAGCAAAAACATTTCTGGGGATCGGAAACCCTCTGGAGCGAGGGACCTCATCCGCGAGAACTCGCCGGAGCCACGCTGGGTCTGATTGGGTTGGGCAGTATTGGCCGTCGCGTGGCGAAAATGGCGGCGGCGCTGGGGATGCGCGTGATTGCGGTACGCGAGCACGTTGAGAAGGGAAGTTCCGAAGGTGTAACCGCCGTGTTTGCGCCCGAGGCGATCGATCAGTTGCTCGCGCAGTCGGATTTTGTGGTGGTGGCTGCACCCGTTACCGGCACGACCAACGGTCTGTTCAGCGCGGCACGCTTTGCCGCGATGAAGCCTGGCGCGTATTTCATCAACGTCGGCCGCGGAGAGCAAGTGGAGGAAGCCGCTCTCATCAAGGCGCTTAGCTCCCGCCACATCGCGGGCGCTGCGCTCGATGTGTTTAAGCACGAGCCTTTGCCTGCGGATTCGCCTCTCTGGGATGTGGAGCAGCTTTTTATCACTCCTCACACGGGCAGCCAGACGGAACATCTTTGGCCACGCCACTACGAGGTTTTCTCGGAAAACCTTCGCCGCTACCTGGCGAAGCAGCCATTGTTATTCGTGGTCGATAAACGAAAAGGCTATTGAGCAAGACTCGCTAAAACGCGGCTTATTCAAGCAGCCTGGCAAGCCGGCGAGCGATCCGACGCTTCGTGCTACAGTTTTCTCAACGGCGAATCTTCGGCGCTTAAGTCGTTCGAACCTGAATCTCATGGAACCGCGACTCATACTTATCCATCTGGTGCTCAAGCTGGGCGTGGCCGCGGTCGTTTCCAGCACTTTGGTCCGCTCGGTTGAGTTCAAGTCTCTGTTGTTTCGCGAAGAGCGAACTTTCCGGCAAAAACTCTACCTCGTTTTCTGGTTTGGCCTGCCCATCTCGATCGGTGTTTGGATCCGCTTTTCCGTTCCCAGCTTTTTGGCCGGTGATCTGAGCTTTGAGACGGCACTTCTGCTGGGGGCGATTGGCGGCCGCTGGGCGGGCTCGCTGGGCGGCCTGCTGATGGCCGTTCCGGCTGTGCTGCACGGAGAATGGGCCGCGCTGCCGTTCGGCGTGCTCTGCGGATTTCTTGCCGGGCAACTGCGCACCATGGCGCGCGATAAGGACGACATCTGGTCATTCTCTCCGTTTATCGATCTGAGTATTTATCGACTGATTCGCCGCAACCTTCCTACTCCGCGGCTGTTCGACTGGCAGATCATGTTTTTCACCACCATCGTGGGGCTTCGTTTCGTGCAGATGGAATGGTCGCGCTATTTCCCGCATTCGATTTTCAGTCTGGAGAGCGCCAACCTGTGGGTGGAAGCCGCTATTTACGCCACTTCCGTCATTGCGGTGGGCATCGAACTGAAAATCTTCAATAGCGTTCGCATTCAGATCAAGCTCGAGGAGCAGGAACGGTTGCTGCTGCATGCGCGCATGGAGGCGCTGCAGAATCAGATCAATCCCCACTTTTTGTTTAACACGCTGAATTCGATTTCGTCGCTGGTCCGGGTTGATCCGGAAACCGCGCGGGACGTGATTCTCAAGCTGGCAACCATCCTTCGCCGCCTGCTCAACACGGGGGAAGCATTCGCCACGCTGCGGGAAGAGTTTGAGTTCATCGATAACTATCTCGACATTGAAGTGCTGCGCTTCGGGCGGGACAAGTTGAATGTGGTCAAGGAGTTCGATCCCGCCTCGCTCGATGTGATGGTACCCAGCATGCTGCTGCAGCCGCTGGTGGAAAATTCCATCAAACACGGCCTCGCAGCGAAGGTGGAAGGGGGCAGTGTTTTTCTGCGCAGCCGCATTACCGATTCCCAGGTAGTGATTGAAGTGGAAGACGACGGGGCCGGGATGCAAGCACCGCGCTCGGTCGAGGACACCGACTGGCACGGCTCCGGAATCGGCATGGCCAATATTTCCGAGCGGCTGCACGTGCTCTATGGCGATACCGCGCGCATGACCGTCGACAGCCACCCGGGGAAGGGAACTCTGGTACGGATTCGCCTGCCGCTCCTGCAAGCCGGAAGTGCGGTTCCGGAAGGTTTTTACGAAGCGCGATCCAGCACGCGCCGGTAGAAATCTTCGTATTGTGCGACGATCTTCGTGGCACAGAAGCGATCCAGCGCGACGGCGCGGGCCTGCTTGGCCATCTCCCGCAAACGCTGTTCGTTGGTGAGCAGTTCGAGAGCGTAACGCGCCATGGTTTCCACGTCCCCGACGTCGGCAAGGTAGCCGCTCTTGCCATGCTCGATCACTTCGGGAACGCCGCCCGCGCGCGTGGCGATCGGAACCACCTCACAGGCCATCGCTTCGAGCGCGGCCAGACCAAAGGATTCCAGTTCGCTCGGCATCAACATAATGTCGGCGATGGCAAGTTTGTCTTGCACGCGATCCTGCTTGCCCAGGAATAGCACGTCCGCGTGAATCCCTTTCTGCACGGCCAGCCATTCGGCGACCGAGCGGTCGGGGCCGTCGCCAATCAGAAGCAGTTTTGAGGGAACCTGTTTGTGGACTCGGTCGAAAATCTCGATCACATCCGTCAGCCGTTTCACCGGACGAAAATTCGAAAGATGCACCAGAACGCACTCATCGCCCAGCGCATATTCCTTGCGCATTTCGGCGGCCATCTGGGGGTTGCGTTTGTAGACGTCACAGTTCACCGAGTTGTAGATGACTTCAATGTGATTCTTGACGTCGAACACGCGCAGCGTGCGATCGCGAAGGTAGTTGGAGATCGCGGTCACTCCGTCACTCTGTTCAATGGAGTAGCGCGTGATCGGCAAGTAGGACCGGTCAAGTCCGACCAGAGTGATGTCGGTGCCGTGAAGCGTGGTGACGAAGGGCAAGCGGCGTCCGCGAGGTCCTTCCGCCAGCATCTGGCGCGCTAGCAGCGCGCTCACCGAATGCGGGATCGCATAGTGGACGTGCAGCAGGTCGAGGTCATACAGCTGCGCAACCTCCGCCATGCGCGTGGCCAACGCCAGGTCGTAAGGCGGGTAATCGAAAAGCGGATAACGCGAGACCTCGACTTCGTGGTAGTGGATATTTGGTTCCGATCCACTGAGCCGGATGGGCTGGGCGTAGGAAATGAAATGAATGTCATGCCCACGCTGGGCCAGCTCGAGGCCCAACTCGGTGGCGACAACGCCGCTACCACCGTAGGTGGGATAGCATGTGATTCCAATCTTCATTCGGAGAAGGGACGCCCTTTCCTGGAGTCTGTTCCCAAGAGTCTGTCATTCGATGGCAAGGATAAACTGTGGATGCAGATTTTGTACGAAATTGAACTCTGGAGCGAATGAAACAGGGAAAAACAGGACGAGGGAAGGACCTGGTCTCAGAAGCGTTTGACCGCGAAGGTCGCAAAGAATGGCCGCTACGGACACGAAGAAAAGCAGACTACGGGTGTTTTAGGGGAGTTTACTGATTGCCTGAGCTGTCGCTCTTTCGGCCAAGGTTGGTGATGCCGGGATCCAGCTTATCCAGATGGGCCTGCAGCCGACTCTTAGTATCTTCCGTCAAGCCGGTGAATTCAATTCCCATGCCCACACCCGGATCGCGGGTACGGACCGTAGCGGAGGCGGTTACTGACTCCTGGTCGATCCAGAACTCGATTCGAAGCGACGTGCCCACAGCCACGGGCATCGCGCTCTCAACATAACAACCATTACCGCTGATGTCGGTGGCGTTCGCCCGCATGGGAGTGTTTACCCGCTCGTCGCGCAACTGCAATGGAAAAGAAATCTTGTGTCGCAGAAACTTCCTGCGGTTGTCGGGCGCGCGGGGCGGGGGAGCATGATCGACAACCTCTTTCGGAAGGACCGCCAGCCAGGGACATTCCTGATCAGCCACCAGTTGCACGCCGATCTGGGTCTTCTTTACGCCCCCGGCGTCGACTACCCAAATCACTTTGCAGCGCGCCTTCTTGGCTTCATACTGCACGCCGATCACGTCGCCGACTTTCAGCTGTTGTTCGATTCCGTAAATGCAGGCTCCGGTCGCGCTGATGTTCTGCGCCATTGCGTTCTGGAAAAACGGTCGATCGTTGGAGCCCATGCCCCATACCCGGACCTTCAGGTCCAGAGTGGCACGCGGAGCTATGGCTGACCCGGCCGACATCTGCGGAACCTCCCGCCTTAACAATCTCTTAATGCTTCAAGCTTGATCATACGCGCTTCAGTTATTTGCGGAAGGTTACCAGAGTACCTTTTGGACCCCATGAATCCATGCGAAAAACCGGTCTATCGAGGCGGGGATCACAGGTCGCGATAGGAAATCAGGTCGATTCCGTCCTGCGAAAGAGTGTTCCGGGCCTCCGGCCCGGTAAGAGCGTGGAGTTCGGTTTCTCGCGACTCCCGCAGGCGGGTTTTGGCGGCTCCCAGATCCGCGTCGTTGTAGCCGGGGTGGCATACGAATTCCCAGGTGCCGTCAGGAATGCTGGTGGCGATAGCCCGGAACAGGGTTTCATCGAGCATTCCGGTAACCTCGACGCCCAGCGTTCCGTCAGGCGTGGCAAAACCCTCTTTCTCCACCGCGGCACGGAAACTGGCGGCGAAACCTTGCAGAACCCGCATCTCGGCGTAGCGTGTCCAGACGCCGGGCCGGGCAAGTAGCTGGCCTGACCGCAAAAAACGCCGGGGTCCGAAGGGATTGCGCAGGGCCCTCACCCCGCACGCCGCTCCCGCCTTGAGCAGGGGCCGCAGCACGCGAGGAAACAGATGGGTATGTTTATGCGTGTCGAGGTGAGAAACTGCGATTCCGCCGGCTTGGAGTTTTCGAATCTGCGCCGTAGCTTCCGCCTCGATTTCGCGCGAATCCAGGCGACCGGCGAGCGCCCGCAATGCGAATCCACCGATACCATCGCGGAAGCGCGCGGCGTCCCCGTCGTGATTCGCGCTTCGATGAGCAACCAGGCTGGAGATTGTTTTCGGATCAAGCAGAGGCTGGCCATCAATCAGCACGACGTGGCATCCCACGCTCATTTGAGGCACGGTTCGGGCGAGCTGAACGGCGTCGGAGAATGCCCGGCCGTTCGCCATTAATGTGGAGGAAGTAACCACTCCGCGGCTGTGGGCTTCGACGATACCGCGGTTGACTCCTGCGGTAAAACCAAAATCATCCGCGTTGACGATCAGCCGCCGCATCGCGACAGTCTACATCGCGACAGTCCTCATCGCGACAGTCCTCATCGCGACAGTCCAGCAGGGCAGTCGTTGGGCGGCGCGGGGGGTGTGGAGTCGTCTCAGAGACCAGAACAGCGCGATCGGTAATTCGCCGACACTGCACATGGCGGTCTGCACGCGGCAAGCACTGGCCGACTTCACAGGATCGATGATCTAACATCGGCAAACGTGCCAGACGCAATCTCAGCGATTCGTCTTAGGGCTGGCCGAGCCTTTCCTGCTTTCGCAGCAATCCGTATTCCTGCCAGCGTGCTTTCGAAGAAATCGGCAAGACTCTCAATGTCCGTCCGAGCATCAAGTTCGCCTTCCATCTGCGCTCGTCTCAATGTGTCCATGAGCGTGTGACGCTGTGCGTTGGCAGCACGGCGTATAATTCGCGTCACGTCTTCATCTCGCATCCCGAACTCACAGATAGCATTAATCCCCATGCAGCCATCGGTACTGGAAAGATCTTTTCGTTCTGAAAAATGAACCAATGCGCTGCGGATAGCGGCAAGCGGTGACCCTGGAGCCTGAAGGTCGACATTAATGGCTCGAACGTTTTCCGAGACATAGACTTCGAGAGCCTTCAGGAAGAGGGCGCGTTTGTCCCCGAAAGTGTCGTACATGCTTTGTCGACCTACTTCCATCGCGCGCATCAGCTCGTCGGTCGACGTGGCGGCAAAGCCTTTTTGAGAGAAGGCAGATATAGCACGATGAAGAGCTCTTTCTAGATCAAATCCCTTCGGTCGAGTCATATCCATCTCTCCTGGCTCTCAATTATGCGACGTATCCCCCATCGATTGTGAGGCTGGCCCCTGTAATGAATCCGGCCTCATCGGATGCAAGATATGAGACAAAACCGGCAATCTCCGACACATCCGCCATTCGCGCCAGTGGAATCAAGGTCTTCACCGCTTCAGCGTGAGGCGCACTCATGTCAGTCGCCGTCGGACCCGGCTGAATATTATTGACCGTAATAGTCCGAGGGGCGAGATCGATAGCGGCCCCTCGCACCAATCCGGTGAGGGCCGCTTTGGTCATGCTGTAAACGCTAGCGCCCGGAAATGCCGTCCGGACGGCAGTGTTGCTGCCGATCAGGATGATCCGTCCGCCATCTTTCATGGCTTGTGACGCCGCTTGTATACCAACAAATGCTGCGCGGACATTAACGGCCAACATTCGGTCGAAGTCTTCAAGACTGTAGCTGTCGATGGTTCCCGGGATCATAATTCCGGCGTTGTTAACGAAAATATCTACTTCTCCCAACTCTTTCACGACTTGATTCACGCTGGCGCGAATGTCCTCAGCAGAGGCACTATCCGCCTTAATCGGGAGAGCCTTGCCCCCGGCAGCATCTATTTCGCTCGCGAGTCGCTTTGCCTTCTCTTCCGAGTTGGAATAGGTAAATGCGACGGCAGCGCCATCTGAAGCAAGCCGCCTCACGATTCCTGCGCCAATCCCTCGTGAACCACCGGTCACGAAAGCAACCTTGCCAGCAAATGATCGACCGTACTTTTCCGTCATGTCCATCCTCCGGGTTGAACCCAACCTGCCTTATTGGATTATATTATCCAGAATAGGGTTCCGATTTCTCTCCGGGCGACGTGGCCAATTCCATTCCGCTCGTCGATCAGGGGCTCAAGGCTACGCCAAGCAAGCCAATGCTGTAGTGCCGGAACCACGGGGTCTAGCCCTAGCTAAAGGCCGTTGTGAAACCCAGGGCTGAACCCCTTGATTGACGCGGGGCGTTGACGCAGCCACGTGGCGGATCTGCAGATTGTGCTTGTTTTCTTCGCGCCAGATCTCCCCCACTTAAAAAAATGGTCCACTCATTTATTTTCACTCAGTTATTTTCTTGACTATGTAAATCTTACTCGATATACTCGAGTACATACATGATCGCCTCTTCCTCTCACCAAGCCTGGCTCTTCTACTCCCCTCTGGCCCAGCAAGCCGCCCTGCTCAAAGACGATTTGCTCGATCCCGTCGATCGACTCTTGGACGATCCTGCCTTAGTCGACTTGGTCCGCCAGTGTCTGGCGAAACGTAGCCCCCGTTCTACTCGTACCGGTCGCCGGGGCTTGGCCCCCGATCGTCTGCTGCGCTGCTGTGTCATGAAGCATCTGAAAGGCTGGAGCTTCCGCGATTTGGAACGGGAACTGCGCAGCAACCTGGTGTACCGCCGCTTCACCCACTTCGATGCCGACACTACGCCAGATTTCACGGTCTTCAGTCGCAGCTTTGCTCTGCTCAGTCCGGCCGTCACCGCAGAGATTCATCAGCGCGTGGTCCGTCTGGCCTGCGACCAAGGCGTAGCCCAGGGCCGTCGTTTACGCACCGATAGTACGGTCGTCGAAAGCAACGTCCACTACCCGACCGACAGCTCGCTTTTGGGCGACGGCATCCGGGTGCTCAGCCGCAGCCTCGAACGCATAGCCGACGAGTGTAAGACCGGAGCCGTGGAGGTGGTCCATCACGCCCGCGCGGTAAAACATCGTCTGCTGGAGATCGGCCGTGCCGCCAAGTCCCTCACCGAAGCCAACCAGAAGCGAATGCGCCTCAGTTACCAGAAGTTGTTGGCTCTGGCTCGAGGCGTCGTGCGCCAGGCCAACGAAGTGGTGCAACGCTGGGGGAAGGGACGACTGAAAGTGGTGGGCACAGCCCTGGGAGTAGCCACCCAGATCGGCCAGCTGCGGCACTTTCTTCCTTTGGTGGAGAACGTGATCCGGCAAACCAAGGAACGAGTGGTGAAGGGGAACAGCCACGTGGAGAACAAACTGTTGAGCCTGTTCGAGCCCCACACAGAAGTCATCCGCAAGGGCAAAGCGCAAAAGCCCAACGAGTTTGGTAGGCTGGTGCGGATTGATGAGGTGGAAAACGGCATCGTGAGTGGTTACGAAGTTCTCACCGGCAATCCGGCCGATACCACGTCTTGGATGCCGGCGCTCCAACAACATCAGGCGTGTTTCGGGCAAGCGCCAGAGATGGCCACCGGCGACCGCGGATTTTTTTCCGCAAAGAACGAGCGCGAGGCAGAAGCCCTGGGAGTGAAGAAGGTGGCGCTGCCGGCGCAGGGACGGCTCTCGGCCAGGCGGGCCGAGCAGCAGAGGCAGCGCTGGTTCCGCCGCGGGCTGCGCTGGCGGGCCGGGATTGAAGCCACCATGAGCACCTTGAAACACCCCTTCTCGATGGCGCGAGCTACCTATAAAGGAGATCGTGGATTTCAGCGTTACGTAGGCTGGTGCGTGATTACCAAGAATCTATTTTCCATCGCTCGCTATCAACAGCGTCGGAGGGACCATGACCAAGTCGGTTGAGGGCACAGCTCAACGACGCAAGCTACTGGGCGAGATCGAACGCCTGGCCGAGATCGCCGTCTTTGGAACGCTGTCGGAAACCTACCGCACCTGCGGACGAGCGGGCTGCCATTGTCAGGGCGATGGACCCAAGCATGGTCCGCATCTGAATGTGAGTTACCGCGGGGAGAAGGGCAAGACCACTGGCTACTATGTTCCCAAGGGAGCGGAGGAGGCCACGCGAGAAGGGGTGGCCGCCTGGCAACAAATGCAGCAATGTTTGCGCGAACTGGCGGAGTTGAATAAGGAGCGCAATTTGCAGCATGCCCGCGAGGCCGATTCGCAATGAGACGATGGTTCCATCTAACCCTGGTGTGCTGCGTACTGCTGTGTCTGTGTCTCGGCGTTGCTCAGACAGTTGACATGAACCACGAGTTACCGATTGTCGGCTTGCGACCAGAGTTCGATCGAAGACGACAACCCGCCTCCGACACGCTTACAGTTTCGGTTGTCACAAGCATGAGATTCGCTCAGCCTCGCGCTGGACCTCTTCGATCTCTGATGCAAGACTGTGCGTCGACTGCGGGCCATCTTGGTCCACCTGGCGCCGGAGACCCATGGGCCACCGGGGTCGATCGGGCCTGGGCGAGTTGCCGGTCAAGCCGGCAACTCAAATCAATGCCATCGAGCAACCTTGTCCGCGAAATTACTGGTTTTCAGCCGAATAATTGAAGACTTGCAGTTTCGCAACAGCCTTTAGCTATAGCTAGCAACCAAGCCGGGTGATTAGCTATGGAGCGCCGAGGTCTCGGCGCTCCCAAAACCAAGCTAATCCTCTCCGGTAATGGTGACCGTGCTCATGCGGCCGCGCGGAGCCATTTCGGCCTCTCCCTGAGTATCCTGGAGGCGGAACTACAATCCAGACCGGCAATCGAAAGCGCCAGGAGGGGCAAGCGCCCTCGCCTGAGGGCGCAATGAGAGTCGCGATCACTGCACCGATACGGTAATCTCCGAGCCTGATGCGGCGGTCAACTGCTGGTCAGGCTGCACGACAGCCGCCTTGGCGATTTTCACAGGAAAGCGTCCGGCAGCACTCGCCTGGAAGGTCAGGGTCGCTACCACGCCGTGACCCGAAACTCCTTCCGAGCCAGGTGGGCGCGACGCCGTAATCTCGACGGCACCGCTAGTCGGGTCCTCCCGATGGACCAAAGCAACGATTTGTTCTCCCTGAGACAGGAAATTGCCGCTCGAAATATTCAAGAGTTGTAAACCCAGTTTGTCATAGGTCACTTGCAAGGGAACAGCATGCACATTCTGTCCGCCAGATAGAACTACATCGATGGTGAAGGTTCCACCGTTGACGACCGAGATTGCAGTGGGATCAAGTTCCAATGCAGCCACTGCTCCACCGAGTGACTTGGCTGCCGGTACGGTCTCAAGGGCCTGGTCAGACTCTCCGCTTGCAATTGTTGCCGGCGCGTGTCGCAGATGAATCGAATTTGCCGTCCCCACATCGAGAGTCTTGCCGTTGAATTCATTGAAATCTCTACGTCGAACAATATGGGGAATCACTGCGAACACGATTTCGCTATCCATCACATCGGTATTCTTTTGCCCAAACAGATACTTCAGGATTGGGATCTGGGACAATCCGGGAATACCGGTCAAAGTCTGCATATTCTGCTGCTCCAGCATTCCGCCGAGCAGGCTCACCTCACCATCCTTCAGCCGAATCTCATGTTCCACTTTCCGCTGACCGATCACAGGTTCGGTGATCCCGCCAATCGGCTCATTGTTAATCACCGACGAGACGTCGAGGGCAATCTTGAGAGTGACATCTCCGTCGGGATGGATGTGCGGGGTAATGTCAATATTCACGCCGACATCGATGTACTGAAATTGCGTATTCACGAGTCCGCTTACTGAGAGCCCGCTGATCCCTGACTGGAAAGAGCCGGTCGCAACTGGCACTCGCTCACCGATCTTGAGCGATGCTTTTTCGCCATTCAGGGAGCGAATCTGCGGATTCTGGATGATCTTAGTGTTGCTGTCAGTAAACAAGGCGGTTGCGTTGGCGCTCGAAATCGTCGCCGCGAAGTCGGTCGCATTCAGGCTGGCAAGGGAGTTTAGGTTGATACCAGCACCGGAACTGCTGCTCGAACTCGACGTGCTCGTCGACGTGCTCGAACTGATGCTGGAACTAGCATTGATATTGGCTTGCAACTGGACAGAGGCGCTGGTGGGTGGACTTATACCCAGGGTATGCGCCTTATCGCGGCTCACTTCCATCAACGCGAAGTCGACAACGACTTCCGGGGACGCCCTGTCAAAATCGCCGACGATCTTTTCCGCTAGTAGTACCTGGTCGGGCGTTCCCCGGATCACTATGGCTTCCTGTGAAGTAAGTTGCTGAACGTGGTTCACATCGAGGACGGAACGTAGAGTATTCACCAGGTCCTGGAGCTCGGGCGGTGCAGAAAGGTTTGAGAGATAAAAAGCCTTGATGACATTCTCCTCCAGTTCCTTCCGTTTCGCGGGATTGTCTATTGCCACGAAAATCGTATTGCGAGTCATCGGCTTCCAGAACGTCTTCGATTCGGCGGCGACCAGATCAAGTGCCTCCTGCAAGGTAACTCCGTTCAGTTCGATATTGAGTTGCCGTGCGGCGAAGTCCGGATCAAAAAGCACGTTAACGCCAGCCAGCTTGCCAATGGTCTGATAAACGATTTTGGCGTCTTGCGACAACTTCAACGTGACTGGAAGAGTGGAAATGCCGGTTAGTTTCACGGGTCCTTGGGCATCCAAAATGTCGGGGCTTAGTCCGGGTTCGGACCGAGACACATTCGCAGCACGATTTCCCAGCGCTCGTTGGATCATGTTGCGAGTATTGGTCACTTGCTGTGAGGCGATGGGACTGGATGGGTCAATGCTCACGGCTTGTTCAAACAATGTCAAAGCCTCTTCGAGGCTTCCCGCCTGCTGCAGTAGCGTCGCACGATGTACTTTTGATGCGGCGGCCAAGAACCGGATTCTGGTCAGTGCCGCGCGATATTGGGTGTTCCGCGGATCCGCATCATAAGCTTTCTGGTAAGCTTCGTAGGCGCCTTCGTAATTCAGGCGCGCCTCCAGATCTGTGCCCTGCTTGTACGCCGATTGACCCTTCTCGGCATGCGCTGGCAGTACCAGAAATACGAACAAAAGCACGAAGCCAGCCGAGATGAACGATTTCGCCATGCCCCCAGTGCGCAAATTACCGCTTGTCATCCGAAATCCCAAACAATTCCACACTTTGATTCTCCTCCTTGAGAAACTGCAACGTTTTCCGAGTCAAAGCGCAGGGACTTGACTGCTAAGAACGCAGATCCTCGCAAACGTTGCAGAAATTCTTCGTAGAAAGAGCCCGCGTGTTGGGCGAGTGGTGTTACAGACTTGTGCCTCAAATCTCGACACTTGTGCCCGCTGCCGCGAAGCAGTGGCTGCGTAGCGGAGTGCTAAGAAGAGTTGACGGTTTAAGAGTTGACGGTTTATTGGAGGACACGTGCATCGTCCGTGCCGATTCTTGGCAATTGCTGGATCTTTTCTGTGCAACTATGGCCTCGAAGGTTCGGCGGGTGGTGAAAGTGAAGGGAAAACTTGGCAACTGCACGCAGGTAATACTCTATGGTAGTCTGAGCGTAGTTACGACGCTCGAGTTCTTCGAGCATCATTTTGCGAAGGTGGGTCATAGGTTAGCTCCTTATGACCCAACTTTGTCCTCCCTTCGCTGCTGCCGACACCACGCACGCGAAAGCGTCTGCCGCGAAGCGGCTTCGTTCAAGCCCGTTTCTGAATAGCTCCTGACTCGCGGGCGTTCCGTCCGAAATCCTGGTCATCACTCCTCTCAAGCCCCGCGGTTTTGAAGTGCCAACCGTCGGCAGCTTTTAAAGTGATCACTGAGGGCTTAAACCAATCGCGGTCAATCCACGTCCAGATCACTTTGTCTCGGTGCCGGTAAGGGTCACTTCTTCCGTCGCATGTACAGCGTTCAAGTTGTTGGAGGTGAACTTGACCGTTTCGTTCAACACCGCTGAAGAGTTCGATCCGAGGGAGGTTACCGGACTGAAATTGATGGCGAGCGTGCAGCTGTCGGCCGCTGCCAGCGCAGTGCTCGGCGTGCAGTTGTCAGTCAGCGAGTCCTCCGGAAAGTCCACCGGGTAGCTTAGCGCCGAGAACTTCAGCGCTTCATTGCCGATGTTTTCGATCTCTACGATTTTTGGGCTGTCTTTGCTCGTCGTGTTGATCTTTGTCGATTCAAAGCTCAGCGTAGGAGCCGCCGTGCGGCCGATTTTCAGCACGCGCCCGCTGAACGTATTCACCAGATAGAGATTGCCCGGTCCATCCAGTGCAATCCCGCTCGGAATGTCCAGGTTCTGAGCGACCGTGGTCTGCACGCCGCTGGGCGTCACTTCATAAAGATCGTTGGTGCCCACATCGGTGATGTATACATCTTCGGCTGCATCCACGGCCACAGCCGTAGGAGCGATCAATCCGGTTCCCACTGTGGTTTGTTTGCCGGCGGGTGTGATCTTGAAAACTGCCTGGTTGTACGGATCGGCCACGTAGACATTGCCCGCCGGGTCCACTGCCACACCATTGGGCGTGTTATATCCCGTGCCCACCGTGGTCATCTTGCCGCTCGGCGTTACTTTGAACACGGTCGGGATATACGGGTCGCTGACATATAGGTTGTCCTCGCCATCCACCGCCACGCTGAAGGGGTATTGAAAATTCTTGCCCACTGTGGTCTGCACGCCGCCGGGCGTCACCTTCCACACTACTGCCGCCTGGCTATCAGCGACGTAAACATTGCCCGCTCCATCCACAGCTACGCCGCCCGGAACTTCAAACCCGGTGCCTACTGTGGTTTGCTTGCCCGCCGGCGTTACCTTGATGACTTTCTGCAGGCCAATGTCAGCAATATAGAAATCGCCCACTGCGTCCAGGGCCACAGCTTCAGGACTAAGCAGCCCGCTGCCCGCGCTGCTTTGTGTGTTGTTCGTCCCAAAGACCAGTTGTGGCCCGCTCCCGATACCAAACACCGGCACCGAGGCCAGTACGGCGCTGGTTTTCCTCGCGCCAGAGAAGAGCACGACCGCGCCCATGCGCAATCCTGCAGCGGCCGGCTTGAAGGTTACATCGACGGCGCAAGTCGTGTCCGCAGTGTAAGTGGTTGCCGTGCAGGTGCTCCCGGACGCCTCCGCGAAATCCCTGCTCGCGATGCCCGTGGTCAACACGCCGATGCTGCCGACCTTGGTATTCGCCGCGATCGTAAATGACAGCGAAACCGCTGCGCTGCTCGCTCCCACTGCCTGCGAGCCCATATTCACGTTATTCACATTCGGCTTGGTTCCGTTGAAGGTCACCTGCGCCTGCGCGGCAACTGGTAAAAGCGCGCAAGCCAAGGTTAGAAGGAAGAGGTTAAGCATCCGACGGAATCGCGGCGTGCGGTAAGAAAGTGCATAGGGTGCAGTCATCATGGCCTCCAGAGTTCTGTGTTCTTCACGTCTTCACTTCTTTCAATCATGCGAACGTCCACTTCTAACGCAATACCTCAATTCCGTGCCGCCGCTAGCACTTCGTAAGGGCGCATCATTTCGTTGTCCTCGTGCTCAAGGTTATGGCAATGCCAAACGTAGCGACCGGCGTAGCCCTCAAACGGGACGATGATTCGGGTCACCGTCTGGCCATCCACGCGAGCCGTATCCTTCCAGCCCATTTCATCCGGGTCAGGCGGTCTTGCCGGGTCTCGATAACGCAGCGTGCCGGTCGTCATGTACTGGAAGACATCGAAGCGGCGGCGATCGAGAATCTGGAATCGGACCATGTGCAGATGAATGGGGTGCACATCGTCAGTCAGGTTCGCCAGTTCCCAGATTTCCGTGGTACCCAGCACCGGCTTCTCGGTGATGGGCATATGCCACCGCGTCTTGTTCAACAACATCCCACCGGATGCGGACATTCCTTTTTTTATCTCGTCCAACGTGAGCCATCGAGTTTTTACCGCGGAAGACTCTGCGGCACGCGGCAGCGGACGCAACCTGGCGGGTACCTCGCTCGGGTCCAACACCACGGCGGCACTCACACGAAATTCCATGAGCGTGAAGGCATCGTCGGAAAACACGATCCGCTTCCCACGATGCGGGGCGAAATCGACGACCAGATCCGCGCGCTCGCCAGGTGCCAGCAGTGCATGCGTTATCGCCACCGGCGCGGGGAGCAATCCCTGATCGGTGCCGATCTGATGGACCTCAACCTCATGGGGCCACGACAGCCGATACAAACGGCCATTCGCGGCGTTCACAACGCGGAATCGATACTTGCGCGCCTCAACATCGAGATAAGGAAAGATCTTGCCGTTGACCAGCGGAACCTCACCTAAGACCTCCGGCACCCACGAGGACGGATAACTCAGCTGGCCATCACGTTGCAGGTGGCGATCAAAGAGCACGAGCGGAACCTCGTACTTGCCATTGGGCAGCCCCAATTGCTGCTCCGCCTGGTCACGAATCACGTGCAGTCCCAGAAGTCCGGCATAGATGTTCAGCCGAGTAATACCGATCGCGTGGTCGTGGTACCAGAGCTGGGCCGCGTCCTGCTGGTTGGGATAGTAGTAGGTACGCGATTGACCGGGAACGGACCAGTCCTCGGGATATCCGTCGCTTTCGGGAAGCGTCTTGGCACCATGCAAATGCACTACAGTACGCACTTCGGGTGTGTCGCGATCGGCGCCATGCACCGAGTAATCGATGGGAAGAAAGTGCTTGGTCGGTAATTCATTTGCCCACTCGACGAACAGGCCTTGGCCGCTTTGCGTGTCGAACATTACGCCGGGGACCGAACCGCCGTAGGACCACAGGTTAGTGGGTGGCAGATCGCGATGAAGTTGGGCGGTGATGGCGCGCATAGGCACACGGTAGAACGGCACTCGTTCGCCCGACTTATCAGGCAAGGCGCGTTCACCCAGCGGCTTCGCGACCACCGGGAGGGGCAGCGGATCGACGAAGGGATCCAAACTGTTTGGATCGAGGATCGGAACCACGGCCTTCGCGTCACGCCGGGCAGTTTGGCAGAAAGCCCGCGGGACCATTGCCCCAGCAGCAGCAATCGCGGATTGGCGAAGAAATCTGCGGCGGGTCGTCAAGCTATCAGTCTCCAATCCAGTCGAGTCGAACGGGGTTCCTCGAGCCGCTGCACTTCCTTTAGTACCCTGGTTGCACTTTCGCTGGTATCTGCTCGGAACGCGACTTGGGCTGCCGAGGATGCAGCCCGAGAAAACGCAGATCCGCTTTTCCGTACGCAGAACGCGAGTTTTGTGGCCGACGAGCATTTTTCCCGTTCAAGAAGGGCTCCGATAGATCACCAGCCAACGCAGATGGTGAGAGAAAATCTGGGCACTCAACTGTAGCCGCGCACCCAATACCAATTCTGCTTTCGTGGAATGACTGTGAGAGGGTCCGGGGACTGGACACTTCCAGCTCACTCCGGGCGTGTGTCACCGAAACAAGTCCGATAGATCGACTGTTTTCGCGTCCGCGGCGGCGCCCAGGAAAGGCCCTACGCCGAAGATCTCCTCGATCGTTTTCAGAGTGGAGCTATGGTCGTAGTGGATGCTATTGCTGTAACCTTTCTTGCCCGCGCCCTTGGCAAACGGCGAAAGTAGGAAAACCGGAATCGGACCATCGCTGTACTGGCCGCTGTCTTCGGCCTCATCCCAGACGACGAATATCGCACCACCTTGCTTGTACGCATCCGACTGCGTAATTACCGGCAGATTCTCCTTAAGCCACTGATCCGACCGCAACGTATTGTCTGCTGGTTCCTGCGCATCACAAGGAGAAATCCCCTCATGTCCGTCATGACACAGGTTTGGGGTAACCATGTTCATCTGCGCTGTGGTATGGTCAGCCAGGTCGGTCGCTAGTTGGTAAAAGGGCCTGACGTGCTCGATACATTCGGTCGACTGAGGGTTCAACCCGTCGTTAATGTCATTGAAGTACACGACGCCGAGGTGCTCCACATCGAGGTAGCTGAAATCGAGTGGGCAGTTGTCGAACACTGGACTGCCAAAGTCCGGCTCTGCGTACGCCCTCCAGGTGATACCCGCATCTTCCAGAAGTCGCACCAGGTGCTTGTGAGTGAACAATTGGGGCTGGCCGGGCTGGGTATCCGCAACGATGCCGAAGTTGGTGCCTGCTTCCAGCCACAAATAATTCGGCTGGCTGGGATGGTTCCCGGGAGGATTGTAGTACTGCTCTGGGTGTGCCGATATATTCACCAACGTCCCGTTGATATATGGGGCCAGTGGGTTGTCTTTTATATCTGGGTCACCAAACGATGCGCCGGCGTCGTCGCCCGTCCAGTTATGATTTTCCATCATGATCACCCACACAGTTCTTACTTTGCTCATTTGTGATTGCGCAAACAACGGCGTCACAACAAGCAAAGAGAGGATAGTCAAGACTGCTCGCACATTTTTCATGGACACCTCACTCAAGCGTAGTTTTAGAGAGTTGCTGAAGTCAGCTGATTAACCCGTTTCTCTTGGATCAGCTCCCAGGTGTTGTGAGCATACCCCTGCCTTCTGGATTTGATTATTAACGGCAAATAAATTATGGATGAATTTTCTGTTGCAAGGCTTGGGCGTGCCCCCGTTCCGCAGTGGGTGAA
>Ga0265760_10000131_pt1 | contig 19208 bp, 17 predicted proteins | sample NZIome_2_FD_200831 | JGI IMG/M metagenome (GOLD analysis project Ga0265760, IMG submission 200831) | Metatranscriptome of rhizosphere microbial communities from Maridalen valley, Oslo, Norway - NZI1 (Metagenome Metatranscriptome) | ecosystem: Host-associated > Plants > Roots > Rhizosphere >...
CAAGATCGATTCGACAATCTGCATCTTGAACTCGCGGCTGAAGCGACGGTAGGATCTTGGCATGACTCCCTCCAAGCGGGTAGGCAAGCCATTCTTTCTGTGTCAGGGACGGGGAGCACTACATGCCGTCCACGAACAGATCGCCTTTATTATCATAGCCGCAGAACCAATAGTAGTATATCTCTCGATCGGAGTAGAGCGTTGGAGGTCTTTGCGGATTTCCGTAGATCACGACATCGCCAGGTTTCGACGCGCCGCCATAGTTTGTAACCGCTAGATTTCCGGTTGTCGGATCGATAGCGCAGCTTTCGGGGTTCTCGCCCGGGTCCTTCAGCGTCGAAATCGGTTCGGTGCCGCCGTGCGCATATTCGACGATGTCATCAGGGCCATACTGTGGCACGAATACCTGATCTTTATTTGCGCACGGGTTCTCGGCGCCGCTAACGTTAAAGCTTGCGACGTATTTTGTTTTGGGAAATGAATATATCCAAATGATGTCTGTGGTAACGATGTATAGTAGGTTCTCGGTTTCGTCGTGAGCGACCGCACGCGATCGCCTCCGTTCGAGAACCTGGGCGCTCCCGCTTTGTTCGATCCGCATGGCCGGTCCAATCTCGGTTTGAGTAGCACACCCACTGAGAATTCCAACGGTTATGACGACATAAAAGACAGCTACACACTTAGCAAAGATAGATTGAGTGGCGGGCTGCAGGGGCGAATTCATTTGACTGCGGGATAAGGTGATTGAATGGCAATTCCGACCGGACCCTTACTTCCTTCGATGCCGTTGCTAAAGCTGTAAAGATACTTGCCAGATGGATAAGTATATGCATCCACAGAGTCATATTCGTAATCTAGACAGTAGATGCGTCGTTGAGGCGAACCTAGGGCGCAGTATTCCGCGGGCCCCCTCAATAAGAGCTTCCTTTTCGGCGCTGCGTCATAGGGCGGCGCATACACGTATAGCACAGCAGCGGTCTGGTCAATAAAGAGCAAATCGTTGGATTTATCGACCAAGACTCCACCGGGATAATCGCTGCCGATAGTGGTTGCCTTCAAGAGCAAACCAGGCATCTTTTCTCCTCGAAACTCAATGACTTGACCGCCCAGCGACCAGGGGTTGTTCGTCGCCCAGAAGAGGTTATGATGCGAGTCTACCGCAACCCCGAGCCCTAGACCAGCGTTTGGATCGGTAAGCTGCCTTATCGGCCCCGACCCAGTCTTGAGGTTGTAAACCAGAATACTTGCAGCCTGAGAGCCGTTGTCGATCGTTGTCAGGTAAAGCGTCGTACCGTCCACGACGGGGTCTTGGGGCTCACCAATCGTATCGGCAAACGTTGCTCCTCCTCCGCCGCAATTGGGACCAAAGGTGGCGACTCCAATGTGGGTTCCAAAAGCGCCTGCAACATACAATGTGCCGGTTTGGTCAACGAACATGCCCTCGGAGTGATTAACCTGCCCGGTCTGGCAAAGAGGTCCATTGTCGCGTTGATTGTTCGTTGGATACGCGCTAACCGTCGAGTCCCACCACTGCCCGACATAGGTGTAACCAGCCTGCGGACCGCCGGTCCTACTCCACTTCAGCCCGAACGGTTGACTGAGAGAACTCGAACTCGATGCACGTAAAGTGCCGCCCAAAATTGGTTTCTGGGGAAGTGTGACGGTGCTCGGCTGTAGTTCACTCGCGGGCGCGCAACCAACGACCATCAGCCCGAGGAGTCCCAGGGTTGAGATTTTCAGCAGAAGAAATTCCGGTATTCTGACCTTACCTCACCCTATCTCTCAGAGCCGCCAGCGTGCCCGGAGGGGTCTGAGGACACACATCAGAGTTATCGGGTGTAAATAGACTGGGTACCGCCGTATATGGGAGCGGCGAGGCAGATTCGTTCAGCATGTCAGTGAGATCGTTTGTTTTGTTAGTGAAGTCATCGGCGCCTAAGGCGTTAGGGGTGAGACCGAATGTGGTTTCGATGAAGTTTAGAATCGCTCCTTGGCTCATTCGCTCCGTCGCAACGTAGCCACGCGACTTAACGTAGGGAGAGATCATCAGTAGCGGCACGCGGAACCCCCACTCGTTGGGATCCGACGGATTACCTAGCGGCGTGGGATAAGGGTTAGGGGTCATGTGAAAGGGCCATGGAGTAGGGCTGTAATTGTCGTAGAAGCCGCCCCAATCGTCCCAGGTCACGATAACTGCTGTTGTGTTCCAGTAGGCGCTGTTACCAATCACATTGAGCACATAGGCGAGCCACTGGGGGCCGTCATCATAGCCACTGGTGCCCCCATTGTTCTGGTTCGGGTGATCGGACTCGTTAATGCATGGTGTTAAGAACGTCAGCTCAGCAATAGGACGCACTGGATTGGGCGTGGGCACGCTACTGCTTTCTAGATTGAGCATCCAATTTTCGGCGTCTGGGTCGACAGCAAATGGCTGAGTAGCTGGCGTAGCCGTGATGGATGTATAGCCGTCGTAAAGATGCTGAACCGCCATAGGTGCGGCCCAGATTGAGCCAGGCGATGCAGCGACATATTGCCAGATTGCGTAAGTGGGGAGTGGCACCGGCAGAGTGGCACTCGACAGCACATCTGTGATCGTCTGATAGTCCTGGCACGGTGCCGTCGCGGGGCTTCCAGTCGGCGTTGGATACGGAGAAAACATGTTAACCACTTCAACTGACGGCAGGGGTACCGAGGTCGCGTTAAAGCAGGAACCATTGCCAGGCAAATCGCCTCCACCGTGATTCGGGTTATTCACCATCCCCTCGGGCGCAATCGCTGAGTTGAGGCCGCCGGATTGGCCAGCAATGGCATATTGGTGCGCTTCAAAGCTTGGTCCCTCGTTGGACTGCAATACGTGGTTCGCATAAGCCCAGTACTCGATGAGCGAGATATAATTGGCGACATCGGGGCTCGCGATGTACCAATATCCTGCGTGATTGTCCCATGTACCAGCAGCTTCAGTCGCGAAATTTTCGTGCGAGTGCCCAGGATTAGAGGGATAAGTTAAAGGATGTTCAGGAAGCGGCGAGGTCGGGGGGTTAGCCGGATTGCTGAGGTCGAGATCCACTCCAAAAAAATGGCCAGTGTTGGGATTCAATATGCCGAAGTAACCGCCGAACAGATTTTCTGGCGTCCGATTTTCCATGTAGATCACAACGATGTGCTGTATGGGGGTGCTGAAGGCAACGAGCTCGCGTTTGCCGTCGTGGTAACGCCAAGCGTAAGAAGGATGAGCACCTTTTATTCGGCTAGGCCTGATGCGGTTCACAGGCCGGACGCCCGGCGGAGGACTAAGAAAGCCGGGGCTAAGGTAGTCGCCGAATTCTGCCCGTTGCGGTGGCGCTGGCGGACTCGCCGTTGACGGAACGTCAATGACTGCGAGGATGAAAAGCAGCATACAGCACGCAAAGGCAAAGGCAAAGATCTGTGGGGACGGTCTGCGTAACATGGGACCCTCCGTTCCTCATCCGCGCCGGCCGGATCGGCTGGAACCGAGAGCGGCCTTCGAGCGGCGCTACTGCAATAGAGTAGCACTGTCCTAAAAGGCTAGCAAGTTCTATGGGCTTGCTTTCGGGCCGAAGATACAAATTTCGAGTTTCCCAGGTGGAGCTGTCCGGTCTGAGCGTTGGAGGTCCCCCGCCAGGTCGCCGCGATGAATGAGTCCGAGGGTGCTAGCATAAAGGTGCGCCAGCCTCGAGGCCAGGCGCCGTGACGTAGGCCAACGAGGCAGGCAGCTATGCCTGAGCAACCGCCATGTCAGCTTGCTTCTTGTCCGCGAGAGAGGTAGGTCCGGCAGGTCGGCGTCGCCGGAAGCCAGACGCTCCAACCTGCGACTCTGCCCGGCCTTTCCGTCCAGACCTTGGCATCTGTTCGAGAAGGCTACGCCGACCTCGGGCGCACATTCGCAAAGCGGAAAGCCTCGAACGATTCAAAGCCCACGCCTGGCTCCGAAGACCCCACGCCAAGCGATGATTTTCGACGGTTTGTCGAACACCAAACATTTCGGCGAGCGTATCCTCCACGCCGACGATGGCCGTGTTTTTGGCGAGCTCGTGCAAATCGACGCACCTTCTCACCATTGGCTCGAGGCCGCGTTACACGCCGTTGGACTTCATCGACGACGCGACAAGCCGAATCAGCGAGTTGCTTTTTGTCGGCGTTGAGACTATGCGGCGTCCCTCATCATTGCAAGCATACACTGGCCCGTCCGGCCGGCCACTTACCCTCTATCACTATCGTCACTCCATCGTCCACTCAACCGTGGCCGATCCTTCTAAGATTAAAGAAACGCAGTGGGGCGCCGGAATTCCTGTGCCGTGGTTGCTGCGGATCGTCTTCGCTCGACGTGATGGAGTCAGGACAACCGGAAGCACGTTGGGAAGTACCGGCCGCATGTCCTCGGCGCGCAAGAGCATGCTCTTCATGCGGACACTGGCATGCGCCGCAAGACCGTGTTGGCCGGAGGTCGCGGTCGAAACCATTGTGCCTAGGCCCAACCCGCGCTGCTCACTCGACTTGGTTTACGGCCGGGTGCAGAACCAATCGTCGCTTTCCAGCGCCGGCCGTCGGCGACGATTTGTACCCGTGAGAACCTGACGCTCGAGGCCGCCTTCCTGGCGGGCGAATGACCCGTGTCCGTGATCAGACGGCAGCGTAAAGCTATCGCGAAAGTGATCGTCGTGGTAACGGCCCGAAAATCACTTCGTGGCGATGCTCCGGTTGGGCGATGATAAGGGTTCGCCTGCCCGATATCGCGACAGGAGCCAATCGAGAATGTCATTATCGAGAGCCTCTAGCGGCCGGCCACGGGACGAATGCTTGCACGGACAAAACCGCCAGACTCACCGACATGCGACGGGGACTTGCCGATCGGCTGTAAACGCAACAACGCGGCGCGTACGCGCAAGGCCCTGTGGAGGACGCCCGAGGAGTTCGCGAGCTTTTTCACGATTACTCAACCTACGAAAGCACCCACTTATCCCTAGCGGCCTTTATGAGGCATTCTTAGCGAGAGTGCAAGTTGAACGCTCAAGGAAAAGAAAGGCAGAAGAGTGAGTTCCTTTGCCTTGGACTGTTGATCGTCGCCGCTCTGTTGGTCCGACTGAGTTTTCTCGCCAACGACGCCTTCTCTGGGGACATTGACGCCTATGCCAGATGGGCGATGACGCTCAGTACTCAGAGACTCGCATCATTCGACTCTTCGATGGCCTTTCCGGGTTACCCAGCGGGGTACTTCTACATTTTCGCGCTCGTTGGACATGTCTGGCGCGCATTGACCGGATCACACGATCAGAGTTTAGCACACCTTCGAGTCCTCGTTAAACTCCCTTCGATTTTAGGCGATCTTGGAGTCGGCGCGCTGATTTACGCCATTGTTCGGCGTTTCGCTGGCGCCCGCGCTGGATTGATCGCGGCCGTGCTCTATCTGTTTAATCCAGCAATCATCTACCTGTCTGCGTTTTGGGGGCAGGTCGACTCGATTTCCGGCGGCCTAGCGGCTCTGGCAATCTACGCACTGCTGCGCAGTGAAGATGTGGCGCCACGTACGCGCTATAACTTTGCATGGGTTACGGTAGCATGGCTATTCCTGACTTGCTCTTTGTTAATCAACCCACAAGCAATCGTGCTATCGCCGCTTATCTTCGCATTTGCTCTTGTGGATCCCCACCGTCGCCGTGAGCGAGTGATCGCGACGACGGCCGGAATCGCGGGCGCGTTGGGGCTGGCTCTGATTGTCGCCGAACCGCTTCACCCCAGCCCACCACCAGAGGCATTGAGCTGGTTGCTGCATGGCTTGACCACCGGCTACAGTCTCTACCCATACACCCCCGTCAACGCCTTCAACCTATGGGCCTTGCACGGCAACTTCTGGACGCCTGACAGCCGATACGTGCTCGGGCTTCCGGAAGACCTATGGGGCGTAGTCCTGGTCAGCGTAGCGACGACATTAATCGTGTGGCGATACGTTAACAAGGGTACGTCGGCGGCATTAGTGGAGTCGTGCGCGATCGTCGCGCTCGCGTCGTTTGTTTTAGCGACTCGTATCCACGAACGCTGCCTTTTTGATGGGCTCCTGTTTACGATCGCCTGCGTTCCGTTGGCGCGGCGGTATCTTTGGGGAGCGGTGGCATTCTCGATCGCCCTCTTCGCGAATATACAGTACAGCATGCAATACCTGTATGCGATTTACCACAGCACGTCAGGCCTTAATTACCAGAACCTCTGGGGGTTATGGACAACTCTGTATTCGCTACTAGCTATTCTAACATTCACTTCCCTTGCGTATCAATTCTTAAGCGGCGCCGATGGAAACGCGGGCGAAGCAAGTTCGATTCCGCCACACTCTCAGGGAGGCGCGTCGTGGAAGTCGACTTTGCCAAGTTTTCGAAAATGGTTCGACCCCTTGGAGGGCTTAAGGGGAATGCGTGCTCCCTGGGACTATGCGTTCCTGGGAATACTTGGCGTGGGCAGCTTCGTGCTTTCGTTCGTCAGCTACTGGTGGCCGCCTGGGAAGGTATTCGACGAGATTTACTTCGCACGCGCGGGCGAAGAGTATCTTCAAAACCGCTTTATTTATGAGAGTACCCACCCGCCCTTAACCAAACTTCTCATTACAGGTTCGATGATGCTTTTTGGGGGGATGCCGCGCGGCGACGGCCTTGGCGGATGGCCTGGTCTCAACACGATCCTGGGTCACATGAGCAATGGTGATAACTCGTACGGTTGGCGGTTTCTCAGCGTAGTTTCTGGCGCGCTGGTCGTAATGCTGTTATACGTCTTTACGAAGAGGGTTACAGGTTCGACCTGCTTTGCTACATTAGCTGCGCTCTTTCTCACCTGTGACGGCATGCATTTCGTGCAATCGCGAGTCGCAACTCCGGAAGGGTTCGTCGTTTTCTTCGCGACCCTCGCACTTTACGCGTTTTATCGCTTTTGGATTTGCTCGCAAGTCGGAAATCGACCATACTCGGCTGTGCCTGCATGGGGTTTTGCCTCGGGCGCAGGCGCCTCGTTGCTGGCAGGGCTAGCCGTGGCAACCTTGGGGCGTGAGTTCTGGAGATTAGACACGGCATCGACAGTTGTGGTGACTCTCTATTTATCGAGCGGGATCTATCTGATCGTACGGTACGTTTGTATTGACCGCATTTTTGGACGTAGGAAGCGAGAATTATCCTATGGAGAAGGGTCGTATGCGCTGCGGAGGCCCTCCGGAACGGCGCTCTTCGCTGCCGATGGCGGCATCATTGCGTCAGACGGAACGATCTTATGTGGGTCCCATTCTAGAGAACTGAACGGCACGCTGACTTATGCCGAGAAGCCCCTGCGGATTGACTATTCGGCGGACGCGAAAGTCACTTACCGCACGCCTGATGGTACCGTCACATATGCAAATAACAGGATTTACCACCACGCCAAGCCTTCAGTGGAAGGGAGCGCCGCTCGAGGTTGGCTTGTCTTAGCGTGCGTTGCACTCGGTTTGCTGATGAGTTCCAAGTGGTACGGCGTTATGGACGTCTGGGTCTGCTTCGTGGTGCTGATAGCGGTATGGCTTCAGCGACGTTCAATCCCGCGACGGCCGACGCTCTGGGGAAATCCGCGCAGCTATCGGCTGGATGGCGCTCTAGTTGGCATTCTTTTTGTCACGGCCACGATATATCTGCTCGCATGGACACCCGACCTTGCCCGACATTCTCCCGATCCCTTCGAGGTCCACAACGTCAACGAACTCATCTTTCGTCAGTACTCGATGTTCGAGTATCATCACAACCTCCTGGCTACTCATCCATACTCATCAAAGTGGTGGGAATGGCCGCTCGACTACGTCCCTATGGCCTATTTCTATTACGATAGCCGAGCCAATAAGGGAGACCCGCGAGGCTGCTGCATCTATGAGATTACTTCACTGCCGAACCCGTTTGTTCTTTGGTTTGGGCTGATTTCGGTGCCGATCGTTGGAGTGCTGGCTGTCTTATGGCGCAATAAGGCTTACGCCCTCATCATTCTCGCATACCTTCTTCAATGGATACCGTGGGCGCGGTCTCCCCGCATTACTTTCGCCTATCACTTCTACGACAACATACCGCTGATTTGCCTATGCAACGCCATTGTGCTTCAGCGCGTATGGAAGCTAGCGCAAAGCAGAGGCAGCCATCGCGAACAACTACTCATCGCCTTTGCTATAGCGACCTACGCCTTCATTGTCGCTGTTAGTTTTATTTACTTCTATCCCGTCCTATCGGCGCACCCTCTCAGTTGGAACGCTTGGCACCAACGCATGTGGATCAACAAGTGGATAGTAGGGCCGGGATGAACGTTAGCGGGCCGCATTCTTTGCCGGCACGCGCGTGACGAGTCTGCGGGGTAACGGTCAAAGCCCTAAACGGCGATCCCAATAGTCGCAGGCGCTCTAGCTGGAGAAGGCCGCTACCGCAACTACTACGGTCGATCTGCGTCAGCATCCGCCCGTTTTGTGGCACAGCGGCCAATGACGTTGGCTATCCAGCCCCGTCATAGTCGTCAGACTGTCAACTCGCGAGGACCGACGGTCTGCTACGTTCGCGTCGGCACGGCGGAGCACGCTACCAATGGCGTCAGCCTACAGGGTGCTTCATGCGAATGGTGCGCTCGAAGAAAGTCGCATGCTGAAAGCCCCGTGCTTGACTCAGTCTAACGCGAACGTCAATTTGGAACTGGTAAAGCAGATGCTCAGAGGCGGCTTAAGCTGATGATTGAACAGCTTTTGCTCTCAACCGGTGGGCAAAGGACAACGTGCAGAGTGAACCGAGGGGCGGTTGTTTTGCTGCTCAAATGGTGTCGAATGTAAAGGCACTGGCGCCTAGACCGTGGCGCGATTCCCCCCTCACAAGCGCGGGCATTACGTTTTCAATCCGGTGGCTGAGAATCTCGCGCGTCCTTTCAACGTCGAGCCGATCTCGAAAGTCCGGCCATGCTTCCCTTAGTCGACTAGTCATCTCGCTGAAGCACTGGTGCACGATCCGCCGCGACACGCCAGCTTGCATCGCAAACGCCTCGAGCGTATCAGCCGAGATTGCGCTGAATCGGTAGACTCCAGCGAGCGGTAATGCGAGCTCCTGTGCGTACTCGTGATAAGCCAGCGTACACACGACATCATAGAGCGGACTCAAACGAGCGCTCGCACCGTCCGGATAAACAATCGCGTGATTCTTGAGATGTGCGTCACCGTTACCGACGGCTATCGTGAAGGCCAGGCGGTACAACCATTCAAGAACGTCGTCGGGTCCGCACAGCGTCTTCACCACTTCGAGCACCCGCTCCGCGCCCACGCCCGCGTCTGCGCCGTACTTTTGCGAAGGCGGTCGATTGAGAACCTGACAGAAATCTTCCTGGTGGATGCGGCCGCCAGTAGTGCGGTCGAACCGACGAATTGCGTATGCGGTAGTGCCAGCGTTGAGAAAGCCTAGGTCTAAATCTGGAATGCGAGTGAGATCGACGAGCTCTGTTTGCGGGACATCTAAGCCGCACTCCCGCGCCAGGTTCATGATGAGATATTCCTGCTGGACGATACCGGGCAGCTCTGCTGTCGGAAGCTTCACAATCCATTGGCCATCGTGTTCAGGTGACGCGAAGCTCCACTGGTCATCTGAACGATTGGCGCTGAACTTCATTTGAATACCAGCAAGAGAAAAACGCCATTTCGGATCGTGCGTCGCATCCCGGCTTACGGGTTCGACGACCGTTCCGTCGTCGATCACTTCTTTCACGTAGACAGCGCCTGGCAGATTGTCACCGAGGACTGCGAGCAATGCCCAGTCATCGCGCTCGTTTACGCCTTGCCTCGCTGCCAAATAGCGTCGAAACCGTCCCTCCTCCGGAATTAGGTTAGCAAAGAAGGGGACCATCTCGGATTCGGATAGGCCGTCGAGCGGGCGGCCGAGGTCATCAAGCAGCGATTGCGAGAGTACCGAACGACTCTGTCGATTTGCGAAATCACGCTCGTAGATGAAAACCGATCCCGACGCCCGTTCGAGGAGCCGACCGACCAGCGCGTTGCCCAGGTAGACGGGAAGCGTCCTCATTCAAAACGCGGTCGACGATTGCGCGAACTCTCCCAGGCTTCCACCGTGCGAATCGTATTGGCGTCACTGGCGGCGAGGTCATGGCCTAATGCTTGTAGCAGAGCAACCAAGCTTGAGGTCCGTGGATCAGTCCGGCCTACCTCAATCTTCTGGAGGTGACTCTGGGGCATGCCAACACGCTCGGCCAATGCCACCTGGCTGAGACCCTGCTGTTTTCGAAGTTCACGGATAAGAGGCCCAGGCCCCATACTAATCTGTTTTAGCATATATCACCTAGTCGATTATATGCGATAGCAGATGCATTCGGCAAGAGCTAGGTATAAGCTTCCAAAGCGGACGCCCTCCAATTCCCGGAGGGTTGTGACTGGCAGACCCCCTTCAACTAGTTGCCGCGTGAGCCTTGGAGTAGCAGGGACCGCATGCGTCCCGAAAGCCGACTGCCAACGCCGTTGGACCCGAGATGGGAAGCTCACAGCCAACCAACCCCAGTAAACCGCAAAAATTACGGTGCATAAAAAAGACTTCGATATTTCTGCATTGAATCAGCCGCTCAATGATTACTCTCCAGCCGCCCTACGACTTCCACGCGGGCATTAATGAGTACGTTCAACATCTCGAAAAGGTGGCCCACGCCTTCAACGAGCACGCGCGTGCAGAGCACCTGGGCGTTCGGTTGGATGCCTCTTCGGCCATCGCCGCCGTCAGTGATCTCCGGACGTCACTGAATAAGATCGCGCCATACCTTACGCGCCCGGACGACACGGGTGTGCTTCATCCCGAGCAACTGGTGACCTCAATCGACGCGATGATCCAGGTCCTGGGGAAACCCGACGAGGCCGGCTTGATCCTCGGCGCGCTGCAGAGCGGCAAAACCACGACCGGTTTGGCGCTTCAGTTGCTCGGCCCCATCTACTACCGGCTCACGGGGAAAATGCTCTATCCGTTTTACCTGCTCACCTCCCAGACTTCACACCAGGCGCAGACGACGCACGAACTCACGCGCTTTCTTCAATATTACGGCGACCTCAAGTTCGAGATCGACGCGACCCACCCCAATCCGACGTATCAAACGCCGGAGTCGGCGTTGCACCCCCTGTTCGTTATCGCGCCGACGTTGTCGATGTACCGCGACCACGTTTTGAACGACGTCAAGGACTACTTTTCGCTGCCGAAGGTCGAGGACTATGTGTGGCGGCGCGCGTGGGGCGAGAACGTTCAGCGTATCGCTGACCGGGTCGAGGCGCTCGCAAAGGCGGGGTTCATTCCGTTGATGATCATCGACGAACCACAGTTCGGCGCCAGCGATCGCATCGAGATAGACCCATCGGGCGCGGTGCACCGTCATCCGTGCGTCTTCGCTAGGATCTTCGACGAGACCGCCAAGCGGCTCAACATCGCCCGCGACAAGCACGTGTTTATCGCGCTGTCGGCGACGCCGTACGAGATCCACGACCTAAAGCGCATATGGAAGGTTCCCCAGCGCCTCGGGCAAGGTTACAGCGGCTTCAATTTTTTTGCCGGTGCGCTCATCGACGAGTCGATCGAGATCAATCCGCCGCGGATCTTGAGCTTTACGGAGTTCGCGCAGGAGGTCGGCGTGCCTTTTCTCGCCAGGACCAATCTGCAAGCCTTCGATTCGCTTCAGCGGTTTAATAAGATGAGCTCGAAGCTCGCTTATCCGAACGAGTGGCAAGACTACCGTGACGATGTCCTCTTGGCGATCAGCCAGACGTTGTTGAATCTCCGCGAGCGGCACCAAGGCGAGGTATTTGGTGTTTGCATGCGCACGATCAATAACAACGTCAAGGCGAGTGATATCCTGGATGCGCTGCCTATTGGCGACGAGTTCGACGTCGTCGAGTACTACGGCATGGAGGCGACCGGCAAGAGTGTCAAGCAGATCCTCGCCGAGCGAGACGAGGCGCGTAGGCGTAAGCCTTTCGTACTCATGGTAACCAGCCGCGCGCGTATGGGCGACGCATTCCCGGCCGAGGTTAAATACTTCTTTGAGTTTACCGAGAAGTTTACAGATCTCAACTCTATGATGCAGGGCTTAATCGGGCGCGCGTGCGGATATGGCAAGAGCTCGACCGTCGTCCTGTCAACTCGAAACACGATCATGGTTCGTGCCGTGAGCTCCGTTCAGGGCGGCTACTTAATGGACCCGAGCCGTCACTCCATCGTAGTGGGAGGAAAGCGCCGCGGCCGCCCGACCGTCATCCTCACCGTTCGCCGTCACCCCGAGGACGAGCGTTTGGACGAGTTCTTCCGCCGCATCGACGGGGAGCTGGTGAATGCCTTGGTCGAGCAGCCGAGTGCGAGTCTGCGCACCCGACGCAAGGACACCCGGCGGACCGGTCCTGTGCTACGAATCGCGGAGGAGACCGGATTGTTCGAGTACCTCGAATCCGATGTTGCGCATGAACGATACTACGAGAACTACCAGCGCTTCAAGCTCGCGCGTATCGGAGACAAGGTCCAAAACCTCAGCCGTTTAGGATCGTTCCTGGAATACCGGGTTGACAAGGAGGGCGACTGTCGTTTCGCCTTCCGCGAGTGGAAGGGCGAGGGCCACACTGGCCTTCGCGCGCGCGGGCGCAGCGGCGGCGACGACGACGATGTAACGCGACGGGAGCACGATCATCTTGAGCCACAGATACTACTCGAGAAATACGACACCACGACGGGCGTGCCTACAGCCGACTATGGCGACCGACCGCGAGCGGCCGGTATGTGGCGATCGTGCGCGGTCGTGCTACCGCTGTTACATCCAGTTCAGGAATTCGTTGTCGGCGACGCGGCCTACCCAATCGAAACCTCGCCATTCAGCGAATGGATGGACGCCGACGAGCTGACCGCCCGCCGGTTGGAACGCGAGCGACGCCAAGCGGGGGACTAGCTTAGGCGGCTGCGATGAACGTGACGCGGCGCAGCTCGCGTTCGATTGGCTGACACACGATTCTCGTTAAGAGACGCGGCACGGCGTTGCCGATCTGTCGCATTCCGAGCTGCCATCCTCCGATGAACAGCCATTCATCAGGGAACGATTGCAGTCGAGCGCCCTCGCGCATTGTGTAGTATCGCACGCGGCCGTTGGGCAATGACACGCAATTTTCCCCGCCCGCGACGCCGTGCACGCCGGCCTTAATGGTCTTTGATGGTAAGTCCCAGTCGCTGCCGGTATGCCCGGCATATATCCTCGCGCCCGGATAAAGCGAGTGTCCGGTCACGTACGATGGCTCGACCGTGAAGCGCGGCACGGGCAAATCGCTGATCGCATCGCGTACCGTGACCCACGCTTGCGTAGCCGGCGGAGATCGTCGTACCCGTTCTAATCGCGATTGATATCGCTCGGGCACGCGTCGCGGGCGACGCCCGTGGCGCCGCCAGTATTCTCCGGTGATGTACTGCTCGTGCAAGAGGCCGTCAAACGAATGCGTCGGTTCCGGAAAGCTCCAGGTCGCCGACTCGTCACTTCGGAAGCCAACGATGAACACGCGTTCACGGCTTTGCGCTATGCCGTAGTCCGCGGAGTTCATGATCTTCCAGTACACGTCGTAGGTCAGCCCAGCGCGTTTGGGCCGATGAGCGTATTGATGTAACCGCACAGCGTGCGATTTCCAGTTCTCGGCCTGGTTCTTGACGATCTCCGGAAAGCGCAATTGAAGACGAACGTACTCGAAGTACGCCTCGAAGTTCGCATTGACAAGGCCCTTGACGTTCTCGAATATAAATGCGCGGGGCGCTATCTCGCGTACGGCGCGCACGAATTCAGGAATCATGTTTCGCGGATCTCGGGCACCTCGAGATTTTCCGGCATGGGAAAATGGTACGCATGGGCTCCCGCCGGCCACGAGGTCGACGTTATATTCGCGAAAGTCCAAATCTCGAACGTCTTGGAGTAAAACGCTCCAACGGCTAACGCCAGGTACGGAACCGGTTCGAACGTTGGCCATTACGGTTTCGTAGGGATCGCGATCGTACTCAATCAGCGCCTTGTGCTCGAAACCAGCCTCCATCACGCCGAGCGCCATCCCTGCGGCGCCCGTGAAGAGTTCAAGAGACGTTAACGGCCTAGTGGGCACTGCAAGGCTCATTGCGTCAATTGTAAACGATTGACACGTCGCTGTAAATGGGTTACATAGACGAAAGAAGGATGGCGACGATAAGCCTGGACGCAATCATGGCCAATTGGAAACGCGAGTTGTCGGACGCGCAGATCCGACAGTACCCTTCGGACGTTCGTCGACTGCAGCAGAGCTTTGGGAAGGATGTCGATCTCGGGTCGCTCGGTAGGGACGACATCACGACATTTTTCTCGTCGCTGAGAGATAATCAGACCAAACGGCGGGTGGTAGCGGCTACTCGTCACCTGTTTCGGTATCTGTATCGCAGCGGCGCACTTCCTGCCGATCCGGCGGCGCTGGCCTCGGCGAGCTCTCGCGCGCGCGTCTTGGATAGGCTCACTGGTAGTGACTCCTCGACACTTACGTATGAATCGTGGCTGGTGCCCATTTTGGAGCACGGTCACGGGACGCCGCTTCAGGTAGGCGAACGCGTTTGTCAGATTCCACGGCCACTTTGGAAGCGACTCGCCAGAGAGTTCGCCGAGGTTGTCCAACGCGCCGACTCGGCCGATGAGATACGGGATGTCCTGACGCGGCCCTTGGTCGACGCGCCTCCGAGCAGTGGGCCGTCTGGTACGGGTCACCAACCGAAAAGCGTCTAGATCGTGACGAGTGCCACGCGAACCTCAGGACGCGCTCGGAATGCGAGCTCATGGCGATAGCTTACTGGATCGGAATGCCATCTGGCTGGCACTCGCGTTGATAACGTAAGCTACGTCCGATTTCACGTGCGCGTCGACCGCCGCTTTATTACTTCGAGGCAGTGACGCAACGCGCCCTTACTAAGCGTCCGAAGCGCGCATTCCCAAATTATCACGACAATCCAGCCCTCTCTCCACAAGCGTGACATGGCCTCGCGATCGCGTCGCCTATTGGCTCGGATCTTCTCTTCCCAAAAGCCGGCGTTGTGCGTTCCGCGCCGCACGCCGCAGCCGTGGCCATGCCAATAGCACCCGTGAACGAAAATGGCGATCTTTCGGCTCGGGAACGCTATCGGGTCGACCAGCGACTGGCCAATGCAGTCGATAGCCGGTAACTCCAGCTTCGCGAAGCAGTCTCCTAACCAAGAGTTCGGGGCCGGTGTCTTTATGGGGGTTAGCGCGCATGATCGCGCTGGTGTTTGGATTCTTCGGGGCAGGCGCGCGCGAGGACTTTCCCGGAGGTTTCGGCCCGCCAGGCAAGGTCTAGCTCGGCTCGGGCGAGCGAAGGGGCCGGTTCAATTCTCTTGTCACTGTCGTTGATCGATTGGCGAGTTCTCGTACCCTGGCCGGTAGTTTCATGCTAGACGCTAGGTGCGTTCGCCGGTAGCGCCAAATCGCAACATAATATGCCCTATTGGCGACCCGGCAGAAAGGACGCCTGTCGCAGTGGCGCCGCGTCGTGGTCTGCCGTCAAACATTCTCGCCCCAACGGCCCATCAGATTGGGAATAATCTGGTGGTAATCCCCAAGGGGTTCATCGAGACCGCCGGCTTGCCCCGATCAGGCTTCGACGTCGTCTTCATGGGAGAGGCTCTGGGGAGTCGTAGATTTGACTCTGAAAATCGAATCCCCCTACCGCTGCGCAATCGCGTACAATTAGGGCAGCACTTGCGCCTAAGAGTAGTCGATCAGAGGCTCTACATTGACACTGATGGCGACTAACTGCTTTGCGTGGACTCTACCTTCGCCCCGAGTCTCACGATTTGCACCTTCGTCCAAGTGAAGTAAGCGCCGCCGCACCGCTTTGCGTCTAAGATTCGTTGCACGCGAGGTGAATCCGAGATTCCAGAATGCTCGCGCCGCACCACAAGATTGCCGTACCGGCTCGAGAGTGCCGGTCTCCCGTGGTTTGAAACGTGGGAATTCAAGCCCCACGGTCGCAGCGACTCCATGAAGCGTTCTAACGGAGTACGCCACCGCGCGCGGCCTGCCACTCGCAGAAAAGAAGGCAGCGGGGCAGTTAAAAGAGGCACCGCCCTGGCCCTGACGTCAGCTGTGGATGCCGGCCCCCAATAACGCGAATCCCAGCTTCGATCATTAGGAGCGTAGAGCCATACTTGAGCAGGTCGAAGCCGGTAGTTGCCGTGAGTCAAGGAAAGCAGCCGGCGCCCGGCAGCGTCGAGCGAAAGGGGTCGGCTATGTGGTAAGAGGCACCCGTTGACTGCCGCGCCCGCAGACGTAACGTCAACCTCGTCGCTGGGCGTGGCAGCAACCGTCTTCAGCAGTAGCTCGGTGTTATCCGCGCAGGGTCCAGCAGCGAGATAGCCGCGCCGTTGGCCGATCTTCGCGGCGCGAATGGGAGCACAGGCGACGACAAACATTCCGCGCTTCACGCCGCCCGGCGGCAACCGTGACAGTGCGTAGATGCCGATCGGCATACTGCCGGTGAAATTCATCCGTAGGTTCGCCTGTTGAAGTCCCACGACCGCGAAAGCGCTGACTGCAACAACCCCGATGAGCTTGACCGCGCGGCTCAGCGTTTCGGCCGCTAAGGTTACGATCGCGACTGCCGCGGTGAAGATGACCGCGACGGCGAGCGCGAGGGTCGCCGTGAGAACGGGCTGGCTCATGGCTCAGAAGACGACGACGTGCGAGACGTTCGACACGAGAATCGGCGACCGAGCTGGTGTGACTTGTTTGAGATGCGTGCCGCGTACTTCATGCCGCGTGATCGGCACGCGCACGAGGAGAGGTGAATGCAGCGCCTCGCGCGTCGCAACGACGCGCGAGCTCCGAGCGTCGCCGTCACGAATTTCCGCGGCGGCGACCACGCGCGCAATGTAGCGCGCTCCAGCATTTAGGCGCCCTGTGTTGTACATGCCGATGGCATGCCGCAGCGCGACCTGACCATCACCATATCGCCGGGCAGCGAAGGCATAGTCGCCGCTAAGGATCCTCGCGCCGACGCTCAAATTGATGCAGGGATCGAAGATCGCGTGCACGGTCACGCCAAAACCGGCGAAGTTCATGCTGTCGATTTGAGCGATCCCCACATCAAGCAGATGCCCGGCGTCAAGCAACCTGCGCGCCAAAGATTCGGCGCTCGCGCGGTCGTGTGGGTAGTATGAACGCCTCGTGGTATTGTCCCCGATTGCGAAAGGATCGCCCCCGCTTTCCACTTGTACGATCGCCGCCATGGTTGATGGTGCGACGGCCGGAGCGCAATGCCGAATGAGCGCTGCCAGCGCAAGCATGTGGATTATCATCGTGCACCCGCCTCGCCGTACGGTGCGGTTAACACGATGTCGCGATCAACAAGTACGTTGAAAAGATAACCTGGCGGCACTCCAAGGGTCGGCGGGATTTCCAATTGCCGCTGCGTGAGCTGGATGCTCGTGTTACCGATCTGCTGGCCGACAGCACCGGCAATCGTTTGCCCAACGCTCGGCGCCGTGTACAGGCTCGATGACTGCTGCGACTGACTCAGCTGCGCCCCGGCGCCGATGATGCTGAGCAGCAGTGCAGACGTGAAGACCTTATTGAGGTGCTCGTCGACGTTGGCGCCAAAACCGGCGTACCCAGCCTCGTCCGTCCCAGGCATGCCGAGGAGGTCGACACTCGAGCCGTCGGGATAGAGCAGCCTCGTCCACGCAACAAGCACGCGACGTTGGCCCTGTACGATCCGGTTATCGTAGGTGCCGACGAGTCTCGTGCCGCGGGGAATAAGGAGATAGCGCCCGGTGACGCTGTCGAAGACGTCGTTTCGCACTTGCGCGACGATCGTGCCGGGAAGATCTGCGTTGATTCCGGTTAGCAGGACGGCCGGTATGACGCTACCGGCGTGAAGTTCGTAGGACGACGGATCGCCTTGGCGCGCCGCTAGGATTCGATCGCGCGAGGCGCTTGCAGCCGAGGTCAGAAAAGCATCGCGTTCGTCTTGATTTTCAGCCGCTCGCGGTTGCGATGCGTTTCCTGCGATTCCGGAGGCCGCGCCCGGAGACGGCGGAGAACCGGGCGCCGGCTGCGTCGCGCCGGCAAGCTCCGGCGTTCCGTTCTCGTTGAGACGCACCATGACCGGCGCTGCTTGCGCCGCGTCTAGTAGCGCGCGGCGGCGCTCTTCCCGCTCGTGCGCCAGCTGCTCTGCTTGCATCTGCGTGGCGGAGATTGGCACGAGTGCCGGCACGTGCACAGAGGTCTCGGCCTGTTTGAGCAACGGTGGAACCTGTGCGGGAACCGGAAGTGTGGGAAGCCGCAGCGTCGAGGGCTGAGCATTAGGAATGGCGTTCCACCACGGCGTCTGCTGCTCGGAAGCTTTCGTCAGGTTTGCTGCGGAGTTGAGATTCGAAGCGCGGCGGTGCCCCGCCGTCGATATGCCGTAGACAATCAGCCCGACGAGTCCAGCGAGCAGCAGCGCCGCAATGAACCCGGCTTTCGCGCTGATCTTGATGACCCCAAGAACTGGGCCCCGCCAAACTTTTTCGACGACGTCGACCGGCGAAGATACGTGTTTTTGATCCATGGTCTTAGCTCCCGCGCGTCACGAGCGCGCGGCGCTGGTGCTTGCCGCTGCCCTCGACGAGCGCGATGCCCGTCGGCACGCCGTCAACGACGTAGTAGAGGCCGGTGAAGCGATAGTTCACAAGCGTATCGCCGCCATCGCTACCGATCGCGAAGAGCACCGGAACCTCGCGCACGCCCTGCGGCATTTGCAGATAGGTGTGCGTCCCGTCGTTGAAGACGCGCACCGGCTGCAAGTCATGGTCGCCGCTCATGCGGTAGTTGAAATCGAGCCTGTCGATCGCCGTGTCAGGCAACGATGTGTCGGATCCTACATTGCGGCCAACCGCGGCCGCGGCAAACGCTTGCTGCGGATCTTGCGGATAGAGAAAGCCAATCCGCGGCATGGGATAGTTGTAGCTTGAGACGAGCGTCAGGTAGTACGTCCGGCGGTTCGTCGTCACGATGAGGTTCGTGCGCAGGCCGGCCTCGGTCGGCTTGACGAGCACGTGCGGAGTGGCGCCATCGCCGCCGCCGCTCGACGCCGGCGCAATGAGCCAGCGCACCGAGTCGCCGACGGCGACGTTGACGATCGTCTCTCCCGG
>Ga0265760_10000132_pt1 | contig 18931 bp, 15 predicted proteins | sample NZIome_2_FD_200831 | JGI IMG/M metagenome (GOLD analysis project Ga0265760, IMG submission 200831) | Metatranscriptome of rhizosphere microbial communities from Maridalen valley, Oslo, Norway - NZI1 (Metagenome Metatranscriptome) | ecosystem: Host-associated > Plants > Roots > Rhizosphere >...
GGCGACGGACTGAGCGGTGACGTGTACTTGGGCAGTCGTATTCCCTCCGGGCACCTGCAGGGGGGCGGCGTAAACGACTTGGTTGGGGGAGTCGGGTACGAGCGACACCGTGCCGACCACATCGTTTCCGCCCGGCACATTTTCCACGAGCCAGGTGACAGCCAAATCGGAGTTCCTCACCGTCGCCGTGAACAGCGCGATTCCTCCTACCTCCAGATTCGCGGTTAGCGGAGAAATGGACACTGGCGATGGCGTTCCGTTTATTGAAACTGATGCATTTCCGGTCGCGCTATTGTCGGCATTGGCAACGGCGGTCACGGTAACGGAGGGCGGAGCCGGAATGAAAGGCGGCGCGGTGTAATTCCCATTCTTGTCGATGGTTCCGAATGGCGTACTGCCGTCCAATGGACTTACTCCACCTGGGAAGCCATTAACCAGCCAGCCGACGCCAGTCTCGCTCGTGTTAATTACAGTGGCTGTGAATGGCTGCGTGGTTCCAGTCGTAATCGTCATCGTCGCAGGCTGCACGCTGACCGCGACGCCTGCAAGGGAGCCGCCGTTGATTGGAGCCGCGCCCGTTCCGCCACAGCCCACGGAGGCGAGCACAATTAGCGCTACAGCGACCACCAGAACCAACTGAGAACTCTTCAACATTGGGGACTCCGAGTGTTCAGGCGCTGCGCCAAAAAATCTAATCATCGAGTTTCGTTTGGACCTGGTCCGAGTGGACATCGTTTGACTGGATATGGTCCGGTTCGATGGCTTGCTTACCTGCCCGCGAATTCTGCAAATCCTGGCTCGCAGACTGCGGAGAAGTCAGCCGGAGCTGATCTTTCACCCATTGCAAGAGCTTGCGGCCGGACGAGGCGCTCGAAAACTGCTGCGTGGTGTCGAAAGATACGATCTGAGCCGTCCCTGGAGTGGCTGCCTTAATCCGTTGCTGCACAACTGTTGGCGTAACTGAATCATCGAGCACCTGTTGCACGCGAATGCGCTGCGATTTCAACTGAGGCAGCCACTCCACGGGATCCAGGGGCGCGACCTTCTTCAAGAACTCCGGTTTCATATAATTTGGGCGCTCACTCTCGGGAATCAGCGAAGACTTAGCCATCCAGTCTGGCCAATCTCCCCAAGGATCAATCACGTCGATCGTCTTGATACGCGGATCGGTCGCGGCGGACAGGATCGCGATGGTCCCGCCGGACCCCACTCCAAACATGCCAACCCGGCTCATATCCAAGTCGTCTCGCGTGGACAGATAGTTCAAAATCATTTGAACGTCATGAACAGAACTGCCCAATGCTTCCTGCAGTTCGCTCACGAACCACTGCTTCATTGGCCGATACGTGTAACGATGGCCGTTGAGAGCGGACACAAAGCCGATGGCCACGAATCCGTCTTTGGTGACGTCTGCGCAGTAGTGGTCGCCGCGGAAGATCTCAGTTTCAGAAGGGTAGCTATAGAGGTAGACGATGACGGGAGGTTTAGCCACGCCTCTCGGTCGGATAACGTACAGATCGATGGGATCGCCTTGGCGCCACTTCACTTGCCACAGTTCGCGGGTGAATTTCGGATTTTCAACCTTTTCTCCGAGTAGTGGCCGTTCTGGTATCAACTCACTGTTGGCCAGCGAAAGCGAACTCCAGTTCTCAAGGTTGCCCACGGGACGAGCGCTTACGGAACCAGATTGATTTAACCCTGCCGGGTTCGACCAGCCGAGGTTCGATCCAGATTGTTGAGCCCACCCGATCGTTACGTTTATGGACAACAAGAGAACCAAACCCGCGAAAAGATCGCCACGGCAGCTTCTCCTCAACCCCTGCTGCATTCCACCCTCTTTCCGGAACATCATTATTCATTCCCGCTGATTCTTCACGGCCGACGATCCGGGAATCTCGAACTCAAGGCCGAATTACCCGGTGAATCCCGATAGGCCCCTGTTGAGGAATTACAGTCACCGAACTAAATCCAAAAATCTCGCTGGCAATCAGCTCAGCGATCTCGCAAGCTAAGTCCTCAGGTTGCTCAGCCGCCTCAAACACTTCAAGGTCCGGAATCTCAACAATGAACTTCATACTCACTACCATCGACAGCATTCGCCGTTGGTAACTGGAGGCAGACCGCGAAACTGCCGGTCTGCCTCCATGTTTCTCACTCCGTTTCTGCACTCCGGCTTACTGCTTCAAACCGACGCGTCCAGTCTTGACACCAGTAGCGGCACAGTAATCCTGGTCGCCCTGGATCGAAATCACAGCGCCGCCCACATCGCCCCCTGTCTCAGTGGTGTTGCAGGACCCTTCGGTCCCATTGCTCGGGCCGATTTTCCCCCCCGATGTATAGTGAGAGCGCAACACACCCATTGAACTGAGCGGAAGAAAGTCCGGGTAGATATTCACGACCTGCTGTTGCGCCGTCGTGACCAGAGCCGTAACTCCGGCCGGTACGGGTCTGTGTGCGACCACGCGTAGAGTGTTCCAGATTGGATAGCTACCCGATGACACGTTGGCAAAACTCACAATGCCCGGGCATGGAGCCGTGCAAGTGGGTAGAGTTCCGTCAACGTATCCCAAGTTAATCGGATCAACCCCATCCACCGCAAGGTAGCGGATGTTGGGTGACTGGCCAGCCAGGTTGCCAACACTCCAGAAAGCATAGCCAAGTGCATCACCGTTGGCGGCGGTGCCAATCTGAGAGATCATTTCGCCGTTGCCGATTGCTCGCTTGCGCCATCCCCCACCATTCGAAAGGAACAATGGATTACCGCAAGGTTGTCCTGGGCAGGTTGTGCCCTGACCAGTCGCCGGGTTGACGTTGAGTTCCTGGGTCGAGTTGGTCTCCGCGTTGCGCGGAATGTTGAACTCCATCACAGTGAACGTCCCAGAGAGGGGCTCGCGCGCAATGACATTGAGCGGCACAGTGGCCTGACCCGGCACTGAGGTCAGATCCTTGGTGTAAGCATAGCCACCGTTCTGCGCTAAGGTGAGATCACGGCGATTCACGTTAAAGAATGATGTCGAATCCCCGAAGTGACCCGAGTTCTGCGAACTACCCTGTTCAGCGTTGACGATGGCCATCACGACTTGTACTCCGACGTCGAGAGTTGAATGCGCCGGAACGGTCTGGCCGGTAATTGGGTCGGTGCCGCTGAGGGCGTAAAGTGCGGGCGTCGACGACTTGGTGCTAAACGCGCTCAGAATAGTGGTTCCGACCGGGCCAGGACCGTAGCCAAGGCCGTTGTAGTGGACGGTATCCAGAGGAGCCAAAACGCGGGTCTCTTCGAACAGAGCGTCCTCTGGGCGGATGTCCGTGGGCGCGGCATTGAACGCCTTACCTTGCAGAACGTTGATCACGGCCTGCGGAATCGCGGTGTCGGTAAGCGTCGGGATCAAGTTGTCTCCCGCTGTGCCTGCAGGGAAAAGAATGTTGAAGGTCGACGCCGGAGTGGCAAAAAATAGCTGTTGCCCGATAATGCTGTCGACGGCGATGTAACTGCAAACGATCGTGGGATTGGTGGAGTTATTCCATACGATCCAAACGTTTCCGGTTTCCAGGAGGCTAGTTCCGCGGTTGTCCACTCCCTGGGCGCCGTTTTTCTTGGTCCAGATGAATCCCCCGCAAATACCTCCGCCCTGAGCCGGGCCCGCAGCCAAAGCAAAGGAATTGAACGCGCCGCTCGAGCCTGCGGCACTAAAGTAAGGATTGACTGCAAAGCAGTTCGCTCCGATAAAGATCATCAAGGCTAGCGACATGGCCGCCGCCGTTTTCGTGGCGCTCTTTGTCATTTTCAGTAGTCCTCTCGGCGCAATGGTGCGCGGTTATGGGGAAGCACCCCCGTTTACGCAGCGGCGATGCGGCAGATCGTTAAAGACCGCACGCCAGGACCGTTCCTCGAGGCGGCCAGCAACCGCCAACTCGACTCGCTACCAAGGCTCCGAGTACGGCATTCCGGCGAGAACACTACAGGAAATCGTGTAAAGCGAGTCGGGGAGAATATCGTCGAAGTTTGTTGCAGGAAAACTACCCGAGGATTAAAATCCCATGAATTTCTGCGGATGGACGAGCTCTTTGAAGTACGATCTTGATGCAATGTGCCGTCTCTTGGCTCGTGCGAACAGCACTGGGTTAGCCGCGAAGCGAAAACATTTTGTCGCAGCGTGAGTCTCGACGCGAAGCGGCGGTTTTCATCTGAAATTAACTTGCCCGTCACAATCTCGTCACTGCTTCTCTGTAACCATGTGGCTCCTTTTACTCCCTGAGAGGACAGGTGAACGTGGTGAGAATTCTGAAGGTATCTTTGTGCATTCTTGCTGTCGCTCTGTTCAGCTCAGTGCCAGCCGCAACGCAAGGTACGAAGACACCGGCTAATTCCGCTAAAGAAAAGGGCGCTATCACGGGCGTCGTTACTGATCAGACGGGCGCAGTACTTGCGGGAGCGACTGCCACAATCACGAATGGATCGGGGGTGGCCCAGACGGCCACCACCAACGACCGCGGGGAGTACTCTCTCCCGGGGTTGCTACCTGGAACTTACGGCCTCACGATTTCGGCTCCAGCATTCAAGGACTTCCACAGCGATGGGCTGGCCTTGGTCGCGGGTCAGAGCATCGCGATTGACGCCGTCCTGGAACCAGCCGGGACGTCCACTTCAGTGAATGTCGAAGGGCAGAAAGTCGGGCAAGTGGAGACCGAGACGTCTCAGGTCGTCGGCAACATCACACAGAAGGAACTCGTGAGCCTGGGTTTGAACGGTCGCAATTTCACCCAGTTGATTGCCTTGACACCGGGTGTCAGTAACCAAACCGGTCAAGACGAGGCCAAGGTCGGGATCCTGGGTAGTGTCCGATACAGCGTAAACGGCGGCCGGGTTGAGTACAATTCTTTCAACGTGGACGGTGGCGATGTCCTGAACGCAGGGCTCAACGGCAATCAGAGTACGCTCATCGTCTATCCCAGCCTGGACGCTCTCAGCGAAGTGCAGGTTCTAACCTCTAACTATGGCGCAATGTACGGGCAGAGCGCATCGGGTACAGTTCTGGCGACGACCAAATCAGGGACGAATCAATTCCACGGAGTGGGGTACGAGTTCATCCGTAATGAATTTTTCAACGCCCGGAATTACTTTGATCAGACTAAAGAAGCGCCTCTTTACCGTAGAAACGACTTTGGAGGCACGATCGGAGGCCCGCTCTACATTCCGGGCGTGTACAACACAAATAAGGACAAAACTTATTTCTTTTTCTCGGAGGAATTCCGCTATGAACGCACTCCGACTGATTTCAATCAGGCGGTTCCGTCTGTCGCAGAGCGCGGCGGAAATTTCAGCGATGTTTGTCCCTTAGTACTGCCAGGATTTCAGACCGATTTTACGCGTTCCGCGTATCCTGATTGTCCCGCTTTCGGCACGGATCAAAACACAGGTAAGCCGGAGACATTCCCGGGTAATCAGGTACCTATCGATCCCAACGCCCAAGCCATTCTCGGCACCAACATAATTCCTGCGCCTACTTCGACGACGGGGTGTACTTCAACCATCGGGTCGTGCTTCGACGCTACGGTCTCACCCAGCACATACTGGAGAGAAGAACTCTTCCGCATCGATCAAAATATCAACTCGAAGACGAGGGCAAGTTTTCGCTACATTCATGATTCGTGGGATACGACCATCCTCTCGCCACAATGGGGCGTGGTCCAAAACAGCTTCCCGACGATTCAAAGTACATTCACCGGACCGGGCATCAGCATGCTGGCCCACCTCACCAATACGATTTCACCGACACTGCTGAACGAATTCGTCTTCAGTTACACCACCGACCACATTAATCTTCAGAACATCGATGCCAACGGTGTGCAGTGGCAGCGGCCCGCCGGCTTGACCGCGGGCTACATTTTCAACAATGGATTTGGCGGCAAAGTGCCTGGAATCGTGATCGGAGGCACGAATGCCGCTTACGGCGGATTCGGATTTGGGGTTGATCCGGCCTACTTGCCCTGGCACCATTCCAATCCGACCTACTCCTTTGGGGATGGCCTAAGCAAGGTTGTCGGCAAGCATAACCTTCAATTTGGAGTTCAATTCGTTATCTTTCAAAGAAACGAGTTAAACCAGGCAGTGGGAGCGAATACTGGCGACCAGCAGGGAATACTGACCTTCAGCAACGTGAGTAGCTTCAACTCCAAGGGGAATGCTTTTGCCGACTTCTTGCTCGGAGCACCCACCGGTACGCCAGGCATTCTCGAGGGGGGCGTCAAGACCTTTCAGCAAGATAGCACCCAGCGAAATTATTTCAACCGATACCAAATCGCCGAACCTTATTTCCAGGACGACTGGCGGGCCACTTCCCGGCTGACCCTGAACTTGGGTTTGCGAGTAAGTCTGTACGGAAATTGGCACGAGAAATACAATAATGTTTATAACTGGGTGCCGTCGGTCTACAGTCCCACCCTCGCGGCTCAGGCCACGGTCGATCCTTTTACTGGTGTTCTGCTCAATGGTCCCCCATCAGTCTGTAATCCCGCGGGTTCGCTTACCAGCCCCTGTTCTCCAATCCCGCTGAATCTCAACAATCTGGACCCGCGAATCACCAATGGCCTCCAGCGATGCGGCGTGAATGACGTTCCAGATGGCTGTATGACAAGTCATGTCTTTAATCCGGCTCCCCGCATCGGTTTCGCTTGGGATCCATGGGGTGATGGCAAAACCTCGATCCGTGCGGGCTACGGAATATTTTTCCACCACGGGATTGGCAACGAAGCGAACACCGGTTCTCTAGAAGGCAGCGCACCTCTGGTACTGGATATGACTCAGAACCATCCCACCAGCTACGAATGCATCGGAGGCGTGGGCCAGGGCTGCGGAGCATCCGGAGCGTTTCCGCTGAATGTCACCGCCATTCCCACGCAAAGCGTTTGGCCGTATGTCCAGCAGTGGAGCTTCGGCGTGCAACGCGAACTGACGAAGAATACGGTCGCAACCCTTGGCTATGTTGGCAGCAAGGGAACCCATCTCACCACCGAGCTTCAGGTGAACCAACTGGTTCCGGCCGTGTCGACCGACAACCCTTTTGGGCCGAACGGTCTTGCGCCAGGTCAGCCCATCACGACCACTCTATGCAATTCGTACAACGGCACGAGTTTTACTTTTGTTACGCCAACCAATCCTGGTGGAACTCCCTGGTACAACACGAATGCGGACTTCGTCAACCTGCAGGCCGCATGCTTCGGCACCCCCGGTAAGAGCTTTCCCGATCCGAACAGCCTGCGGACATTTGCGCCGGGTCTTGGCCAAATCTTCTCGCTGCAGAACGTGGCCGATTCCAACTACAATGGCCTCCAGGCTACTCTGCGTCGTAATACCGGGCCCCTTACTCTTGGTGTTTCGTATACGTACAGCCATTCGATCGATGATTCCTCCGACCGATCCGATACCACATTGGTCAATTCGTTCAATCTGAGTTCGAACAAGGCGAGCTCAAATTTTGATCAGCGCCATCTCTTGAACATCAGCTACGTGTACAAGCTTGATAGTTTCGTCAACAAGCTTCGCTACTGGTTCTCGGATATCGGCTACGATGACTCCGCACCCAAATCCGTGCCCATGCCAGATAATCCCTCAACCTGGACTCGCGCATTGGAAGATGGTTGGGAGCTGTCAGGGATTACGGTCTTTCAAACCGGAACACCGTTCAGCGTGATCAACGGCGGAAGCAGCACGGGCATTTCGGTGCTCGACAACGCCGGAGTGGCCAACGGCACAGGCGCCGGATCCTATCCGGACGTGATAGGCAACCCACACCAGGCTGCACCTTTCGGGGGAAATAACTACCAGAGCATCGGCCCCATCTTAGCCAATCCGGCAGCATTCAGTGCCCCGGTAGGTCTTACGTTTGGAAATGCCGGACGCAACTTTATGAATAACCCGAGCCGGTTGAACTTTGACGTCGCTCTCCTGAAACATTTCAAAATCACGGAAGGCAGCAATCTTGAGTTTCGCGCCGAAGCCTTCAATGTTTTCAACCACACTCAGTTCCGCATCTACGATCCCGACAAGGGCAACACCGGTAGCAACACGATTACTTGCTACGGCGGCCCGGACAATTCCGCTGGTGACCCAAGTTGTCTCGCTGGCAATTCCTTCCTGCATCCTGTTGACGCACATCGTCCGCGCACCATGCAGTTCGGTCTGAAATACAATTTCTAGGTGGGGTGGGCACGATCGCAGCACCTCGTCGTATTTCACAAGCTCCTTTTCTGTAGAGAATCCACAATATCGCTGGCGTTGTAGCTCCGCAGTGTGGTGCCGGTGGTTGCGTTCAAGGGCACGATTCGGTGGTTGCTGGCGCAGAGTGTCCGCTATCTGTTTTTGAGCTCTAACGGCAAGTCCAACGCCTAAACCAATTGGCTAGTCTGTCGGGTTGTATTGCTCCAACTCTAGCGGTGGCGTATAAGGTTTACCAAGATCGAGCGCCAATAGGAAGTCGCATGGACACGGAGACGATCGGCTCAATTGACAAGGAGCAGGAATGGATTCGAAAGTACAGAGCCGCGCTCGACGTGCCGTCACGAAAAGGATCAAAGCTTAAGGCTGTGGGCGCCACTTTCGGCAAGGTTGCAAAGATTCTTAATCTCGCTTTACGTTCGGTCCTGACGAAACGAGCTAGCACTCCAATCCCAGCGGCGTCCGCCCAGGCAAGTAAAATGGTGCTCGTTCCAACTTCAACGACGCCGGATCGAAGGCTGCAGGATAGACAGAGCGCGCCGGAAAATATTGTTCACCTCGATGCGGCAGTACCAGAGAAGGCGAGTTGAATATCGCGGAGTTCGCAGCGGCACACAGGCAGTGCCTGAATCGCCGCCGGCGAGCGTGAAGCAATAGAAACTTTCCAGACCTGGAGGCCTGCATCACTGGCTAAGTGAACTGGCGACACTGGAAAACACGTTGTTCGCGTTCCCTCCAATTAGTCGTATCGTGCCCACGACAATCACCAGGATCACAGCCAGCATCACTGCGTATTCAGCTATGTCCTGGCCTTCATCGTTGGACCACATTTCGCGAAAGAAACTGGTTTTGCTCATTTGGAGTTCCTCCTTGGTTTCATCTCCGTACCGTGTCCTCATGCCCCACTCGAGGTTTGCGCGTCTTCAGGCGATCAAGCTAGGACACGCGATTGCCCGCTGCAACCTCGAGGTCACTCAATTTTTATTTATGGAACGGGCACTTGCTTCGACTGCCCGTCCTTCGCCTAACAGTTCAACTATGGCGAACACGGTCAGTGCCCTCTGGGGAAAGGTCGAAGCCATTCTTGACCCCTTCGTATCTTTTGTCAACATGCTTCCGGAACTTTTCTTTTCAACCAACGCACTAGATCAAACGGATTAGGACATTCGAGCAGTCTTCTCCGTGTTGACACAGTCGTCATCTACCCCTACTCTTGCGAAGGTTCCGAAAAATCTTCCCCTGTTGCCAGAGCCTGGTGAGACGATTTTCATTGAGCGTTTTGAGTCTCGTCCACTAGCTGAATGTAATCCCCTCATAGTCAAAGGAAGTAATCAGACATAAGTAGTGCCAAAGCACTAACTTTAAAAAAGGAATGATTTAGTAACATGATCCTGCGGGCAAATGATTGAGTAGATAGTTAGACGTTCGCCACTTCAGTCCCTCCCCGGACGCGAAGCCGAAATCGCTGCTGCGAGATTCGGAGATCGTTGAATTACGCTAAGGAGGGAATGAGATGAATGCTGCTTCCGCCCGTCCCGGGTTGGTTGTGATAGACGTGGCGCTAAATGTGGTCGCTTGTAACGCCGACGCGATTCAGATCCTGACCTTTCCGGACAGTCCGGAAAAGATTAGCGATTTGCGAGGTTGGCTTACGAGGAAGATTCGTTCCTGTTTGCTCGACCGACAATCGGCGACCCGACCCAGCTTCGTCGGCGAATTCCGGTCCGCGAAGCGGATGCATCTTTGCCGTGCGTTCCCGCTTACCGCCAGTACAAGTCCCAGTAGCCCTGATTCGGTAGTGGTTCTCATGCTGGAGAGAAAATCACCCGAGCACTTCACAATGAAGGAAATCTCGAAACGGTTTGGCCTGACGCCACGCGAGCAAGAGACTGCACGCTTATTGGGAGAGGGGCTTACCAGTAAAGAGATCGCCACGCGAATGAATATCAGCCATAATACTGTCAACAGTTTTGTTCGTCTGATGATGGTAAAGATGAACGTCTCGAGCCGGTCAGCGATCATTGGAAAGATTGTCGCACCAAAAGAATAGCTTCAGGCCGCCCTTTGCTCGTCCGGTGGAGGATTTAACCGTCTCGCGCTCCCGGGTTGCTAACTGTTCCAAGCTGCTCTCTATTGTCCCTTGCCGTTCAAGGTCACTTTCTGTGGAACACCGTTGGCCTCGGTTTCGATGCTCAGAGCTCCCGTTCTTACGCCGCTCACGGTCGGGGAAAAGCTGATGCTGACCCGGCAGCTTTTGCCAGCGGGGACGGTGTCACCACATGTTTTGCCCGGAATAACAAAATCTCCGCTCACATTGATGGCGGCAATGTTTACATTGGCACCGCCTCGGTTGGTGATGGTGACTGTCTGAGGCGCACTCGTGCTCTCCGCGGCCTGATTGCCGAAATCCATCTTTACCGGAAACAAATCGAGAGGAGAGCCAACTCCTGTGAGGAAAATTTGCTGCATCCCCGTAACGTCAGAGTCATGAATCAAGAGAGTTCCATCTCTTTCCCCCGCGGCGGTCGGTTGGAACCACACTGTGACCGAGCAACTCTGATGCTGAATCAACTCTTTGCCACAGGTGTTTTGCTGATAGAAATCCCCACTCGCCTCGATACTCTCGATTTTGATTGCAGTGCGGCCTTCATTCCTTACTTCAATGCTCTGCGAATCGCCAGTAACGCCCACCGCGGTGGTATTCCATCGTAGGGTACCGGTCGAAAGCCTGATCCCGGTTGCACTCGCCTGTAAATCAATAGTGTGAGGAGACGCAGGGTCAGAATCCGTGATCGTTACCTGCCCACTGCGCGAGCCCGAATCATTGGGGGTCCATACTATGGCGACCGTGCAACTTGCCAGGGGCGCCAGTGTGTTGCCGGCCACGCATTGGGAAGTCGTTGCGGCAAAAGAGAAATCGGAGGAAGCGGCGATGTCAGTGATCTTGGCAGCATCTGTGCTGCTGTGATTTGTGAGACGCACAAATTGGGGCATACTGCTGATCCCCACGAGCACAGTCCGAAATACCAGGTATGTTTGCGATAAAGTAACAGGACTGTCCACTCCGTTGCCCTGAAGTGGGATTATTAGTGGCTGCATCGGAGGATCGCCGCCGATTGCGATTCTTATGTTGCCATTGCGGAGGCCGACCGCGCCCGGAGCGAAGCGGATAGAAATACTACAACTACTGCGGACCGGCATAAGGTCGGGGGACAATGCACAGTTATGTACGAGCCTGAAATCTGGCTCACTGCTGCCGACTTCGGTAAGAGTAAGGTCAGATTTTCCGCCATTTGTAACGGTGATGAATTGTGGGGCAGAAGGTGAGCTGAGTTGTTGATTTCCGAACGAAAGAGAGCTTGCGGAGGTCTTAAGTCCGCTCGCCATGTTCTGTAGCGCCGCCTGACGCACCGCAGCCTTTGGCGGTCGCGGTGAAATCGAAGACCCGCTCTGACCTGCGAGGAGTCGGGTTCCACTGCTTAGAAAAAGTAGCCAAAAAAACAGCCGAGTAGTTCTCATCGTCGAATTGCCTTCGGGTCAGGGGTAAAACTCGCCGGTGCGTGATCGATCGGCCAATATCCCGGAGTCGGGAACGAAGCAGGGGAGGGATGTGCGTCATCTGAAAATTGCGCCTACGGGAATAGCCAGTACATCTTCGATATTGTCATCACGGGCGGCCGGATGAGTCAACCGGCCGCCCGGTCTGGTGTCACCGCCGAGGCTTCACCTCTGGGAGGACCCCGCTGGAGAGGCCCCTTTGGCGGATGACAACAAGGTCAGTTGTTGCTCGACCATCTGATGCAGCGTGGTGTAATCCACTGCGCCGCTAATGAAATGGCCATTAATAAAGAAGCTTGGAGTGCCAGATAACCCCAACTTCATGCCCTCATCCTGATCTTTTTTCACGTTTGCCGCTTCTTCCGAAGAATCCAGACATTTGTCGAACTTGGCTGAATCCAAGTGAAGCGCTGTCGCTTCTTGCTTCAAATCGGGAGTGTCGAGCTTCTTGTCCTGAAATAACAGATTGTGGTACGCCCAAAACTTGCCCTGTTGCCCGGCGCACCGGGCCGCCTCAGCTGCCTTTTCCGCATGGGGATGCATCGGCAGCGGAAAATCTCTATAAACAACCGAGACTTTGCCCGCGTATTCGTCGATCAATTTGTTCAGGTCCGGATTGACTCTTTGGCAATAGGGGCATTGGTAGTCGGCAAACTCAACCACCTGGACGGGAGCATCTGAACGCCCTTCAGTGACCGCTGGGTTCTCGGTTCCCACATTTGCCATCGGCGGCGCCAGTTGGACGACGACGGTGGCCTTGGCGCGAAGGGTCTCGATATAGGCAGAGCGCAGCTTGGACCTCCGCAAGTCCCGAATGTGTTCCAGGATCTTCTCTCGCACCTGGTCGTAGGGCTCTTTCGAATCCAGGCCCTCGTAGTAAACCAGCAATTGATCTTCGTTGGGATCTTTCACCTTACTATCTACTTCGCGTTTTAAAAGGTCGTCAGTGCTGATGCCCTGCCTTTGCGCCTCCTCTTCCAGCAAGCGCTGAACGATCAGGTCATCGAGGGCTTTTCGTTCAGCCTGATAGTACTGATACTGGGCTTGGAGGAGGCGGTTGACCTCCTTCTGTTCAAGGTCCTGGGTGGTGATTGCTTTCCCGTTGACGGTCGCCAAAGTGCCGGAGTTCTGCTGGGCGGCGGCCGAACAAGAAACGATAAGAGCGGCGGTAAAGCTAAGCAAGAAACGAATTACCGTTGATCGAAGCATTGGAGTCCTCCCTGATTTGTGGTTGAAGTTAAAGCGCCAGGAAACCGTGAGTTACCCTGGCGCTAAGGGTGTTTAGTCGCCATAACCGCAGGTGCATTTCCCGTGGCCACTGCCGTTCGTGTAGATCGCGCTGCACTGGTTTTGCAACCAGAAAAGCTCGTTAGCACTAAGGGGAGCAGGGGCAAACTCCTCCTCCGTTTCGGCATACCCGTCGGATACGGCCTGGATGTGGGTATCCCAAGATTGGAGTTCGGGAACTACGTTGCCCACCTCCAAATCCGGGCGGCAAGGTCCGCTTGACGGTGTGGGTTCGGAAACAATCTTGATCACGCCATCAGGGGTGACTTGGCGGACGTTGATTGGATTCCCCAGCAAGTTCTTGTTGATGGAGAGAGTTCTTTCGCTGTCCGGTGAAAGCGTACAGCCACAGCACTCTACTTCCTGCTCATCGTTGTTCAACACATAGATTTGGGCACAGAGGTTCCCGTCGACTGGTTTCCCGTCCGCGTCGAGCTTGGTTACAGCAGAACCGGGGTTCACAATGTGGACGGTCCCGTCGGGAGCCGCGGTGTTCAGTGCATTGCTATAGTAGGTCAGTTGGTAGGTGAGGGACCTTTTGTACGTAGTCTGAGCAAACGAAACTGCCGCCAGAAAGACTACAGACGCGGTGAGCCCGGTGTAAGTCAGCAAACTTTTTGTTCGAAACATGTAACTCCTCCTTGAAGTTTGGCGCTCGGTTGCACTACGCATGCGCGAAGCACGCGACAATGATTGTTCTCGAACTGAGTGACGGTAACCCGATCAATTGCAAACGGTGGACGAATTCCCGACTCCTTCGCCGCAAATCCCGGAACCGCTGCCCACGGTTACGATTCCGTAGCATTCTTCCTGCAGACTGTCCAATTCAGCCGTAGCAAGGATCTCAGTCTGGTACTCATCCTCGGTGAGATTGCGGTCATTTTGCGTGTGAGTACCCCAGGCACGGAGATCTAGCGTGGGCACGATGTTAAGGACGTACTTGCCATTGCTGCCGATGCCCCCGCCGGTTGGGTCGCATGGAACTCCGCCGAAGCTGTCGTTCGGGGCTGCGGAAACAATTTTGATGTCTCCGTTGGTTGGTGAGCGTCCATCAAAAGGATTGGAGACCAGGTTTTTGTCCAGACTGAGCTCCGCTAATCCGTCGGTGCTGATCAGGCAGCCGCAACACTCTTTCAGCTCCTGCTTGTTGTCGAAAACGTAGATCATCGCGCAGAGATTGCTGGGTGGGTAGGAAGGCGCATCGGCACCCGTGTTAATGATCCTCGTCCACGCATCGGTCCCCGCACTGTTGTTGGCGTTGGAGAAGTAGTTGACCTGGAAAGTGTCATAAGGTTGTGTTTGAGCCCACCCCACGCTTGCAGTGAGAAGGCAGGTGGCAGCAATCAAGGCGATCGCAAGCCATCCGGAGTTTCCGGTTCGAAACATGGTAGTTCCTCCTGTTATGGATTACGCTAGGGAAGCCAGGGGGGAGGAGCGTGCGGCGTCCGTTCAGCGCACTCGAACTCTATCTTCATTTGTATTGATTACAATTCCCTGCTTTAAGTAGTGGAAAGTCCTAACCTGTCGGACTAAGTGTGGGCTTCGATGATCGATGCGATTGTGGTCGGCGGAGGGTGAAATGCGGCCGGTTGTAGTTAAAAGGAGCTGGAATCCAGGGAAAAACGTCAAGTCGCCGTCGGGCCGCACCGTTCAGGCGACCCGGGCAATCGCGGTAGCAGGGCGAGGAACTAAAATTTACGTTCGCTGCAGCAAGTTCGGCTTTCTCTCTCCGTTCGACCTGTCGCACGTACTATCTACAGCTACCATCTTTCCGATGATGCCCGAGCGAGTCGACACGCCCATCTTGACCATTACAAGATGAACAAAAGCTTTGACTGTGTTGGGGCTGATGTTCATGCGTACCGCAATCTCTTTGCTGCAGAAGCCCTCCGCGAGTAGTCGCATCGTTTCCTGTTCACGCGCGGTCAAACCAAAGCGTTGGGAAACCTCGGCCACTGTGCCACCGCCGTTCGACTTTCTTTCCAGCATAAGTGCTAGCGCCGGACGAGAAGAACCATTTGTACCGGTATTCAGCGGGAAAGCACGGCAAAGATACGTCCTTTTAGCGGAACGAAACTCATTGACGAAGCTGGGTCGAGTCAACGATTTTCGGTCGATCAGACAGGAACGGATCTTCTTTGTGAGCCAACCGCTCAAATGACCAAGCTTCTCCGGAGTATCTGGAAACGCAAGTATCTGAACCGCTTCAGAATTGGCTGCCACCAGGTTCATGAAGTCGTCTACTAAGACAAGGCCTGGTCGTGACGCTACAGCATTCATAGAAATTCCCCCTTTTGCAAGGCAGCTCCCACATGCGGCACCTTGCCGATAACATCGCCCGAGCGGAGTGTTCCAGGTTCCTTTTGGCTCGAACCAACCCGTCTGTTGGCTATTCTACTTTCTGCTTCTGTCGGCGCAGCCAAACACTACTGGTGAATTCTCTTATCGCCAAAAAAGGGCCCGTCTGACGCGCGGCGATGTCCCTTGGAACAGCGCGTAAGACAATAATGGAAAGGAGAGCCTGGCTCTCCCTTGGGGAAGGGTGAACGTTAGCGTCCAGGGGAAGGGCGACGCTGGCGATGCAATGTTCGAGCATTGAGAGGCCTTTTGTCAAGTCGCGTTACGTTTTTTTCTCATACCACATTCGAAGTGCCCCGGTCCGCCTGATATGAGAATGCCCGTTTGCTGTGCGGAGTTACCAGGTCAAGGAGCGGACGCCCCCTCGGTTTCAAGATTTGCGAGGGAAACAAAGCGAGAGGATTCGGGTTCTACTTCTTAGGAGGGCCGCAGGTATGCGTCTATCTCTCGTTATTTGGTTGACCGTTTGCTTTGCAGGCCTAGCGTCGGCATTCCAGCAGCCGACAAATCCCTGGGCCACGGTTCCGCGGCCGCCGCACGGGGTTTCGGCTGCGTACGACTCCAAGGCTGAGAGCCAACTTCTTGATCTTGCGAATCAGGCTCGGGCCGAAGCCGGACTCGCGCCGCTGCAAAGCGATGAAGGACTAACGCGGGCTGCGCGGAAACACTCGGAACTCATGGCTTCGCGGAAGGAGCTTTCCCATGATTTGCCCGGTGAGCCCGCGCTACCGCAACGCTTCGCAGCCACCAGTACACTGCAATTCAGCGCGGAGGGAGAAAACGTAGGTCTCGCCCCGAGCGCAGCAGAAGTGCACCGGGGCTTCATGCGTTCTCCGCATCATCGCGAGAATCTGCTCAATCCCGATTACAACGTAGCCGGATTTGCCGTCGTCCGCAACGGAAACACGATTTACGTGACCGAGGATTTCGGACATGGTCTGCCGAGCCGCTAGTCAAGGCTTGCCGTGTTCCTGTTCCCATTAGTGCCTTCGTCGGAGCGCAATCTTAAGTGCAGCTATTCGTGCGGTTCGGTGTAACGCCGAGGAGGCGGAAGAATCGGCGATCCGCTGACCGCGATCGAAAATGCTTTCTCTGCGGATTTGCCATCGAGGCCCTCAGCCGCAAACCGCACTTTGTAATTACCGGCAACTGTGTACGTATGAGTGAGGATTGCGCCATCGGCAACCACTCCATCGCCGAAATCCCAGTGATAGGCTAGCGCGGGCGTTCCGTCTTTGGACACAGTGCTGGAGAACTCAATTTCTTCCCCAATCTTTGCTTCAGTTCGTACTTGAAAGGCAATCGAAGGTGCGGCGATCGGAATCGAAGTATCAATAATTTTGATCAGCTTGACTGAGTGCGCGGGTTGATTGTCCAGACGAAGCGTTTCGTGGTCCATCGTTAACGGCTGATCTTGCGCGAAAGAATCAGACAATTTGTAGGGATGCCCCGTTGGGAGTTTTAAGTCGGAAAGAGTGAAAGTGTGAGAACTCGGCTCCTCCGACCAGTTAAAGACTGCCAAAATTGACTGACGCTGGTCTTCATGTAGGAGAAAAACGCTTGGTTGCTCATCCTTATCTGCATAAGTCAGGAGATCTAGAGGCAACGCAGCGCGTCCAAGTTTCGCCATTGCAAGCAAATCAGGATTCTTGACCAATGCCACGCGATCCGGATCATTCCCCAGGGTTGGAAGGTCGTCGCCAATTTCGAACATTCCTCCAGAAACCGCCGACAGAGCGATCGAGACCTGAGCGTCACTCAATGTAAGTGGAGCTTGAATGGTACGTTCTTCAATGAGCTGCCGCGAAACCGTGAACGCGTCCGGGTCAGAGATGAAAAAGTTCCTGTGCATGTAATAACGCGCTGCGATGCCCGGCTCAGCCTCCTTACTGCGGAGAAATGAATGACCGGTATCCTGGGATATCCGGCCTTCATCAACGAGGCCAACCGGGTTCAACATTGGGCTCCCATCTTTGTCGAGGAGTACGTCTTCACCGACTGCCTTGCGGATAATCTCGAGCCCGATGTGCTGGGCTTCAAGTGCGGTCGTATTCGGGCGATGGTAATAGGCCTCGATTGCGGTATTGTCCATGAAGTCGAGCTTGATGTAGCGCACACCCCATTCCCGGACCAGTGTGCGATAGGTCTGCCGAAGATATTCCTGGGCGTCAGGATGAGTGACGTCTAAGACGAACAGGCGTTCGCCCTCCACCTCCTCGGCTGTTGCGATGGAAATCGGATCGCCATGCGCGTTGTGCAGCAGCCAATCTTTATGGTGCTCGTAAATCCAGGCCCGCTCGGCCACTTCAAAGGGAGCCGTCCAAATTCCCACCTTCAATCCCAATCGGCAAATCCGATGAGTAAGATCCCGCATGCCATCGGGGAATTGAGAGGCATTGGGCGTGGTGTATTCGCCGCGAGCGTATCCGTAACCCATGTCAAAATGAAAGTAGTCGTAACCCAGATCCTTCAAATTCTCGGCCAGCCACTGAGCGTTCGTGAGCGTAGCGCCTTCGGTGATCTTTGCGTAAAAGGCCGTCCAACTCCACCATCCAAGCATATTATCTGGGCTGATGCGGCTGTGATGCAGCTCTCGAATCGCGACGCCGTAGTGATCGAGTTGCGAATGATAGTCTCTTCCGACGGCAAACATCACACGTTCTGAACCTATTGATTCGCCTGCGGAAAGGGGAACGTTGACCTCAATCAGGTTTTCCGCCGGCCCTTCTCGCAGAACAGATTCAGCATCGGTTGCTTGTATCTCAGTAGTTCCAGTTGAATCGACCGTGTATGAACCGAGGCTGGGGCCCTCCGCTGATGAAGATTGCGTCTGCAAATGAATGATGGTAAGGAAGCGATTGGAGGTCAAAGCTCCCACAAAAAGACTCTCCATGCTCTCCCGGTTGTAGACAAGTTGGCTGCCCACGGCCCGGTGCATGCCCTTGGGAGCTTTTCCTAAATCGTAAATCTGCAACGGCGGCCAATCCTCGCTGAAGCTGTCCGAGAGAACTCGGTCGCTCTTCTCGGTTCCACCGAGATCGATAATTTTGTTGCCGACGGCCTCGACGCTTCGGACACTTTGGATCGTTAACGGCTTGCCGGTATGATTTTGTACTTCAGTCTCGATGACACCAAAAGCTCTCCCGTCATAGACCTGCAGTGTAAAGGCGAGATCAGGCAGATTCGAAAGTCCCGACGAAGTGACTGTTATTTTCTTGCCGTGCCCAAGAGCATCCTCAAAATTCGATTGTGATATCTCATGTTTCGGATAATCCGTCGATTTGATCCACTTGTGATCGATCTCCGCCGCTACCCTTGCGTGAATGATGCTGCGTCCGCCAACTCCTGTTTGTATTTCATATGTGCCGTCACCCGGCTGAACGACTACGGATAAGTCTTCGATATGAGCAGCTACCTGAGAAGCCCGAACCGGGTCAGAAGAGCCCAGACAGGCTTCAACCAGGATCAGCATGCAGGCTATCGCTATGAAGAGACTTGTAGTCTGGACTGGAC
>Ga0265760_10000133_pt1 | contig 18875 bp, 14 predicted proteins | sample NZIome_2_FD_200831 | JGI IMG/M metagenome (GOLD analysis project Ga0265760, IMG submission 200831) | Metatranscriptome of rhizosphere microbial communities from Maridalen valley, Oslo, Norway - NZI1 (Metagenome Metatranscriptome) | ecosystem: Host-associated > Plants > Roots > Rhizosphere >...
CCGGCGTCCGTTAGATCCTGAATCGCCAGCCTGCGATGAGACAGGGCAACGCCAGGCTCGCTCCATACGCCGTCGCCGTCGGGGCCCCTGTGTTCAATGCGCTGCGCCATGATCAGCGCCAGCTCGGCGCTCGCTTGCGAGCCGATAATTCCGGCGATACCACACATCTTGCCAGTCTAGCGCGGCCGCGACATGAAGTACCGTTGAGCATACTGCGATGCTTACCGCTAGCCATCGGGCAACGGTTCGTTTAGGGTGCGCGCTGGAGCTGCGAATACATGGCAACACCCGCCGACCAACGATTGCTGGAACTGCTAGGAAGATGGCTGGAGAGCCTCGAGCTTCACAGCAAATATTCGTCGCTAGATGACGACAGCTACTGGAAAGTCCAGCCGTGGTCTGAACATCAGCGTCCGACGCGATGGATCGTCGATCTGGCCAGACAAAAAACCGTGGCTTTGCGCGCCCAAGTCGAGCAGCGCGCCAAAGCGGGCGATACCCAGTTCTCGGATGCGCTGGAACTGATGGCATTCCTTGCCAATCTGGTAGGCGCCGAACACATCGAACGCTTCATCCCGGTCGCAGAGGCTCGCAACGAGCGCGATCTGTCGTCGAAACCCCCGGATCGCAGCGCCGACAGCACTATTCAGCAGACAGGGACCGCCAGCGTCACGCGGGAAATGCCCAAGTTCTTAGGGAACAAACGCGCACCGCCGCCGCCGGGAACCGCCCAGGTCGCTCGCAACGAACGCAAGCCCGCGGCGGTGGTAAAACCGGCGCCGCGCGCGCCGGCCAAGGTACCGCCCAAGAAGCCCGCCGCGCCCGCCGAACGCGCCGGACCCTCCGAGGCCGCTATTGATCAGGTGATCGCCGATGCGGCGCGCTTGGTACAATGGGGCCGGAAATGGTTTGAGCTGCCGGAACTGATCGCCCGCATGGCGGACCGTCCGAGTCTGCCCGATGTTCGGCGTATCTTGAAGGAAAATAAAGTGGCGATTGAAAAGAAGGCCGGCAACCCTTAGCCTGTGCCGCCGCGGTTGAGCGCGAACCGCTCTCTTGCATAAAATAATATTCAGGGAACCTCCAGCGACGATTTAGGCTCAAAGGCGCGCATGATTACGATAAAAAATCTATCCAAACGGTACGGCGACAAGCTGGCCGTCGATGATCTGACATTTTCCGTGGCCCCCGGCGAGGTGCTCGGCTTCCTGGGTGCCAACGGCGCCGGCAAGTCCACGACCATGCGCATGATCGCCGGATTCATCTCACCCACGACCGGACAGGTCTCGGTCTGCGGGCACGATATCGAAAAAGCACCGGTGGAGGCGAAATCCTGCATGGGATATCTGCCCGAAGGCGCCCCCAGTTATGGCGAAATGACGGTGAGCGAATTTCTCGACTTCGTCGCCGACATCCGCGGCCTGACCGGCGAACGGCGCCGCGAGCGGCGCAGCGTGGTGATCGACCGGCTGGGATTGGCCCCCGTCATCGATCAGGTCGTTGAAACCCTCTCCAAAGGCTTTCGTCGCCGCGTGGGTTTGGCACAGGCATTGATCCACGATCCTCAAGTCTTGATTCTGGATGAACCCACCGATGGACTCGACCCCAATCAAAAACACGAAGTGCGGCGCCTCATCAACGAGTTGAGCAAGGACAAACTGGTGATCGTCTCGACTCACATCTTGGAAGAAGTGCACGAGGTGTGCACGCGGGCGATCATCATTGCGAATGGCCGCATCGTCGCCGACGAAACACCGACCGCGCTCGAAGCGCGCTCGCGCTATCACCACGCGGTGAGCTTGCGCTTCGAAAAGGACGCTGAGTTGGCAGCGGCGCTGCGAGAAATCCCGCTGCTGCCGGAGGTCGCGGCGGTCGAGTCGGATGCGCGAGAGCTCCGGCTGACAGCCCTACCTAAGCCTAAGGCCAATGTATTGGCCGCGGTCAGCGACCTCATCGACAAGCACGATTGGGATGTGCCGGAACTGCATTTGGAATCGGGGCGGCTCGACGAGGTGTTCCGGGCGTTGACCGACCCCAAGGGCATCGATGTGTCCAGCGCGGCGGAGCTGGCGGCATGAACAAAGTGTGGGTGGTATTCCGGCGCGAATTGCGCAGCTATTTCGCAACGCCTTTGGCCTATGTGTTCATCGTCATCTTCCTGGTGCTCGCCGCCGTCTTTACTTTTCAAGTGGGCGGCTTCCTGGAGCGCAACCAGGCCGATTTGCAGTCATTCTTCCGCTGGCATCCGTGGCTGTATCTGGTGCTCATCCCCGCGATCTCGATGAGGCTCTGGGCGGAAGAGCGCAACAGCGGCAGCATCGAGTTGCTGATGACATTCCCGATCACCTTGTGGCAGGCGGTCGTGGGTAAATTTCTCGCCGCCTGGTGTTTCGCGGGGATTGCTCTGCTGCTGACCTTCCCCGTGTGGATTACCGTCAACTACCTGGGTTCTCCCGATAATGGCGCCATCGTCGCTGCCTACATCGGCAGCTTCCTCATGGCGGGCGGATTCTTGGCCATCGGCATGTGCCTGTCCGCGGCCACGCGTAATCAGGTGGTGGCGTTCATCACCGCGGCCCTGGTCGGCTTCGTGTTCCTGCTGGCCGGATTCCCGCTGGTGCTCGATTTCGTGCGCGGCGTGCTGCCGCAACCGATCGTGGATGCGATCGCATCATTGAGCTTCTTCACGCACTTTGACGCGATCTCCAAAGGAGTGATCGACTTGCGCGACCTTGTGTACTTCGCCGCGCTGATCGGTTTTTGGTTGGCCGCCACGGCCCTGGTGCTCGATATGAAGAAGGCGGAATAAGTGAACGGTAGTCGTTGGCAAAGAGTGGGGATGGGCGTCGGCGGCTTGGCGTTGCTCGCGGTTCTGTTTTTGGGCGTCGTGATGCTGTCGAATGTGGGGCTGCGCGGCATGCGCCTGGATTTGACGCAGAACAAGCTTTATACGTTGAGCGGCGGCACGCAGCAGGTGCTGCACGAGCTGAAAGAGCCGGTCAATCTGTACTTCTATTTTTCGCGGGACGTCGCGGCCAAACAGTCGCCGCTGATCCTCCCGTATGCCACGCGCGTGCGCGAGTTTCTGGAAGAAATCTCGGCGCGCGCCGGCGGCAAGATTCAACTGCACGTCGTGGATCCGCAGCCTTTCTCCGACGATGAAGATCGCGCCGCGGAGTTCGGCCTGCAGCCGCTGCCGGCCGGCAATGGCGGCGACTCGGTGTATTTTGGTCTGGCGGGAACCAACTCGACTGATGGCCGCTCCGCCATCCCGAATTTCACACCCGACCGGGAAGAATTTCTGGAATACGACGTGGCGAAGCTCATTCAAGAGCTCGGCACGCCGAAAAAGCCGGTGATCGGCCTGCTGAGTTCGATCGGTCTGCAGGGACAATTCAATCCCCAGACCGGACAAATGGGCGAGCCCTGGCCCATCTACACTCAGCTGCAGCAGTTGTTCAACGTGCGTACCTTGACGTCGGATCTCGATCACATCGACAAAGATGTCGACGTACTGATGCTGGTGCATCCGAAACAACTGCAACCCAAGACCCTCTACGCCATCGATCAATTCGTCATGCGTGGCGGCAGACTGCTGTTGCTGGTCGATCCCGATGCCGGCGCGGATTTGAGCGGCCAGAACCCCTCCAATCCGATGGCTGCCGCCATGGCCAATCACTCGTCCGACCTTGAGCCGCTGCTCGCGGCCTGGGGTGTCGATTACGATCCCAGCAAAGTGATCGGCGATTTGGGCCTCGGACTGGAAGTTCGCACCAACGCCTCCTCGGGTCCGGTCCGCCACATTGGCATCTTGGGACTGCGCCGCGGCAACATGGACCCGAAGGATGTGGTGACCGCTTCGCTGGAGCAGATCAACATGTCGACCGTCGGCTCGCTGTCGCAGCGTGCCGGCGCCAAGACCACCTTCGAGCCCTTGCTGATGAGTTCCACGAGCGCCGAGCCGCTGCCCGCGCAACGCTTCAACGCGCTGATCGATCCCTCGACGCTGCGCGATGGGTTCAAGTCGACGGGGACCCGCTACACCCTTGCCGCACGCATCACCGGCCCGGTGGATTCGGCCTATCCCAACGGACCGCCGCCGGATCAGAAGCCCGTCGCCGGTCCGCCGATCGCGCACCTGGCCAAGTCGAGCACGCCCGCCAACATCGTGGTGATTGCCGATACCGACTTTTTGATGGACTACCTGTGGGTGCAACAGCGCGAGCTGTTCGGCCAGCGGATTGCGCAAGCCTTCGCCAACAACGGCGATTTGATCGCCAACATTCTCGACAACTTGAGCGGCAGCAGCGCCTTGATCAGCATCCGCGGACGCGCATCCTTCTCGCGTCCGTTCGAACGCGTCGATGCGCTCAAGCGGCAAGCCGATGATCGCCTGCGCGCCAAGGCATTGGAGTTGCAGTCGGAGCTGCAGCAGACCGAGAGCAAATTGACCGAATTGCAAAGCAAGCGCAACGATCAAGCCTCCATCATGCTCTCGCCCGAACAAGAGGCGGAGCTGAAGCGCTTCACAGCCGAAAAGACGCGCGTGCGCAAGGAATTGCGCGAGACCCAGCGCGGCCTGGATGTGGACATCAATCGACTGGGTACGCGGTTGAAGGTCATCAACATTGGCATCCCGCCGCTCGTCGTGGCGATAGCCGGATTTGTCATTCTGTCGATGCGACGGCGCCGCCGCACCGCCTCATCGCTGGCCACACCCAAGGGTCCCGCATGAACCGGCAGCAATTGGTCGCGCTGCTGATTACAGCGCTGGTGGCGATATCCGCGGCCTTGTATGTGAGCACGCAGCGCAATGCCGCCCGCGAAGTGCATGGGCTGCCGCTCTTTCCGTCCCTGGCAAGCGACTTGAACACTGTGACCTCGCTGAGCGTGCTAAAAGGCAGCGCAACCCCTTCCGTCACGGTTCACAAGCAGGGCGATGAGTGGACGGTGGCCGAGCGCGCAAATTACCCAGCCGACGTGGCGAAATTGCGTAGGCTGCTGTTGTCCTTGAGCGACGCCAAGATCCTCGAACAGAAAACCTCCGATCCTGCCAATTATTCAATCATCGGTGTTGAAGACCCGACCAAGCCGGGCGCAACGGGCGCGCAAATCGAATTAATTGCGAAAGCCGGCAAGCAGGACCTCATCGTCGGCAAACCCGCCGAACAAGGCAGCTTTGTAAGACGAGTCGGCGAGAAAAGCAGCTACGTCGTCGAACCGGCGATCTCCTTCGAAGCTGAGCCGCGCTACTGGATCGACACGCGTCTGCTCGACCTCTCCGCCGACAAGATTCAAAGCATCCAATTCAAGCCGGACACGGGACCTGCCTTCACTGTGCGCCGCGTGACCGAACCTCCGAAGCCCGTCGAAACCACCATGCCGGCCACGCCGGCCATGCCGGCCATGCCGGCCGCATCGCCGATCAGCAAATTTGTTCTGGAAGGCGCGCCGAGCGGCAGACAGGCTTTGGATTCCAACGGCCTCGCGCCCTCACCCAGCACCTTCAGCAATCTTAACGACGATGATGTCGCACCCGTCGGCGACATCGACTTCAGCAAGCCTTCGACCGTGACGTTAAGTTTCGCGGACGGCAGCGTGATTACGCTGACCGGCGCGGCGGTGGGTGAGAAGCGCTGGATTCAGGTCGCGGCGTCGAAAGATGCATCGTTAAGCGCAAAGGCGAATGGCCGCGCCTTCGAAATCGCCAATTATCGCTACGACCAGATATTCAAGCCCTTGGAACAACTGTTGGTACCGAAGCCGGCGCCGAGCGCCAAACCCGCTGCGCCAGGTCCCAAATCTGCTGCGCCGGGCGCCAAACCCGTTGCGCCAGGCGCGAAATCGCCGCCTCCCAGCGCGAAGAAACCGGCAGCCGCGCCCGAGCCGTGATCAGCGGCACCCGTGCCGGGTTCGGGCGCCGACTGGCGGCACTGGTTTACGACGCATTTCTTCTGGCGGCTCTGCTGATGATATTTACCGGCGGCGCGCTCTTCTTCACGCACGGCGCCGCTGTCGTACCGGCGACCGCGGGTAGCTGGGTCTATGTTTATCGCGCAGGTCTGGTGCTCGTCATCTTCGGCTACTACGCGCTCAATTGGCTGCGCAGCGGGCAAACCCTCGGCATGCGTGCGTGGCATTTACGCACGGTGACCGACTCGGGCCACACGCTCACCTGGAGCAGGGTGATCTTGCGCGCCTGCTTTGGATTGATCGCGTGGGCACCGCTTGCATTGGGGGTGTTGTGGCTGTATCTCGATCCCGAACACCTGGCGCTGCATGATCGGCTGTCGAAGACCCAAGTCATTCACCTCATCCGGGAGGGTAAGAAGACTCAAGGCACGAAAACAACAGTGCCTTGAGTCTTCTTACCGTTCCTTACGGGAGCTCGAGCCGGTCAATATCACATCGCCGAAGATACCAGTGAGTGTTGGAACCGTCGAAACTGGTTCTGCGGCACGTGATATTGAGCGCCCCGTGCGCACGGTCAAGGGGGATAGGAAGGCTTCGAGGCACTGTTCTTCCGTGCCTTGAAGCCTTTCCTATCCCCCCTGACCATCCGAGCCCCTCAAATTCACAATGCCGAAGGACTAGCGAGTTCTTGATATCGCAATCAACGTGCAGACACCGACCACCGCCGTCGGCAACCAGCCGACCAGCGCCGGATTGAGGTTGAAGAGTTGGCCGCCGTTCTCGACGGTGCGCGTGACGAGGAAGAACACCACGCCCAGGAGCGCGCCGACAACCGTGCGAGCTCCGGCCCCGGTGGTGCGCAGCGGTCCAAAGACAAAGGGCAGCGCCAGCAAGGTCACAATGATCACGGCGAAGAGCCTGGCGATGCGCGACCAATAACCGATCTCATAGGACGCAGTTTCGAGGCTATTGCGCCGCAGATGATCGATATACGACGCCAGTCCCTGCAGCGTCAGCATCTGCGGATCGGTGGCCGCGAGCCCGAGAAACTCCGGATTCACGGTTGACCGCAAGATCAGCTCGCTGACCGTATCGCCTTCGACCTTGTCCTTCTCGAAGCGGGAGGTCGCGACGTTGTGCAAGCTCCAACGTCCCGGATCGGCGACTGAGATGCGCGCGGCTCTTTGAATGGAACGCAGGCGCGTGGGTCCGTCCAATTCGAACACCGAGACGCCGCCAAACGCTCGATCCACTTCGCCGGTTTGCACACGCAGGATTCGATTTCCGTCCTTGAGCCAGGCGCTGCTCGTGCCGGCAAAACTGACGTCGGCCAATTTAAGCGTGGTCTTCTCGCGCTTGGCCAATTGCGCCATGGACGGCGCGGCATATTCGCCAATCCCGAACATGATGACCGCAAGAGTGAGGCCGGCCAGGCCCACGGGCCACGCGATGCGCCAAACCGAGACGCCCGATGCGCGCGTGACAACGAGCTCGCTGCCAGCCGCCAAGTTGCCGAGCCCCATCAACGCGCCGATCATCGCACCAATGGGCAGCAGCTCGAATGCGGATTGCGGCAGATTGAAAAGCGTGAACAGAAACGCGTCGGCCGCGGTGTAGCTGCCGACGCCGATGTCGCCTTGCTCGCTGATGAACAAGACCAGCCCAGCCAGCGCCAACAACACCGCCATGGTCATGAGCGTGTAGAGCAACACGGTGCGATAAAGATACCGGTCGAGCGTATTCACGCCTTCCTCGCGTCGCGTATCAGTAAGTACAAGGCCAGCGTCAAGGCCGCAGCATGCACCCACCACACGCCAATGCCGGGAGGCAAATCGCTCTTCTCCAGCCAGGTCTTCGAAGCGGAAAGCAAACTCGAATAGACGAAGTACACCACAATCGCAAAGCCGACTCGCGCATAGCGGCCCTGCCTGGGCCTCAGCTTGCTCAAAGGCACGGCGATCAAGGTGAGCACAAGCGCCATGAGTGGTGAAGAGGCCCTGAATTGCAGTTGGGCGATGTCCGATGGATCGTGCGAGCCTAAGAGCGCAGCCGTAGGCTTGGTATCCGGATCCAAGGGACCGCGGACGTCCTGCGGCGTGGCGATGGGAATGCCGTGCTCGCGGAATTCAGTGACCCGAAAATCATCTTGCCCTGGCACGCCTTCATAACGCCGGCCGTTGAACAGCGTCACCAGGTGCATTCCGGCCGCGTTGGCCTTGGTATACGTGGCGCTGTCGGCCAGCGCGACCTCGATTCGCCCTTGCACCTCGCGCTGCACGAATACGTTGTGCAGCACACCGTCCTGATCGACGTGTTCGGCATAGAATACGGCGTCGCCGCCGCTGAAACCGCGAAACTTTCCCGCATCGAGCTGCCCAAATTGCGCCTCTTTTATCGCCGATTGACGCAGGGCCTGAACTTGGCTGTCGGCGCGCGGCACCTGGACGAAGGCCAGCCATCCTAAGCCTCCGGCGATGATCACGGCAAAACAGAACAGCGGCGCCAGCAGGCGCGCCGGGCCGAATCCGCAAGCCTGCAGCGCCGCCATTTCGCTGTCGTGGTACATGCGGCCGAGGGTCAAGACCACGGCCAGCAACAAGCCGACCGGCACAATCACCGATAGATTCATGATCGCGCCCAGCGCGATGAGATCGAAGACGACGCCCCGTCCGTACTGATTTTCCGCCGCTTGGCCCAGCACCCGCGATAGCTGATTCGATACCAGGATCGCGACCAAAACACCGGTCACGGCAAGCCATGTCTGCACGACTTCACGCAAGACATATCTTTGCACCGTCCATTTCATGCGGTCAGCTTAGAGCCTTCCCAATAATCTAGTAAACTATTTGCACGAACACCGAACAAAAACGGAGCTGAATGATATGGAATTCATGGCAATAGTCGATGCCAAAGCGCGCGCGCCCTCGGGTTGCGCGGCGGTCGGCATTTATGAGAATGGCGATCTAGGGGTGGCCGCCCGTCAGCTCGACAAGCAATTGGAGGGCCTGATCAGCCGCCTGCTGGGCAGCGGTGATTTCGCCGCCAAGCTGGGCGACACGCTGATGCTGCCCCTGCCTTCCGGGTCGGCCGCTTCTCGACTGTTGCTCATCGGCCTCGGCACGCGCACTGCATTCGCACGCAAGGCATACCGCAAGTCGGTGCTGGCCGGCGCTCAGGCATTGGCTAAGACCGGCGCCAGCGACGCGGCTGTTTACCTCGCCCTGGAGCCGGTACCCGAGCTCGACATTCAGTACCGGGCGCGCATCGTCGCGGAACTATTCTCCTCTCAAGCCTACAAAATTCCCGATCTGAAGACCTCGCCCAAGCCGAAAGCGCGCCGCTTGAAACTAGTCAACGTGGCGACCGCCGATGCGCGCGCCGCGAAAACGGCCACTGAAGGGTTGCGCCAGGGCGTAGCCATTGGCAGCGGGCTCGCCTTCACGCGTGATCTTGCCAATCTGCCGGCCAATGTTTGCACCCCGACCTACATGGGAACCCGCACGCAGCAAATGGCGAAGGATTTTTCGAGCATTAAGGCGAAGGTATTCGACGAGGCCAGCATCAAGGCGCTCAAAATGGGTGCATTCCTGGCGGTGGCTCAAGGTTCCGAACAACCCCCGCGCCTCATCGTGTGCGAGTACCGCGGTACGAAAAAGGACACCGCGCCGATTTGCTTGATCGGCAAAGGCATCACCTTCGACTCAGGCGGCATCTCGCTCAAGGACCCGCCCGGCATGGACGAAATGAAGTTCGATATGGGCGGCGGTGCCGCGGTGCTCGGTGCCGTGCGCGCCATCGCGGAACTCAAGTTGCCGATCAATGTGGTGGCGATTGTCGCAGCCGCCGAAAACATGCCGAGCGGCAGCGCCGTCAAACCGGGCGATATTGTGACGACCATGTCGGGCCAGACGGTTGAAATCTTGAATACCGACGCTGAAGGCCGATTGGTCCTGTGCGATGCCATCACGTACAGCCGGCGCTACAAACCGGCCGCCGTGGTCGATGTCGCCACGCTGACGGGCGCCTGCATTGTGGCGCTCGGCAATCACATCAGCGGTCTCATGGGCAACACGCCGGCCTTGATCCAGGAGTTGGAGTCGGCCGGTATCCGCGCCGACGATCGCGCTTGGCGTATGCCCATCGGCGACGAATATGCCGATCAACTCAAGAGCAACTTCGCCGACATCGCCAACGTCGGCGGCCGCGAAGGCGGCGCCTGTACCGCCGCCTCGTTCCTCGGCAAGTTCGCGAAGGATCTGAAGTGGGCGCACCTGGATGTGGCGGGAACTGCCTGGCTGAGCGGCGCACAAAAAGGCAGCACCGGGCGCCCCGTGCCCTTGCTGGTCGATTTCCTGATTCATCGCGCCAAGGCATCATGACGGAGCGCGTCGATTTCTATGTACTCAAAAGTGCCGCCGCCAGACAGCGCTGGGCTTTCGCCTGCCGCCTGACTGAAAAAGCCTATCTCAAGAATTTGAAGATCGTCATCGTCAGCGACACGCTGGCCGATGCTCAAGCGCTCGATGAATTGTTATGGACTTTCAACGAGCGTTCGTTCATCCCCCACAAAGTGTGTCTCGACGAACAATCCGTGGACCCGGCGACCGCGGTTCATCTGACCGTGGAGAGGGCGCTGCCCGAAGCCGACCTCCTGGTCAATTTGTCACAGCGGCTGCCGCCGCAATTTCAGCGCTATGGCCGCATCGCCGAAGTGATCGATGCCGACGAAGAACGCAGGCGCCAGGGGCGCGAGCGCTTCAAGGCGTATCGCGATCTCAAGCTGCCCTTGGAGACGCACCAGATTGATGAAACTGCGGATGTTTAACCGCTTGGATGATCATGGATAAGGCTTACTCACCCGCCGATATTGAAACGCGCCTCTACGCGCAATGGGAGTCCCGCGGATATTTCGCGCCGAGCGGTGTGGGTCTGAAGTTTTCGATCGTCATCCCGCCGCCCAATGTCACGGGCACGCTGCACATGGGGCACGCGTTTCAGGACACCATCATGGATGCCTTGACCCGCTTTCATCGTATGCGCGGATTCGACACCTTGTGGCAGCCGGGCACCGATCATGCCGGTATTGCCACGCAGATGGTGGTCGAACGTCAGCTCAATGCCGCCGGACAAAGCCGGATCGAATTGGGGCGCGATGCTTTCGTGGCGCGAGTCTGGCAGTGGAAGGAAACCTCGGGCGGCATGATCGCCAAGCAAATGCGCCGCTTGGGCGCTTCGGTCGATTGGCAGCGCGACGTCTTTACTTTGGACCCCGCCATGTCGCTCAAGGTGACCGAGGTGTTCGTGCGGTTGCACGAGGACGGCCTCATTTATCGCGGCAAGCGCCTGGTGAATTGGGATCCGGTTTTAAAGACCGCGCTGTCGGACCTTGAAGTGGTCGCGGACGAAGAGACCGGCTCACTTTGGCATCTGCGCTATCCCTTGAGCGAAGGCTCTGGATATCTTGTGGTGGCGACCACGCGGCCGGAAACGATGTTGGGGGATGCCGCCGTCGCCGTGCATCCGGACGATGAACGGTACCGGCATCTGGTCGGCCGCACGGTGCGGCTGCCGTTGACGGACCGGGAATTGCCGATCATCGCGGATACTTACGTGGATCCGACCTTCGGCAGCGGCTGCGTCAAGATCACGCCGGCTCACGATTTCAATGACTATGAGTTGGGCCAGCGGCACAAGCTGCCCATGATCAACATCATGACCCTGGATGCGGCACTCAATGACAGCGTACCGCAGCCCTATCGAGGTCTGGATCGATTCGCCGCGCGAGAGAAAATTCTCGCGGATTTGGACGCCTTAGGACTCATCGAACGCATCGAACCGCATAAGCTCACCGTGCCGCGCGGCGATCGCAGCAACGCCATTCTCGAACCGCTGCTGACCGACCAATGGTTCGTCGACATCAAGCCGTTGGCGGCCCCCGCCATCCGCGCCGTTGAGGAAGGCCAGGTGAGTTTTGTGCCCGAGACCTGGACCGGCGTCTACTACGATTGGATGCACAAAATCCGCGATTGGTGCATCAGCCGACAACTCTGGTGGGGCCACCGCATTCCGGCCTGGTATGACGCCGAGGGCCGCTGCTATGTCGCGCACAGCGAAGAGGACGTCCGGCGCGTGCATGGCATTGCCGCCGATGTGCCGCTGCGCCAGGACGATGATGTGCTCGATACCTGGTTCTCCGCGGCGTTGTGGCCGTTCTCCACATTGGGCTGGCCGGAAAAAACCCCGGCGCTGCAGGCTTATTATCCCACCTCCGTCTTGGTGACCGGTTTCGACATCATCTTCTTTTGGGTCGCTCGCATGATGATGATGGGCCTGAAGTTCATGGGGGACGTGCCGTTTCGCAAGGTGTACATCCACGGCCTGATACTCGATCAAGACGGCCAGAAAATGTCCAAGTCCAAGGGCAACGTCATCGACCCCTTGGACATCGTCGACGGTATCTCGCTGCAGGCGCTGCTCGAGAAGCGCACCACCGGCCTCATGCAGCCGCAGATGAAGGCCGGAATCGAAAAGGCGACGCGCAAGCAATTTCCGGCAGGTATCGCGGCCTACGGCACCGATGCGCTGCGCCTATGCTTTGCGCGCCTCGCCACGCAAAGCCGCGAGCTGCGCTTCGACATGGCCAAGGTCGAGGAGTACCGCAACTTCTGCAACAAGCTGTGGAATGCCTCGCGCTATGTACTGATGAATACCGAGAATCAGGATCTCGCGGCAGCGGGAGCGGAATTCAGCCTGGCGGATCGTTGGATCCAGTCGCGCCTTAAAGAGATGCTCGGACGCATCGAGGCGGGATTCGCGGACTATCGGCTCGACGTGGTTGCCAATGCCGTGTACGAATTCACCTGGCACGAATTTTGCGACTGGTACGTGGAGCTGTCCAAGACAGTACTGCAGTCCGATGCTGCCTCCGCAGGCGCCAAGCGCGGCACGCGCCTGACACTGGTCAAAACTCTGGAAGTACTGCTGCGCGCTATGCATCCGCTGGCGCCTTTCATCTCGGAGGAAATCTGGCAGCGCGTACGCGCGCTCGCGGGCGTGAGCGGCGAGACCATCATGCGCGCGGAATTTCCCCGCGCACACTCTATAACCACCGACACCCAAGCCGAGCCGGAGATGCGCTGGGTCATGGATTTCATCTTAGGCGTGCGCCAAATCCACGGAGAAATGGATATCCCATTGGCGCGCAAGTTCGAAGTTCTGCTGCAGAACGCGAGCGCCCACGATCTGGAGTATCTCGGCCGCAATCTGGCCTATTTGGTGCGCTTAGGCGGAGTCGAGCACCCGCGCACGCTCAAAGAGGGCGAGGCGGCACCGATTTCCGCCGTGGCATTGCTCGGCAATCTTGAAATATTGGTGCCGATGAAGGGTCTGATCGATCCGGTCGCCGAACTGGATCGCCTGGCAAAAAGGCTGCGAAAAGCCGAGGTCGATTTGAGTAAATTGGAGGCAAAGCTCTCGAACAGCCAGTTCGCCAAGAATGCACCGCCCGATATCGTGGCAAAGGACCAGCAGCGGCTTGAGGAATTGCGCACGGAAATAGGCCAGTTATCAGCCCAAACTGCCCGGGTGACGAAGCTTAAGAACCAATGAACGCGCTGCAGTCGCAGATCGAAGCAGTGCTTGCGCAACTAAACCGCGTCATCCTCGGCAAGGATGCGCAGATCAGGCTATGCGTCGCCTGCCTGTTGGCGCGCGGCCATTTGCTGATCGAGGATATTCCCGGGGTGGGCAAGACCACGCTCGCGCATGGCATTGCGCAGACCCTCGGACTGTCCTTTCAGCGCATTCAGTTCACCAGCGACCTGCTGCCGGCGGACGTGCTCGGGGTCTCGATATTCGACCGCGAAACCGGCAAATTCCGTTTTCAGCGCGGTCCGATCTTCGCGCAGCTGGTGCTCGCGGACGAAATCAACCGCGCCTCGCCCAAAGCGCAGAGCGCCTTGCTGGAGGCGATGGAGGAACACCAGGTCACGCTCGACGGTCAATCGATGGCGCTGCCGGAGCCGTTCTTCGTCATCGCCACGCAAAATCCTCAGGATCAGGTGGGTACCTTTCCCCTACCCGAATCGCAATTGGATCGATTTCTGATGCGCGTTCACTTAGGGTATCCGGCGGCCGCCGCGGAGCGTGAATTGTTGAGCGGCGTCGATCGGCGCGATCTGGTCAAAGCGCTGCAAACCATTACCACGCCCGAGAGCCTGCGTCAGCTGCAGCAGAGCGTGCTCGATATTCACGTCTCCCCTGCACTCCTCGATTATGTGCAGGCGCTCGTGGCGCACACTCGCCGCGCGCCCGGATTGAATGCCGGACTGTCGCCGCGAGCGGCCATAGGATTACTGCGCGCCGCGCGGGCCTGGGCCTTGATCCATGGCCGCAATGCGGTCATTCCAGAGCACGTGCAGGCGATATTTCCATCGGTTGTCGAACATCGCGTACGTCAACGCAGCAGCGATGCCATCGCGGCCACCCGCCTGCTCGAGGCCGTGCCGGTTCCTTAAACCCTTTAGGATCGAGAATCTTGGTCACCTTGCGCCAAGCGGCGGTCAAGCAACTCCGCAACCGGGTTATTCGCCGCCATGGCCGCGACAGCCTGCCGATCAGCATCAATCGGCGCCGCATTTATATTCTTCCCACGCGCTTCGGTTTCATGCTGGGCGCAATTCTCGCGGCGATGCTGATCGCGGGCCTCAACTACAACAGCAATCTGGCATTGGCCTTTGCGTTTCTGATGTCCAGCATGGCCTTGGTGACCATGCATCACTGCAACCGCAATATGCTGCGGCTGTCGGTGGATGCGACCACCGAGGTCGATGCCTTCGCCGGGCGCGAGGCGATGCTCGAGTTCGAACTGCGCAATGGCAGCCGCATTGATCGGCGCGACATCGAGGTTCGCTGTATGGGTGGCGCCGGTATGGAGAGCGTCGCGGCCGGGGAAAGCGCGACCATCGAGGTGATCGCTCCGGTCGCGCAACGCGGCGTGACGCGCATCAGCCAGTTCGAATTGCGCACGCGCTATCCCTTTGGCTGGTTTTATTCTTGGACCTATGTGCAAGGCTCCATCACCGTGTACGTCGCCCCGGCACCCCACGGCAGTCGCGTGCTGCCGTCAGGGTCCGCACAGGGCACGGGGTCCCACTCCGATGCGCGCGGCGATGAGGATTTTTCCGGACTGCGGGCCTACGAGCCGGGGGTGCCGTTGAAGCACATGGCGTGGAAGGTGCTGGCGCGGGGCGGCGAACCGGTGGTGCGCAGTTACTCGAGCTTGGCGGCGCAGCCGGAGTGGTTGAACTGGTCCATGCTGGATGGCTTGGACACGGAGGCGCGGCTTTCGCAGCTCTGTCTCTGGGTACTGGAAAGCGATGCCGCGCAACGGCCCTACGGGCTGCGAATTCCCGGCAAGGAGCTTGCGCCGTCCGGCGGCGCAGCGCATCGATTCGCATGCCTGCGAGCGCTCGCCGCTTTCGGTGTCGCGGAACCATGATCACCGACCGCGTCACGTACGAACAACTCTTGGGGATTTCAGGCTGCTTAGGCTTGGCGCTGCTGGCGCATATCACCACGCTGCCGCTGTGGGTGCCGGGCATCGTCGTGGCGTGCGGCATCATTCGCTTAAGTCTCGCACGTGTCGGACGCAGTTCTCCCCCCGGCAGTGTGCTCGTGACCGTCGCGGTGCTGGTCGTGCCGCTGTTGTTGGTGCGCTTCCATACCTTCAACGGCTTGGTCGCGGGGAGTGCGCTGCTATCTGTCGCCGCAGGCTTGAAATTACTGGAAACCAGAACTCGCCGCGACATTTACATCATCACCTTGATCATCTATTTCGTGAGTCTGGCGGCGCTTCTGCAAGGCGACTCCTTCTGGCTGCTCGCTTATTTGATCGGCGTTTGTTGGCTGACGACGGCGACCCTGCTGCGCCTGACCAGCAGCGGCCCCGCGCCGGGTTGGCGACGCAGCCTGCGCTATGGGGGACGCGTTTTAGCGCAAGCCTTACCGCTCGCTCTGGTGTTCTGGCTGCTGTTCCCGCGCTTCGCGGGACCGTTGTGGCAAATACCCAATGACTCGCAAATCCCCGCTTCGGGGTTGAGCGACACGATGAGTCCCGGCGACATCACGCAATTGGCGCTATCCGATGAGGTGGCGTTCCGCGTACGTTTTGAAGCAGCGACACCGCCGAATCGCGAACGCTACTGGCGCGGGCCGGTGCTCGATGTCTTTGACGGCCATACCTGGTCACGATCGCCGACAACCCAGGGACCGCCCGCCTTAAAGCCGCTGGGACCTGGCTACAAATATACCGTCATGATGGAGCCGCATCGGCATCGATGGATATTCATGCTCGATTGGCCGAGCAGTTGGAATCTTCCGCGCGCGGAACTCGACGGCGACTACACGTTGACACAGATCGACCCTTTGTCCCGCCCCGTCGATGTGGTGGGGGCCTCCTATACGCAGGTTCAAGCCACTGAAGCCTTGAGTAGCGGGACGCGAAGCCGCGATCTCAGGCTGCCCCGCGACCGCAACCCGCGCACAATGCAATTGGCGCGCGAGCTGCGCAGCGCGCACGCCGACGATATGGAATTCGTACAGGCGGTGCTGGCGATGTTCAGGCAACAGCCTTTTTTTTACACCCTCAACCCCCCGAAGCTGTCCGACGATTCGGTCGATGAATTCCTATTCGACACCAAGCGCGGATTTTGCGGCCACTACGCCTCGGCCTTTGCCGCCTTGGCGAGAGCCGCCGGCATACCGGCACGGGTGGTCACCGGCTACCAGGGCGGGACACTCAACCCATATGGCGACTATTGGATTTTGCGGCAAAGCGATGCGCATGCCTGGAACGAGGTGTGGATCGAGGGACGCGGGTGGGTGCGCATCGATCCGACCGCGGCGATCGCACCGCAACGGGTCGAGCGGGGTCTGGCCGACGTCGCCGGAACCGAAGAATCTCTGGCCAGCGCCTGGCAGCTTCGGACCCGCTGGTTCTCCGGGATGCGGCTGCGCTTTGACATGGTCAAACAGCTATGGCGAGAGCGCATTTTGGATTTCGACCAGGACTCGCAGCGCAAGCTGCTGGAGTTCCTGAAGATTCCCGAGCCGGACGGCCAGAAGCTTGTGATGGTGCTGGCCGTCGCCATGTCGCTGGTACTGGGGTGGCTGACCTGGCAAGTGCGCCGTGAACTTGAGCGAAGCTCAAAAGACGAGACCGTCCGAGCCTATGCGCGGCTGTGCGCAAAACTCGCCGCGGCCGGGATTGCGCGCCTGCCGCATGAAGGAGCCGAAGCCTATGCGCTCCGCGTCGCGCGCCTGCGGCCCGATTTGGCCGGCACCGTGATGAATTTGTGCCGGCAGTACTCGTTCCTGCGCTATGCAGCGCCCACCACGAGCGTCACCTTGGGCCAATTCCAGGCGGCGGTGCGTGCGTTCCGGCCGAAAGCATCGGCCGCGCCGAAAGCCTCAGCCTAGCGCACAGTCAGTTCGCGCTTAAGCGGCGAGGTTTTCGCGCGTCTTTAGGAACTTGATTTCCGGCCAGCGCTCCTCGGTCAATCCTAGATTCACGCGGGTGGGCGCGAGGTACACCAGTTCCCCGGCATGATCGATCGCCAGGTTGTCGTACGCTTTGACGCGGAACTCGCCCAAGCGCTTCTCGTCCTGCGTGCTGACCCAGCGTGCCACGGCCACATTGATCGGTTCGAATACGCATTGCACGCCGTATTCATCCTGCAAACGAAATGCCACGACCTCGAACTGCAGCTGGCCGATGGCGCCTAAGATCAGATCGTTGTTGCGCAACGGCTTGAACAGCTGTGTCGCGCCCTCCTCGCAGAGTTGCGATAGGCCTTTTTGCAGGGCCTTCATGCGCAGGGGATCCTTGAGCACTGCGCGCCTGAAGATCTCCGGCGCAAAGTTAGGGACACCGGTGAACGTGAGGTTCTCGCCTTCGCTGAAGCTGTCGCCGATATTGATGCTGCCGTGATTGTGCAAGCCGATGATATCGCCTGCGTAGGCCTCCTCGGCCTGGCTGCGGTCGGCCGCCAAAAAGGTCAGTGCATCCGCAATGCGCACGTCCTTGTCGAGGCGCACATGATGCAAGCGCATGCCGCGTGCGTAGCGCCCCGAGCACAGGCGCATGAACGCAATCCGGTCGCGGTGGCCGGGATCCATATTGGCCTGAATCTTGAACACGAACCCGGTGAGCTTGTCCTCGTCCGCATTGACGGAGCGTTGCAGAGTCGGCCGTGGCTGCGGCGGCGGCGAGTGAGCGACAAAGGCGGACAACAGCTCGCGGACACCAAAATTGTTGACCGCCGAGCCGAAGAACACGGGGGTCTGTTTCGCCGCAAGATAGCGCTCAAGATCGAACTGCGGGCTCGCGCCGCGCACCAGTTCGACCTCCTCGAGAAAATGCCGGTAGCGGTCGCCGAGAAATTCGCGCGCCTCATCGCTCGCAATGCCCGAGATGGTCTCGTGGGTGCCGACGCGGCCTTTCTCCACCGGCACGTACACGTAAATTTTATCTTCGATCAAGTGATAGACGCCGAGCAGATCACGGCCCATGCCGATGGGCCAGGTGATCGGTGCGCATTGAATCTTCAAGACGCTTTCGATCTCATCCAACAATTCAATCGGCGCACGGCCGTCGCGATCCAGCTTGTTGACGAACGTCATGATGGGCGTATCGCGCAGGCGGGTCACCTCCATGAGTTTGATGGTGCGCTCCTCGACTCCCTTGGCGCAGTCGATGACCATCAAGGCGGAGTCCACCGCCGTCAAGGTACGGTAAGTGTCCTCGGAAAAGTCTTCGTGGCCGGGCGTATCCAGCAGATTGACGATGCAATCATCGAAAGGAAATTGCATCACCGACGACGTCACGGAGATGCCGCGTTGTTGTTCCAGGCGCATCCAATCTGAGGTGGCGTGACGCGTGGCCTTACGCCCTTTGACCGTGC
>Ga0265760_10000135_pt1 | contig 18506 bp, 16 predicted proteins | sample NZIome_2_FD_200831 | JGI IMG/M metagenome (GOLD analysis project Ga0265760, IMG submission 200831) | Metatranscriptome of rhizosphere microbial communities from Maridalen valley, Oslo, Norway - NZI1 (Metagenome Metatranscriptome) | ecosystem: Host-associated > Plants > Roots > Rhizosphere >...
GAAACGTGTGGAGGAAGATCGGCAGTCGTTATCAAACGCTTTACAGCAAAGCAACGCAAGACTTGAAGAAGCTCAGAGATTGGCCCACATCGGTCACTACGAATGGGATCTTATCGAGAATCGTGTTGCGTATTCGGAGGAGCTTTGTCGTATTTGGGGAATACCGCCGGCGAAAGGCACTTTTGACGTGGCAAAGATCTTCGAAAGGGTCCACCCGGAGGATCGGGAAAGTGTTACCCGCGAAGCTGCGGAAGCCATTCGCAGCGGAATTCACGCCAAGTCGGAACATCGCATCTTGCTTCCCAATGGTGAAGTACGCTTTATCCTGGGTATCGGAACTGTAAAGAGAGACGCTTCGGGACATGCGTATGCGATGTTTGGTACCGGTCAAGACATCACAGAGAGAAAACTAGCAGAACAGGCTCTGCGGCAAAGCCAGTTCTATCTGAGCGAAGGGGAACGCCTCGCCCACATGGGAAGTTGGGCTTCGACAGATTTGGGCATGCGTTGGTCAGAAGATATCGATATCTACTGGTCTGACGAGGTCTACAAGATTTTCGGGTTCGATCCAAAACATGGAGCTCCGAGTCTTCAGCAGTTCTTGGCAGCGGTTCATCCTCAAGAGCGAGCCTCTCTGCTCGAAACGATGAAGAAACTGCATGAGGAGCACTGTAACTGCGATGTAACGAACCGCATAATTCGTCCGGACGGCGAGATTCGTTACGTCCGTTGCGTTGGCATTCCTGTTATAGAAAACGGAGTGTTTCACGGTTACCACGGCACTACAATCGATGTCACAGAACAAGAGTTATTGACGCAGGAATTGCGAAGGGAACGGGCATACCTGACCGACGCACAGAGTATGGCTCACATCGGAAGTTGGGCTTACAACCTAGCCACCCGTAAGCTGTTGCATTCATCAGACGAGAATGCTCGTCTCTACGGCTTCGATCCTAACCAAGGTCCGATGTCAGCTGAACGCTTTTTCGCCACTCAACATGCCGAAGATGCACCGCATGTGAATGCGATTCTCGAAAAAGCGGTTCGAGAAGAAACAGATTTTTACCTCGACGAATATCGGATCTGGCACACCGACGGCAGTATCCGATTCCTGCGCTCAATAGGGCATCGCGACGCATCCGGAGAGCCGGGCGAATACGTCGGTGTCACGATGGACATTACAGAGCGGAAGCGTGCAGAGGAGGAGCGCGAAAGACTAAGTAAGTTGGAGGCCGACCTCGCGCATATCAACCGTGTGAACATGATGGGAGAACTGGCCGCCGCCCTTGCGCATGAAATCAAGCAACCCATTGCCGCAGCAGTGGCGAATGCCGGTGCTTGTCTGGGATTTCTCGATGGGGAACGTCCCGACCTTTTGGAGGCCCGCGATGCCGCCTCTGGAACCATCGGATGTGCGAGGCGTGCGGCAGAAATCATCGACCACGTCCGCTCGCTGTTCAAGAAGAGTTTCCCGCAACGCGAATCTGTCGATGTAAACGAACTGATTCGCGAGATCGCTCTGCTGCTGCGGAACGACATCAGGCGCCATTCTGTGACTGTCCGTCTCGAACTGGCAGAGAACCTTCCAAAAGTCTCGGGCGACCGAGTGCAGTTGGAACAAGTACTGATGAACCTGATGCTCAATGCCATTGAAGCCATGCAAGACGCCAACGGGGATTTGACGATAACCTCGCAACCGGGTGATGAAGGACACTTGCTAATTTCCGTAAGCGATACAGGCGTCGGCATCTCCCCTGATAAAGTTGACCAGATTTTCGATACTTTCTTTACTACTAAAGCCCAGGGCACCGGCATGGGTCTGGGAATCAGTCGTTCTATCGTCGAATCGCATGGCGGCCGCCTGTGGGCCACTTCTGACACCGGCCGTGGTGCCACGTTTCGATTCACATTGCCGAAAGGTGTAGTTGGAACATGACTACTTCATCTTCCCCAATTGTCTTTATCGTAGATGACGACGAAGACATGCGCCTATCAATGCGCCGCATTCTGAAGACAGTCGACTTGCGAGCCGAACTGTTTGCCCGAGCGCAGGATTTTCTGGAGAAAGATATCCCAGATGTTCCGAGTTGCCTGGTGTTGGACGTTCGCCTTCCTGGAATGGGGGGGCTTGAGGTCCAGCAGAAACTGATTGAAGCGGGAATCAATATCCCCATCATTTTCATCACGGCACATGGGGATATACCGATGAGCGTAAAGGCCATGAAGTCGGGTGCGTTTGAATTTCTAACGAAACCATTCCGGCCTCAGGAGTTTCTTGATGCGATTCAGCAGGCCTTAGAGCGCGACCAACTATCTCGTCGCCAGCGAAATGTGATGGCGGAATTGCAGGAAAGGTACAAGGGCCTGACCGTGCGCGAGCGTAAAGTAATGGACCTCGTAGTTTCTGGTATGCAGACAAAGCAGATCGCGTCTGCACTCGGGACGAGCGAAATTACCGTTGCTGTCCATCGCGGGCGCGTGATGCATAAGATGCAGGCTGGCTCTCCTGCCGAACTGGGCAGCATGGCGGAAAGACTGAAGCTTTCTACAAGCAGATAGTTTTTGGCTCCCAGCGCCCAGTATCGTGACATTTTGCTCTTCTCTCAAGCGAACGTATTTACATATATAACCGGCCTATATGAAGTCGCAATTGCGCTTTTTTGAGGGACGGATAGATTTGTGTGATATGAGCGGTGCAAAGAGAACGAGCCTCGTCGCTGTCGTCGATGACGATGAGTTCCTCAGGGATGCCCTGCGCCGCCTGCTCAGAGCTTCCGGGCTAGGGGCGGTCTCGTTTGAATCGGCCGAAGATTTGCTGAATTCCGGGCGACTTCAGGAGATTTCTTGCCTAATCGCTGACGTTCGCATGCCCGGACTTTCCGGTCTTGAACTGCAAGCGCGGCTCAAAGCCGAGCAATGCCCGGTTCCGATCATTTTCGTCACGGCCCATGGCGACGCCAAGATGCGGATTCAAGCAATGCGCGACGGAGCCGTGGAGTTCTTGACTAAGCCGTTCGACAATGCAGTCTTGCTGGAGATGGTTCACGCCGCGGTCAAGGTTAGCTCCCGCAAACATTTGGAGGCGAACGGATGAGAGTGGCCGATCAAGACCGTCGGGCCCGTCGATTCGAGCAGATCATTGGCAGCAGCTCGGCTTTGAAATTTGTCTTGGAGCAGGTGGAGCGTGTCGCACCGGGAGATACCACGGTTCTCATCCACGGAGAAACGGGGACTGGGAAAGAACTCATCGCTCACGCAATCCACAAAGCCAGTCCCCGTAGCGGCCAACCTCTTATCAAACTGAATTGCGCTGCCATTCCGTTTGACTTGCTTGAAAGTGAGCTTTTTGGCCATGAGCGCGGGGCGTTCACCGGTGCTATTGCGCAAAAGATTGGCCGCTTCGAAATGGCAGACAAAGGTACGTTATTCCTTGATGAGATCGGAGACATACCGCTCGCCCTCCAGTCCAAACTTCTGCGTGTTCTACAGGAGCAGGAGTTTGAGCGCTTAGGGAGTGGCCGTACTCATTGTGTGGATGTGCGGCTTGTCGCTGCGACTCATCGCGATCTTGAACTAATGGTGAAACGCGAACAATTTCGCAGTGATCTGTACTACCGCCTGAACGTATTTCCCATTGCGCTGCCCCCTCTGCGTGAGCGAGTTGACGACATCGGTCCTTTGGTTGAGCACTACGTTGAGATCTTTTCCAGCCGAGTTGGGAAACACATTGAAAATATTTCAGAAGAATTCGTCAGTGCTTTCAAATCGTATTCGTGGCCAGGCAACATTCGAGAACTTCAGAACATGATCGAACGCGCGGTGGTGCTTTCCGATGAAGGTGTGCTTCCGAATCTTCTACGTCCAACTCGTGTTGCATCTGTTATCGGCTTTCCTGTCAGCACAGCGCTTTGCGATTCCGAACGCGCCATGATTTTGAGAGCTTTAGAGACATCGGGATGGGTAGTCGGCGGCCCTTATGGTGCAGCCGCAAAATTGGGCTTGAAGCGTACTACGCTCGTCGCACGGATGAAAAAGCACGGGATCTTCCGTCCGGTCGAAGAAAGTATTCGCAACCAATCCCTCACCAGTAATGTGTCCAGCAATCGAATCTGTTAGGGTCGTCCGCAGAGCAATCGGCTACCGTGGACATCGTTGCGAGTTGCGTTAGCCCCCGAAAACTACTCCCCACCGCATCAATATCACCACCTTCCGTTGACCTGGATCTCTGATCGACCGTTGATCAAGTGTAGATGCGTTTGCGGATGCACAAATACTCAGTTTCTGCTTACTCACGGATAGCTTTCGCTGCGAGTGCGGCTGGCGCAGAGCTTCACGTGTCAGGATCTTGCCACTGTTGATGGTTGGTCTCGCCTCGCACCCATATGTCGATCGCTTCTGTAGGCCCACAGTGAGTTTTCCGCTCGAATGGTATGGCAGAAGAATTGCGAAACTACGGTGCAAGGCTTTGAGAAAGGGAATGACGGTGGCGAACAAAATCATCGGCGACTCAACGAAGTTGCTGGAAGGGCCAATCTCCAGAGTCTATCTACGCGGCCGTTTCCCGCTTCACTATTTCGTCGTTCTTATTCTCCTGCTTTCGGCCTTGTCATTGGTAACAGGCTGCGGAAGAACGAGCGCCGCGCCCGCAATTCCGAGTCCTGAAGTGGAAGTCGCCACGGTTTTGCAGAAGGACGTCCCCATCGTCAGCGAATGGGTGGCGACGCTCGACGGCTACGTAAACGCGCAGATTCAACCCCAAGTAACGGGATACATCATTCAGCAAACCTACAAAGAAGGTTCATTTGTCCGCAGGGGGCAGGTGCTGTTCCAAATCGATCCGCGCCCCTTCCAAGCACTCCTTGATCAGGCGAACGCTCAGCTGGCGCAGACTCAGGCACAACTCGCCAAAACTCAAATGGATGTCGATCGGGACACTCCGCTCGCGAAAGCGCACGCCATTGCTCAAAGTCAATTGGACAATGACATCCAGGCGAACCGCGCCGCAGCGGCGACGGTGAAAGCAGCTGAAGCACAAGTTGAACAGGCTCATCTGAATCTTGATTTCACCAATGTCCGCTCGCTCATTGACGGCGTCGTGGGGATTGCTCAGGTGCAGACGGGAAATCTCGTCAATCCCACGACGATTCTTACATCGGTTTCACAGATAAATCCGATCAAGGCGTATTTCTCGATCAGTGAGCAGGAGTATCTCCACTATGCCGAGCGAATCAACGCGGAGGCGCAAAAGGAAAGACCCTCCAACGGACCCCCGTTTGATCTGATTCTGGCCGATGGGTCGGTTTATCCCCTCAAAGGATTTGGCCTGCTCACGAATCGTCAGGTGGATGTGAGCACAGGCAGTATCCAGGTCGTCTGTTCTTTTCCCAATCCACAAAGCTACCTTCGCCCCGGCCAGTTTGGAAGGCTGCGGGCAGCGGCCGACATCAGGCACGGCGCGTTGCTCGTACCGCAGAAAGCCGTGAGTGAGCTGCAAGGAAGCTATCAAGTTGCAGTCGTCAGCCTAGACAACAAGGTGAGTATTCGGGACGTGAAAGTCGAAAACCGTGTTGGGCCGATGTGGATCGTCAAAGGCGGAGTCAAACCGGGCGAACTAGTGATTATCGAGGGACTTCAGAGAGTTCAAAGCGGCGCGACAGTGAAAATCAAACAACTACAGGCGAAGGGCGATTGACATGTCCAAGTTTTTCATAAATCACCCGATCGTCGCGATCGTTATCTCGATCATTATGGTGATCGTCGGAGCCGTGACCATCGCCACGCTTCCAGTGGCCCAGTTCCCCAACATCGTTCCCCCCGAGGTTCAGGTTCTCGCAACGTACGTGGGGGCGGACGCCCAGACGATCGAGCAGTCCGTCGCGACGCCAGTCGAGCAGCAGATGAGCGGCGTGGACAACATGAACTACATGTATTCGCTGAACTCGACCGCCGACGGCCTGATGCACCTCATCGTGGACTACGACGTAAAGACCGATCCGAATACCGACCTGATGCTGACGCAAATGCGACAAACACAGGCCGCATCACAATTGCCCTCCGATGTCACCAACTATGGCGTTACCGTGCAAAAAAGCGTGACCGCTCCGCTGATGCTGGTCACGCTCTACTCTCCCAACGGTACCTACGATGCGCGTTTTCTCGCTAACTACGCGTATATCAATCTCGCTGACCAAATCAATCGTTCTTACGGCATCGGGAGTGTCCAGGTATTTGGCGCGGGCCAATACGCGATGCGTCTGTGGGTGAAGCCCGATCGGCTTGCGAAATTGGCTATCACCGTCCCCGAGATTGTCTCGGCCATCCAGTCACAAAACACCGTCAATCCTGCGGGCCAGGTGGGGAGTGAGCCGGTTCCAAAAGGACAAGCGTTCACCTATACGGTGCGGGCACAAGGTCGAATGACTTCGCCCGAAGAGTTCGAAAATATCGTCGTACGCGAATCGGCCAACGGGGCGGTTGTTCGCGTAAAAGACGTTGCGCGCGTGGAACTCGGTGCCCAGACCTACAACATGGTGAGCCGCCTGGACGGCAAAGGCGCTGCCATCGTTGCGGCATATCAACTACCAGGCTCGAACGCAGTCCAAGCAGCAAACGAGCTCAGGAAACTGATGGCGGAGATCAAGACCCGGCTGCCGGAAGACATGGACTACGCCATCTCGCTGGACACGACGGAAGCCGTCAGCGCGGGGATAAAGGAAATCGTCCTCGCGCTCGTCATCGCCATTGTCCTGGTCCTCATCGTGGTGTTCCTGTTTCTGCAAGGCTGGCGTGCGACGCTGATTCCACTACTTGCTGTGCCCGTCTCCCTGGTCGGCACATTCATGTTCTTCCCCTTGTTTGGATTCTCGATCAACACGCTTTCACTGTTTGGGTTAGTGCTGGCTATTGGATTAGTGGTGGACGACGCGATCGTCGTTGTTGAAGCAGTGGAGCGGCATATTGACGAGGGTCTGACGCCTAAAGCCGCTGCGCTCAAAGCGATGGAGGAAATCGCCGGTCCCGTCGTTGGCATCGCTCTGGTTCTTTCTGCTGTCTTTATTCCTACGGCGTTCATACCCGGAATTACCGGACGACTCTACCAGCAATTTGCCGTGACCATCGCCTTCTCCGTAATTCTGTCGGCATTCAATGCGCTTTCGTTAAGCCCCGCGCTGGCCGCGTTGTTGCTGCGTCCAAAGATTTCTTCCCGCGGGCCGCTCGCGGCATTTTTCGACTGGTTCAATCGTGTGTTTGCGAATGCGACGGAATGGTATGTTCGGACGTGTGGTTTCCTCATTCGCAAGAGTGCGATCGCACTAATTCTGCTTGCAGGTTTTGCTGGCGCCGCCGCCTGGTTCGGCAGCAAAGTCCCCTCAAGTTTTCTCCCCGATGAGGATCAGGGTTACCTCTACGTAAACGCTCAGCTTCCAACTGCCGCGTCGCTTCAGCGCACGGACGATGTTGCAGCAAAGATCGAAAAGATACTGGCCAACACTCCGGGCGTTGAGCATACGACGAGCGTCGTTGGATTCAGCCTGCTCAGCTTCGTGCGTACCAGCTACAACGCCTTCTTCTTCGTGACCCTGAAGCCCTGGGACGACCGGAAATCACGTTCCGAGCAACTCCAAGCCATCAAGCAACAAATCAACACGGATCTGTCATCGCTGCCGGAAGGAATAGCGTTCTCCTTTTCTCCGCCCGCCATTCCTGGCATTGGAACATCCGGCGGATTCACGTTCGTGCTCGAAGATCGCGCGGGCAAGGACCTCGAATTCTTTTCGTCGAATCTCCAGACGTTTTTAACTGAATCGCGGAAACGCCCGGAACTTGCAGGGCTCAGCACTACTTCTCTTTCCAGTGTGCCCCAACTGTTCGCAGACGTGGATCGCGAAAAGGTCATGAAGCAAGGAGCGTCGGTTAGGGACGTTTATCAGACGCTGCAGGCTTTCATGGGAGGCTACTTTATCAACTATTTCAACCGGTTTGGCAGACAGTGGCAGGTCTACATCGAGGCGGAGGGCGACTATCGCACTCAGGCGGAAAATGTCGGCCAGTTTTACATTCGAAACAATAAGGGTGCGATGGTGCCTCTTTCCTCCGTCACCCGCTTCGAGTCACGCGACGGTCCGGAATTCACCATGCGCTTTAACGAATATCGCGCCGCCCAAATCAATGGCGCCGCTGCGCCCGGCTATAGCGCAGACCAGGCCATGGTCGCTCTCGAGGATGTTTTTCGGAAGACAATGCCGCGCGAGATGGGATTCGACTATCTCGGCATGTCTTTTCAGGAAAAGAAAGCTCAGGAAGGAGTTCCGCCGGCTGCTATTTTCGGATTCTCTCTTCTGTTCGTCTTCTTGATTCTGGCCGCGCTATATGAAAGCTGGTCTCTTCCTTTCAGCGTTCTTCTCAGCACGCCGGTCGCGGTTTTTGGAGCATTTGCCATCTTGTGGCTGAGGCGCACCATCCTGTCCGCCTTCCTGCCCACTTACATGGTGCAGATCGAAAGTGACGTGTATGCGCAAATCGGTCTCGTGATGTTGATCGGACTGGCGGCCAAGAACGCCATCCTCATCGTCGAATTTGCGAAAGAACAATACGAGCACGGCAAGCCACTCGTGGATGCGGCGCTTGAGGGGGCCCGCCTCCGGCTTCGACCGATCCTGATGACTTCGTTCGCATTCATTCTGGGAGCGGTTCCTCTATGGACCGCGTCCGGTGCCGGCGCAGTAGCACGCCAGATCATGGGTACAGCCGTGATTGGTGGGATGTTGGCTGCAAGCCTTATCGGTATTTTCTTCATTCCGGCCATGTTCTGCCGCGTCGAAACGTGGTCAGGCATGGGCGCGAAGCGCCAATCAGCCCCCGTTTCCCAAATCGCACCGGCGGAGGGGGATTAGCGTGAGACTGCACATCATTGTGCTGATCGTCGTCCTTTTGAGTGCCGGGTGCACGATGGGTCCGCGTTACAAGAGGCCCGTCGTAAAGGCCCCCGGTTCATTTCGCGGAGCACCGGAAGAGGACCCACAACCGCAGGCCACATCGCCACAAGTCATTGCGCTCGGCGAGCAAAAGTGGTGGGACGTATTCCAGGACGAACAGCTGCGCTCCTTAATCCGCACCTCACTCCAACAAAACTACGACGTTCGCATAGCGGCTTCCCGCATTCTTGAAGCGAACGCGCAACTCGGAATCACGCGAGCCGATCAGTTTCCAACCCTGAGCGGGGGAGGGGCGATTGCCGATGTGCGTTCGTCCCAATCCAAGTTGGTTCCGGAATTTGAAACTAGCACAGGTCAAGTAAGTGTTTCGGCGGCTTGGGAGCTTGATTTCTGGGGTAAGTTTCGCCGCGCGACGGAAGCCGCGCGTGCCAATCTCCTTGCCAGTGAATGGGCGCGTAAGGAAGTAGTCTCAACTCTCGTGGCGAATGTCGCTACCGCATACTTCCAGCTGCGGGCGCTCGATCTCCAACTGGAAATCTCAAAACGTACACTCGATTCGCGCCAGGAATCGCTGCGGCTGACACAGGTTCTGGCGAATGGCGGCGCGACCTCTTTGTTGGATGTGCGCCAGGCGGAACAGTTGGTTTTTACCGCGAGCGCAGAAGTCCCTGCCTTGGAACAGCAGATTGAGCAACAGGAGAACTTGCTGAGCATCCTCCTCGGGCAGAATCCCGGTAACATCCCACGAGGTCAGGCTCTTACGGAGCAACGTCAGCCTCCTGAAGTTCCTCCAGGCCTGCCCTCGGCATTGCTTGAGCGCCGCCCTGACATTCGGCAGGCAGAGGAACAGTTGATTACAGCGAACGCCGAGATCGGCGTCGCGCGTGCGGCTTATTTTCCTCAAATCTCGCTCAGCGGGGCGAGTGGATTTCAGAGTTCTGCTTTGAGCAATTTGTTCACTGGGCCTGCGGGCGCGTGGAACTTCGGCGCGTCACTTGCACAGCCCATATTTACAGCGGGTCGGATTCGTTCGGGAGTTCGTCTGGCCGAAGCGCGTCAACAGATCGCCTTGCTCGTTTACCAACAATCAGTTCAGGCGGCATTTCGCAGTGTATCCGACGCACTAGTCGCGCACCGCAAGACGCGAGAATTCCGCGTACAGGAAGAATTTCTGTTCCAGTCGGCGCAGGACGCGGCGCGTCTCTCCCACATGCGCTATGCCGGCGGCGTCACAGGCTACTTGGAAGTCCTGACAAACGAGACGAATGCTTTTTCGGCAGAACTCGCCGTCGTACAGGCCCGCCAGAATGAATTGCTCGCCCTGGTGCAGTTGTACGAAGCACTGGGAGGAGGCTGGCAGCAGTAAACGCTGCAGCCTTTGATTGCAAAAGCACCTATGGACATAACTGAGGATCTTACGGCAAAGCCATGCAGCACAGTGGGAGAGCTCAACGTTTGAGAAGTCGCGAAACCACTTCGCCCAGCCACCTCGCAATTGCAGTTGACCGCAGTGGCACGGAGGTGATCGTCCGCTTGAATGGGCGCATTGATGTCGATTCGTCGCCCGATATTCGGGATTGCCTTCTCGCCATTCTATCGGGCAAACAGTCCGTTCATGCGGTCATCGTCGACCTGAGTGACGTCAACCACATTGAAGCATCGGGAATCGCGACGCTAGTTGAAGCCCTTAAAATCGCCGGCCCTCGCCAGATTCGTCTCCATTTGCAAGGACTGCATGGTTCTGTGCTACGTCTTTTCGAGGTCACGGGGTTGCTTCCACTATTCGAGACGATAGACGGCGGCAAGGAGGTGCGTGATGGCGAATATTCTTGAAAGTGTCGGCGAAAAAACGATCGAACATCTCGACTACGTCGGAAGTCTGAACATTCAGTGGTGGGCCACACTGCGAGCGATGTTCCATTCGCTTCCTTTTATCGGGAACCGCTACCGGTGGCGGGCTGCCGTGAGACAGATGCTGGAAATCGGCGTCGATGCAATGCCGATGGTTTCTTTGATGTCCATATGCACTGGGTTCATTTTCGCCATGCAGGGGGCATCAGAGCTTCGGCGCCTTGGGGCACTGCGCTACGTAGTTGACTTGGTAGCAGTCGGCTTCACGCGCGAACTCGGCCCGTTGATGACGGCGATTGCTGTAAGCGGAAGATCCGGCTCCGCTTTCGCGGCCGAGATTGGGACTATGAAAGTGACCGAGGAGATCGATTCCCTCCGCGTCATGGCGCTCGAGCCAATAGAGTTTGTGCTCGCACCCAAGTACCTGGCCGCTTTAATTGCGGTTCCTTGCCTCAGCGTGGTCGCGAACGTTTGTGGCATTTTGGCCGGCGCCCTGTTCATGTTCTTCAGCATTCGCCTGACACCGGCGTTGTACCTCCGCTATGTGTTCGAGGCCATCAATTTGCGCGACGTAGTTATGGGGCTCATCAAGAGCGTTGTTTTCGGAACCATTATTGCCCAGGTTGGATGCCTAGAAGGCTTTCGTGTTCACGGAGGTCCCGACTCCGTTGGCCGCTCCACCACGAGTGCTGTTGTGAAGTCGACGTTCCTGGTCATTGTTGCGGATGCTATTTTCACCGCCATCTTTTACTTCACGGGGAAACACTGATGCCAATCATTTCCGTTCGCGATCTTGTGGTGGAGTACGACGGTCGCAGAGTGCTGAATGGATTGAATCTCGACATTGAGCACGGGGAAACGATGGTCTTGTTGGGTGGCAGTGGCTGCGGCAAGAGCACATTGTTACGCCAGATCATCGGACTGGAGCGCCCCAAATCAGGCAGCATCCACGTGAACGGAACAGATATTACCTCTTGCTCAAAGTCGGAGTTGAGGAAGATGCACCGCTCGATCGGAGTGGCATTCCAAAGCGCAGCTTTGTTCAACTCGTTGAACATCGAAGATAACGTCGCCTTGCCCCTGCGTGAACATACGCGGCTTGCATCTTCCATCATCGAACTGGTTGTTTGGTTCAAGCTGGCCGCGGTTGGCCTTGCGGATCATGGCAAGTTATTTCCCCAGGAGCTTTCCGGCGGCATGAAGAAGCGGGCAGCGGTTGCCCGGGCGATCGCGCTGGGGCCTGAAATCCTTGTGCTCGATGAGCCATCAGCGGGACTTGATCCGATCGTTGCTGCAGAACTCGACGAACTGATTCTGCTGCTCAAGCAAACCTTAGGGATGACGGTCATTGTGGTCACCCACGAACTCCCAAGCGCCTTCCGTATTGCCGACCGCATAGCCATGCTCTATCAGGGTTCATTCAGCTCGGTCGGCACGAAAGACCAAATTAAGGAAAGCCAGAATCCGCGTGTGCGGCAGTTTCTGGATCGGATACCGGAAGACATAGCGAAATCGTCCGCCGTAGCCACGCATTTCGAAAAATACTTGGATTCCGCGGAGGCATATCAATGACAACAGAAGCAAAAGTCGGAGCCTTTGTCCTCGCATGCGCATCGGTCCTGGCGTTCACGATTATCCATCTGGTCAACGCGCAGCTTAGTGGCCACACCGCTCCATACCGCACATATCTCCATTACGCGGGCGGGATAGAGCCGGGCACGCAGGTGCTCTTCGGCGGAATCAACGTGGGCAAAATCACTGCGGTCCGGCCTTGGACATCAGATCCAACCAAGATCGAAATTCTGCTTGAAGTGAAGGAGAACACTCCTCTGAATGAAAAATCTGTAGCCAAGTTGGGACTCGTCAGCGTGATGAGCGGCGCGGCACTGTCGATTTCAACAGGCAGCAATGCCGCACGCCGGCTTCCACCGGGGTCGATCATCACTTCGCAGGAGGGCGCGAGTCTGGACGAGATCACCGACAAGTTGGCAACTGTTGCGGACAACGCCAACGGCTTGATAACAGAAGTTCGGGGAGAACTGGGAGGAATCAGCGGAGATGCACGGACGCTCCTTGCAAATCTGAATACGGTAACCGGCAAAGCCAACCAGCAAAAGATTCAGGCCGTTCTGGATAACGTCAACGCAATGATTGAGACTGACCGCCCAAAGATCGATCGTCTGACTGATGAATTGAATACGCTCAGCCAGCATGCAGATGAAACCATTCAAAACGTAAATGGAACGGTGAGCGATCTGCGGGAACCGATCCGCAACGACCTGGCGAATCTGCAGAGCACGTTATTTCAGGCAAAGCAATTGCTCTCGGATATGCAGGTGTTAGTACGGGCTAACGATTACAAGATTGATGACACGATCGAGCATTTGCGGACTGCCACAGAGAACTTGGACGAGTTAACCGACTCGGTGAAACAACATCCTTGGAGTCTTATTCGAATCAAAGAGCCGGAAGACCGCAAGGTGCCGAAATCAATGAGGTGAACCAGGGATTGAGTTTCCTCGCTTCCTACTACTTTCATCGGAGATGAAAATGAAAAGAAATCTGGCTATGGCCCTCGTCGCACTCTTAGCTTTCGCCGTCTTGGCAGGATGCGCGGGCAAGATGGGGCGTGCGAACTATTACACTCTCAACCTGCCTGCACCGCCTGATCCGCCAGCCGCCGAAAACGCAAACACTACGGTGGCGATCCGGGAATTCCGCGCGCCCGCCTATCTGAGGCAAGGAGCCATCGTGTACAAGCCATCTCCAGAACAAATCGGCTTCTATGCCTACCATCGCTGGGCCATCGACCCGTGTGAGTTTGTTACCCAATCGATCATATCTCGCCTTGGCGCTACAGGTACCTTTTCCCACGTGAAGCATTACGACGGTCAACCCGACGCTGACTACGTAATCAGCGGACGATTGGAGAAGCTCGAAGAAATTGACTATGAGGGCGGCGTGAAGGTCGAAGTCGCAGTCTCTGCCCAGATGACCAAACTTGAGACCGGCACAATCGTTTGGAGTAAAGCGGTCTCGGAGGTCGGAGAGGTCAACCAACACGACGTTCCGACGGTGGTTTCAGAAATGAGCCACACGATGGAACGAGCCATCGAGAAACTGCTGACGCCGGTGCCGGGATCTTTGACCGCTGTGCCAAAGGCGGCGGCTAACTGAGAATAGAGAGATTCAAAGCCCCAGCCGACGACCCCCTCACTGAGCGCGGTCTCTCGTCAAATTGCTTTGACAGTGTGATTTTAAGCAGGTTGGGAGCTGCGCGAGCAGAAAGTCCCGAGGAGTTAAGAAATGGCTGAGCGAGCTCAGACTCCAATTCTTGGAAACGCTGAAGATCAATACGCGACTCGCGAAGATTTTCGCAAGATTCTCGATGAGGACCTGAATCGTCTTTATCAGCTTTCGTTCTTGCTCACGGCAGATCACCAGAAGGCGGAGAGGTGTTTTGTAGCCAGTATTGAGGACTGTGCTGATGAGAACCGTGTGTTCAGGGAATGGGCCCGGGCCTGGACGATCCGCATCGTGGTGGAAAACGCAATTCGTGACCTATCACCGCGACCGACTCGTTCGAACTCGTCCTCGCTGACATCTCTTCGAACCCAAGAGTCAACTGGTCCAAACGGATACTTGGACGCCGATAGCCTGATGGGGCTTCCCGACTTCGACCGGTTTGTTTTCGTACTTCGCGTTCTGGAGCGTTACCCGGAAAATGAGTGTGCCCTTCTTCTTGGCTCTTTGCGTTCCCAGGTTCGGGAAGCGTGCACTTGCGCTCTCAAGAAGCTGGCCAGAATTGACTAGGTTTGTTCAGCGAGATGCACTGTCAATGGATGGACACTGGCAATTTCACGCCACACCCTACTGGATCTCCTGTTGCGCAAGTGGCAGCCATCCAGCTACTTAGGGGAAAACGAACATCGATTGCCACGGAAATAGGCGTGCAGCCCAACTGGTATGAGCAATCTCGCCGCGCGACGTAATTAGTAGTTTTGGGGCACCAGATGATGCCTCGACAAGGCGCGTCGTTCGTTCTGATCTTAGATTGTCGTACAAGGAGATTCCATGACAACCGTGGCTCAGGCAGACACGATTAAAACCATAACGACACATTACATTGATGGGGGGTTCGTCGAATCCCATGGCCGCGAGGTCATGGACATTCTCAAACCGACCAACGGGCAATTGATCGGCCGCGTCACGCTGGGAGATGAGGAAGATACTCGGCGCGCTATCGCCGCAGCCAAACGCGCATTCGCGAGTTTCAGCCGGACAACGAAGGAAGAGCGCTCGCACTACTTACGCCAACTGCATAAGGCGGTCTCGGCGCGCATCGACGACCTGACAGACGTGATGATTGAGGAGTACGGCGGTGTCGCCCGATTCGCCCGGCTGATTGTGGAGTCGGGTGTCACCGCTTTCGCATCGGCTGAAAAAGGACTTCAAGAGCTTCCATTGAAACAGAGCTGGGGCAAGACGACTGTCACGCTGGAACCTGTCGGCGTTGCCGGTTTGATTACAGCTTGGAACGCGAACGCACTGTTCATTTGCCTCAAGCTGGCATCTGCCGTAGCAGCCGGTTGCACGGTCGTTATCAAGCCCAGCGAGATGAGTTCGCTGCAGACGCGGGTGATGGTTGAGGCTCTGAAAGCAGCCGGGCTGCCAAATGGCGTTTACAACGTGGTTACGGGCCTCGGGACTACCGTCGGCGCTGAACTGGTTCGCAATCCGGATGTCGCGAAGATTTCGTTCACAGGCTCGGTGGCCGTGGGTGAAACCATCATGCGGGATGGTGCGGCCACCATGAAGAGAGTCACGCTTGAGTTGGGCGGAAAGTCGCCCACCATCGTGCTGGATGACGCTGCACTCGACAAGGCCGTCCCGTCAGCACTTATCTTGGCATTTTTGAATAGTGGTCAAGCTTGCGCCGCAGGGACGCGGCTTCTCGTGCCAAAAAGTCAGCTCGACGAGGTGAAGCGAGCCATCCAGGAAGGAATGCGTGCCTATACGGTCGGGGATCCTGCCGATCCCAACGTCATGGTTGGACCCATGGTGTCACAAAAGCAGTATGAGCGGGTGGAGTCCTACATTCGCAAAGGCATTGAAGAAGGTGCTGAAGTCCTGGTCGGCGGAGAAGGACGTCCGAAGGGTCTCGAATCGGGTTATTTCGTCAAGCCTACGGTGTTCGTCAATGTGAAGAACGACATGACGATTGCCCAGGAGGAGATTTTCGGCCCCGTGCTAAGCGTGATCGCCTACGACTCCGAGGAGGAAGCGATCCGCATTGCGAATGACTCCAAATACGGCCTTCACTCAGCCGTCATGGGAACTGACCTCGAGCGCGCACGTCGTGTTGCGTCTCAGCTGCGGGCCGGACGGGTGGTGATCAATAACATGACGGACGATCCTCAGGCACCCTGGGGCGGATTCAAGTACTCAGGCATCGGCCGCGAATATGGCAAATACGGGATTGAGGCCTTCCTTGAGCCAAAGGCGATCCTTGAGTAATCCCAAACGCACAGCAACTGAGAGGGCAAGTCCATGAGCAAGCACGTCAGTATCTCTCCCAACGAAGCCGCCGATCGACTCGCTATACGCGAGCTCGTTGAGGCCTACGCACATTGCGCCGATCGTCGCGACGCGAAAGGTCAGATGGCGCTCTTTACCGCCGACACTCACTTCGTCGTGTACATGAACGCCCAGGACCCGAAGCCTTCACAGGAACTGAACTCCCGTGAGGCGTTGGGTCCAGTCTTTGCAGATCTGAACAAGTACACCGCGACCATGCACTTCGTTGGGCAAACCACAATCCTTACGCTGGCCAATGACCGAGGCACAGGGGAAACCTACTGCATGCCCCATCACCTCACTGTCGACGGTAATAAGCGACAGCTGATGATCGCGGCGCTCCGCTATAACGATACCTTCGTGAAGCAAGACGGCGCATGGTTGTTCGCGGAGCGCAAGCTGTACGTGGACTGGATCGAGGAGCGCATTCTGTCATGACCGCGACGAATAAGGTGGGTTCCGGCGCGTCGATGAGTGTTTCCTCCGTCGGCCAAAAGCGTCTCGTCATTGTGGGGGCAACTGGAATGGTCGGCGGATACGCCGTCCGCTACGCGCTCGATAGCCCCGCTGTCAAAAGCGTGACTTCGATTGGCCGCAAGAAACTGGGCATCTTGCATCCTAAGCTGAAAGAAGTCTTGCATCAAAACTTCGCGGACTGTTCAGCGCTCACGGATGCACTTTCGAGCCAAGACGCGGGGGTGTATTGCCTGGGGACGTACACCGGGTCAGTATCAGAAGCGGAGCTTCGCGCCATAACCGCCGACTACACGATCGAGTTCGCGCGAGTTTTTCGTAACAGCAGTCCGAATGCCGCGTTCTCGTTCTTGAGTGGGAATGGTGCCGACCAAACGGGACGAAGCCGGCTTGCCTTTGCACGCTACAAAGGAGACGCCGAGAAGGCTTTACTCGCGGCCGGGTTTCCGCGCGTTTATCTTTTTCGCCCGGCGTACATCTACCCTGTGCAGCCCCGAGAGGAGCCGAACTTCAGTTACCGGCTGATACGTGCGGTCTATCCGGTGTTTCGATTGCTGTTTCCGAACCAGGTCATTCGAGCTGACGACTTGGCCAGGGCAATGGTGAATGTCGTGCTTCGAGAGACACAGGAGCGGCAAGGCTTGGTTTTCGAAAACCGAGACATCCGGGCCATGGTCAAGTCGCAAATGCCCGCGCGCGATGGCGCCGCGCGAATGAGGCAATGAATGAAGAGAATAGTGATAATCGGCGCCGGTTTCGCAGGGCTCGCTACCGCAAAGGCCCTTAGACATGCAAAAGCCGATGTCGTACTGATTGATCGAACGAATCACAACCTCTTTCAGCCTCTGCTCTATCAAGTGGCCGCAACGGTACTATCGCCGGCCCAGATCGCGTCTCCCATCCGCGGACTCTTGAAAAATCAGCGAAACACAACCGTATTTCTTGGCGAAGTTAATGCAATCAAGAAAGACGCCAAGTTCGTCTACGCTCGTAGCGAGAACCATCAAGATGTTGCGCACTCGTACGACATTCTGGTGATCGCGACAGGGGTCGGCCACAGCTATTTTGGGCACGATGAGTTTGCAGAGTTTGCGCCCGGTCTGAAGGGACTCGCACGTGATATTCATCGGACTAACGTTGCTTCGATAAGTGCCGCTCGGAGAACACTTCAAGATCGGCGGCGGTGGACGTCTGGCCACGGACAGCCGCTGCCGAACTCCGAGGCGCTTCGCCTCTCGACGAACTACCATGGGAGCGTGTGGATCAGCACCGGTGGCTTCCTGAGTCGGTGAAGGGGCACACGCTCACGAATTACGCCACTGGCTCGGGGGCGGCACCGACTCGCTCGCCGCCGGCCACAACGGCACGGTCTGGCTCGGAACAGGCCTATGCGCCGCAGGGAGCCGGCACGCTCGATTCATATTGGGATGGTGTAGCAAACGGGGCACTTCACTGCGGTCCGCGCAATATTTGGTTGTTCATGCACGAGTAGATCCCTTCGGTGTTAACACCCATTGACACTCATCTGTCGATGACACTGATTGATTGATCAAAGCTTCCCTTGAGACTGCAACTCCCTTCTTTACAGCAGGCAATTTGTGGATGCATTTGGCAACTTACTTGCTTTTGGTTGATGTGTCGCAAGCAGCGAGACAAAAACAAAAACAA
>Ga0265760_10000136_pt1 | contig 18480 bp, 10 predicted proteins | sample NZIome_2_FD_200831 | JGI IMG/M metagenome (GOLD analysis project Ga0265760, IMG submission 200831) | Metatranscriptome of rhizosphere microbial communities from Maridalen valley, Oslo, Norway - NZI1 (Metagenome Metatranscriptome) | ecosystem: Host-associated > Plants > Roots > Rhizosphere >...
CGGCGCCTGCTCGTAGACAATTTCCTGCACGCGGTCGAAAGCTTCTTTCCGCTTCGCGGCGTCCGCGGACGAAGCCTGCGCCCGCATCAGCTTGTCGATTTCAGCTTCCCATGCCGTCTCGGGGGTTTTCTGCTGCGGGTTCCACTGGTGATTGTCCGATGAACTCAGCCACAGATTCATCTCACCATTCGGATCGAGGTCCACGTTCGTCAGTCCGAGCAAAATCGCCTCGTAGTCGAAAGTCTGCGTCATGCGTGCAATCAGAGAAGGGAAGTCCAGCGTGACCACGTTCACGTGCACGCCAATTTTCTGCAGGTCCTCCTGAATCATCACCGCCATCTGCTCGCGAGATTTGTTTCCGGCGTTGGTGATAATGGAAAAGACCACCGCATTCCCGTCACGGTCTTTCAACCCGCCGCTGTCCAGATGGAACCCGTCGGCCTGCAGCGTTCTCAGCGCCGTTTCAGGACTGTAGGGCTCCGCTTTCAACTTGGTGTTGAACCAGAATTTGTTGGCCGGCGAAACCGGGCCCACCGCCGGCTGGGCGTGTCCATGGAACACAATGCGGCTGAGATCGGCACGGTTGATGGCTTCGGAAATCGCCCGGCGGAAATTTTGCGAGCGGAACCACGCTCGCTTGTATTCGGGAATCGGCGCCTTTGCCACCTCGTTGAACCAAACCTGCTCGCTGTCGAGCGATGGCCCCGCATCCTGCACCTGCTGCGGCGAAGTCGCAGCCAGCTTGTCGAAATATTCGCTGTCAAGGGCGTTGATCAAATCGATTTCACCGCGCTTGAAACGCAGCATCTCCACATCGCGGTTGGCCTGAACATCAAGTTCGATCGCATCCAGATAAGGCAGCTTCCGCCCCTGCGAATCCGATTTCCAGTAATTGGGGTTTCGTTTCAACAGCACGCTCGCGCCTGCTTTGTAATCGGCCACCACGAACGGCCCCAGAACCGCCATTTCTTTTTTTGGCGAGTGCGCGGACACGATGGCAACCTGATCGAAAAGCCGGTCCAGTCCCGCTACCGCCGCCGGAAATGTGATGGAAATCTGAGCCGGAGAAATAATCTTCGTCTCCACATTTCCCGGCCCGGAGCGGAAAGCGTCTCCCGTGGGCGAATGCAATGCGGGATCCATCAACTGCTGCATGGTGTAGGCCACGTCTTCGGCGGAGAAAGGAGTGCCGTCGGAAAATGCAATTCCCGAACGCAGCTTGAAAACGATTCCTCGGCCGTCCTTTGAAACCTCCCACGACTGTGCCAGTCCCGGCTCCAGCGCCTGAGTCTCCCGGTTCATGCGGACGAGCACGCCTCCGGTCAAATACCGGATCGACTCCGACGCATCGTCTTCCACCTTCAACGGATCGAACGTCTTCGGCTCCGATCGCAAACAAAAACGCAACTCCCCGCCGCCCTGCGCCACCGCGCCGCCCACCAAGAGCCACACGAACGCAACCAGAGATGCAAACGAAAAAAGCATTGCGCGTTGATTGATCCTTCGACCCGTCCTCTGATGACCAATCCCCCGCGGGGCGATAGAAAATATCTGGCGGCGCGTCATGCAGCGACTTCCTCCTGCTTCGAAAGCACAAATTGAAACAATGTGACCACCACCACCAGCAAAATCAGCGGCACAAACTTCCACGGCTCTTCGCCGATCGAAGTCAGCCCTTCCAATTCCTTCAGCAGACTCCCCCAAGAAGGCATGGGCTCAGCCACTCCCAGTCCCAAAATCCCGAGGTTCGCTTCGCTGAGAATGAAGACCGGAATCGAAATCCAGAACTGCGCATACAGCGCTGGCCTCAGATTCGGCATGACGTGGATCCAGAACAGCCGCATGCCGCGAATGCCCGAAGCGCGCGCCTGCCGCACAAAATCCGCATCCCGCAAAGATCGTGTTCTCGCACACAACACCCGGGCCGCGCTGGTCCAGCCCAAAAGCCCGAGCATCGAAAACGTCACCAGCACCGAAGCCATCGGCGACACATTCAGCGGCATCACGGCGCGCACCGTGATCAACAAAAACAGCCATGGCAGCGAAAGAAAAAGATCGGTCGCCGCCATCGCGAGTCGAGCCCACAGGCCGCCCATGTATCCCGCGAGCCCGCCCACCAAAGCTGCCATCAACGTCGAAAGCAGGGCCGCGGCCGGCGCCAGCAGCAGCGAAATTCTCGTTCCGTAGAGAAGGCGCGCAAAACGGTCACGTCCAATCTCATCGGTGCCAAGCCAGTGCGCCGCAGACGGCGGAGCTCCCGCAGCTTCGCGATATTGCCTCGCGTACCCGCCGGGCGCCAGCCAGCTTGCGGCCAGCGACACGCTCACCACCAGCAGCAACAACGCACACGCCAGTCTGCGCCACGCGGTCATCTTCCGGACCTCGCAATCCGGGACCCCACGGTTCGGAACTTCACGACTTCCCTCTTCGTGGCTTCGAACTTCACACTTCCTGCCCTCGCAGCATATGGCCAAAGACATCCGCCGCGGAATTGGCCAGCAAGGTTACAAGCGTCACCAAAATTGTGATGTTCATCAGCAACGGCAGATCGCGAGACAACGCTGCCTGCCACGCCAGTTGCCCCACGCCTGGTAATCCGCACAACGCCTCCACCGGAATGGCCGCCCCGACCGCCATGCTCACGGATACCCCGGCCACTGCCAGCAACTGCGCCCCGGTCACCGGAATCACATGCCAGAACAAAATCCTGAGTTCTCCTATCCCCTTGGCGCGAGCTGTGATGATGTGCGGCAGGGAATACGCTTTCGCCAGCAGATTGCGCGCATAGCGATACACGCGGGGAAAAACAATCAGACCAATGGCCAGCGAACCGGGCACGTTCCACAGCACCGACAACAGAGCCAGGACCGCCGCCGGAATACAAAGAAAAGTCCCACTCACGAAAGTTGTCAGCGCATCGTAGGCAGAAGCGCGAAGCCACGCCGCACTCAACGCCATCGCCATCGCAACCGCCCAACTGAAAAGCAGACCCATGCTTACGAGTCTCAGAGTAAGCGGCGCGCGTTCCCGCAGAAGTGTGGTGACCGGTTGTCCGAGAGAAAGTGAAGTGCCAAGATCTCCCTGAGCCGCAAGTTGCATGGAATGCAGCCAGAAGGAAAAGATGTTGCGTTCCTGCCGCCGGGTTTCGCGCAGCGCACGCACGCTCTCCGTGCTCAAGTGTGGATCTAGTTGCTCTTCATCCACATCGAACCCCGGCGCAAGCCGCACCAGAGTCGCCGACAACAAGCCGCCGAGAAGAACAATGGCCACCAGAACCAGCCCATGCCGCGCGATTCTCCATCCCAGCATGGCCTGCGTCTCCTACGGAACCTTCGCGCTGTTGGCTTTGTTGTCTGGCTGTGCGGTTTCCTGCTGCGCAGCAGCGGCCGCCGCGTGATGAATGTGTTTCATGGAATACATGCGCCGGTCGGCTTCCGCCAGCAACCGCTCCGCGTCGAATCCATCTTCCGGGAAGAACGCCGTCCCTACGCTCAACGTGATGATCTCGCGCCCGCAGGTGTGCAGGCCCGCCTCGACCGCGATCTGATTCAGCCGCACCGCTTTTTCCTTCGCCGCCTCGGGAGTGAGCCCCGGCGCCGTGATCACGAATTCGTCTCCGCCCATGCGCGCCACATAGTCATAGCCGCGACAGGCTTCTTTCAGCCGCACGCTGAACTCGCGCAGCAACTTGTCGCCTTCGAGGTGTCCAAAGGAATCGTTGATCTGCTTGAAGCCGTCCACGTCGCATACCAGCACCGCCAGGGCGGCCTTGTTCCGCCGGCAGCGCGCCAGTTCCTGCGCCAGGTGCATGAACAACGACCGCGCGTTCGGCAATCCGGTCAGATAGTCCGTGGTTGCGGAACTCTCGGCTTGCTGATACTTCAAGGTGTTCTCCACCGAGAGCGCCACCTTGGATGCCACCGCCAGCAGAATTCTCAAATGGTCCGGCGTGAACGCGTCGCGATTGGCGTGGTACATCGCCAACACTCCCACCACGTCGTTCAAGCCTTCGAGTGGAACCGCCAATGCCGATTGCAGCGTGGTGTGCTTTTCCTGATCGACGACGTATCCCGCCTCCACCTGCGGATTCCCATTCACGATGGGCTTGCAATTTTCCGCCACCCATCCGCACAATCCCTCGCCCACGCGAATTTTCAGCGACGAGAGCATGCGGAAGTTTTCGCCACTCACCAACTCCGGCAGCAGCCATCCGTTGCGGTTCACAAAAACTGCGATGGAATCGTAAGGAATCAGCCGCCGCAGCCGCATCGAGAGCAGCGAAAGAGTCTCGCTCAAGCTGAGGGACACCCCCAGATCCTGGCTCAGCTCGAACATGGTCTGTGCTTCCTGCCTCGCCGAGGCAATGGAAGTCAGGAAGTCGGCGTTGTCGGTCTGCCCGATGGTCGTCGGCTCAGGGCCCTTCTCAAATCCCGCGGCCGGAGCCGCTCCGCGCCGCACCCGCGCCGTCTTCGAAAGCCCTGTCAGGGTGCCGGCTTTCTCCTCGATCTGGGCCAGGTGCTCGAGTTCCACGAAACGCCGGGCCAGAATTTCCACCACCCGCGGATCGAACCATGTGCCCGCACGTTCCTTCACTCCAGCCATGGCCTCGATCAGCGGGAGCGCTGGACGGTACTGCCGGTGCGAAGCCAGCGCATCCAGACAATCCACCGCCGCCAGAATTCGCGCCCCGATCGGAATTTCTTCCGCGCGTAGTCCGTCGGGATATCCCGAGCCATCCCAACGCTCGTGATGCGAGCGCACAATCGGAGCCACGGCGTAGGGGAACGCCACCCGCTCCAGAATTTCCGCTCCCACCAGCGGATGCACCTTCATTTTTTCGAACTCTTCGGGCGTCAATCGTCCCGGCTTGCTGATGATCTGCTCCGGGACCGCGAGTTTCCCGATGTCGTGCAACAGAGCCGCTGCGCGCAACGCCTCAGTTTCGTCGCTCGACAGATTCAGTTCTTTCGCAATCTCCACCGCATAGGTGCGCACCCGGTGAAGATGCGTGTGCGTCGTATGATCTTTGGCTTCAATCGCCAGTGCCAGCGCCTCGATGGTGCGCATGTTCAGCGACGCGATTTCTTCCACATGCCGCTTTTCAACTTCCACGCGCTCCTTTTCTGCTTCCAGCCGTCCCAGATAAAGTCGATACGAGCGGTACACCCAGTAGATAAGCGGCAATACCAACAGTGACGTTGCCCACCCCGCCTGCCGGTTCACCACCCCCACCAGGCCCACCGCGGCCGCGCCTACCAAGTAGTAAGGAAACGACCAGAAATAGCACTCCGCCCAGACCCTCCGGGCAGATTTGCCTTCCGTAAGAGCGATAACCACCGATATCGGAAGAGTGTTCGCGAAGAAGAAGACCAGCGCCGCCACCATCAACAGGATCGGCTTGTTCCCCCCGACCCTCGCGGCCAGCCAGTGATAACTCAGATAAGTCAGCGCGCTGGCATTCGCCATCATGCCGGCAACGTTAAAAATCACTTTGACCGGATCCAGCCTCTTCCCCAGATGCCAGATGCTCTGCAGCAGGGTCGCCGCGCATCCGATCACCAGGGTCTCGGCGAGGCTCAACTCCATGACACCCATGAGGATGAAGAGGAAATTCACCGACATGGTCCCGTCGATCCCCGGCAGCTGCACCTTCAACACCGAGGCCAGCAGCGCCACCGCGAGATAGCAGAGGAAGCGAGTGAGGTCAGCCGACTGCCAGTGCCACAGAGAGTAGACCAGCACCGCGGTTCCCGAGAGAGCCGTGAGGCCGACAAAAGCTTTCGTCCGTAGGGACAACTCTTCCATTGCTGCAACACCCGTACGACCGCGGCTTTTCAGCCGGAAACGCTTCGCGCTTTCCCGCGAAGACGCAAGAATGTATGGTGCCAGCCCCTTAACTGCACTCGGCCCATTCGTGCACAGTTTTCCCCTTATGGGCCTTGCCTGGATCGTAAAGCAACCTTTAGGTCTTCAGAAGGTTACAAAGGTAACTTCTTGGCGGTTTCTTGGCTACTTGACAGTTTGTTGGAACGGGGCCTGTCGCGTTGTTCGTTCTCGTGTGCCTGCGCCCGGCGCGCTCCGCCGTGCCGCGCAGACTGGTTACTTTCGTTACTCGCCGATGATCGCGGTTATCCTGTGATTCCTCTAACCTGTGCCAAGATCATGCCAAGCTCAGATCCGGCTTAAGAAGATCAGCTCAACAACGGTTCGCCACGCCACTGGATGCCGCCATCGAAACAAAACTCGGACGTTCGCCCTGCGCCGGCAAACGGTCTACGCGGCGCCGGTGATGATCACGCCAAAACGTCCAAGCTGGGCGCATCGAACAGCGGGAACGGCGGAATTCGCGCCGACATGGCGATGTTCTCCTGCGATTTGCGCGGCAACTTCACCGCCTGCGATCAAAACTTCATTCAGCTCTTTGGATATGCCTCTGAGGAACTTCGCGGAAAGACCGTCGACCTGCTTTTTTCACTCGAAGGCCACGCGCCGCGCGAAGGCCAGTCCAAGGAAACGCTGTGTCGCCTGAACAACTCCGCGATCGCGACCACGGCTTCTGAACAAGGACACTATCATGCTCAACTGCGGGCCCATCCCAAGCCCGATACAAAGTCTGGCAAAAGTTTCGGCGTGCACCTGTCGCTGAGTCTGCTTCGTGATGGAGGGTCAGTCCCGGTGGGACTGGCCGGCTTGGTAGCGCCGATCGACCGAGAAGCTTCTCACTCCGCTCTTGCAGCGCCGGGCAACAACAGCCAACTGCCCGCCGCGGCCGAGCATTCTGCGCTAACTTCCCGCGAAATCGACGGCATTCAGTTCATCCTCGCCAGCCCCATGATGCACAAGTTCATGGCGATGGTCGATCGCATCGCAAGCCACACGGAAACCGTTCTGGTGACTGGCGAGACCGGAACCGGCAAGGAACTGATCGCCCGCAGCGTCCACGAATCGTCGCATCGCCGCAGCCGCCCGTGGATTGACATCAACTGCGCCGCGCTTCCGGAAAATCTGGTGGAGAGCGAACTCTTCGGATACGAAAAAGGAGCCTTCAGCGGCGCCGACTCTTCGAAGCCCGGCCTGTTCGAACTCGCTGACCGCGGCACGCTGTTCCTCGACGAAATCGGCGACTTGCAGTTGCAGACGCAAGTCAAGCTGCTGCGTGTGCTCGACGGTCAGCCCTTCTACCGTCTCGGCGGACATCGCAAGATAAAAGTCGACGTACGCATCGTCGCCGCCACCAACCAGGATCTCGAAAGCGCCGTGCGCGATGGCCGCTTCCGCAAGGATCTTTTCCATCGCCTGGGCCAGTTGCAACTCCGTGTGCCGCCGCTGCGCGAGCGCCCCGAAGATATCGTTGCGCTCGCCGAGCATTTCCTGCGCCTCAAAGCTTCCGGCAAAAACTTTTCCAGCGAGGCCATCTCGGCGCTGCTCTCGCATCCCTGGCCCGGCAACATTCGCGAACTTCGCAATCTCGTCGCCAAGGTTGCCATGGAATCTTTCGCTTCGGAAGTCGACTTCGCCAAAGTGACCGCAGCCATTTCCGGAGAGCCCACGGCTCTTCGTCAAACTGCGTCCATGCCGGCCGGCAATCTCGAGAGCATGGAAGAGCAAATGATCATCAAGGCTCTGGAGCGCACCGGCGGCCAGCGCGCTCTCGCCGCCGAACAACTCGGCATTTCCCGCCGCACGCTCAGCCGCAAGCTGAAGGAGTACAACATCAACTTCGCACAAGGCAGTGGCACGCCCCCGCTCGCTTCCATCAGCAACGAACAACAAAAATTCTTCCGCGCCCGCGTCCAGATTCCGGTCACCGTGAGGAATGCCAAAGGCGAGGAAATCTGCGTCCAGGGCGTGAACCTCAGCACGGGAGGCATGGGTCTCGACGGCCTCACCGAACCGTTGCGCTTCTCCGGGCTTCTGGATGTGAGCTTCATTCTGCCCGAGAGCGACATTCAGTTCGAGGCCAAAGCCCGCCTCATGTGGATCGGCGACGAGAAGCGCGTTGGCATCCGTTTCGCGGTCATCGAGCCCGCCATCTTCGAGCAGCTCCAGCACTGGAGCAACAAAAAAATGCGAGAAGAAGGCTGGGATTTCCCGTCGTAGAGCCCACGTCTGCCGTGCCCGCGTGACCCTCGGTCAGCGTCGAGGTTGAGCGGTATCGGGCCTTCTGAAAACACCTTTCCGAAATCTTCTATTACACGGGGTCATCTATGGCCCCTCTTGCTCTCCCAGCCGTGATAGAATCCTGCCAATTTGTCGGCGAGCGCGGGCTTGCTCCTGCGCCAACGTGTTATGACCGGCATCTTCCCGGGAGACTCCTCCAATGAAAATTCAACCAGTTCTGCGAGTGGTCGCGAAAGTTGGCGCGCTGAAAAATCCGCGCGTAAATCTGCAAACCATCTTAGGAGTGGGATTACGAGCCAGATTCCAAGCAAAGTCAAGGACGATTCTGCTGATTCTTACCGTGGCCGCGATCTTCTTGTCCGTTGCCGCTACGACTGTTTGGGCGCAGTCCGCTTCCCCGGCCTTGCCGAAGCGACTGGTAGCCGATTACGGCTACTGGTCCAAGTATCAGACTCCGCCCTATGGCGCAGCCCAGATTCCCATCAAAATGATGACGCATATTCTCCACGCCGGCATCAACATCGATGGCTCTGCGAACGGCACCATCGACGTTCCCGACGGTTTCGTGGAACCGGAACTTATCAGCAAGGCGCACCGTGCCGGCGTCAAAGTATTTCTTCTTGTTGGCGGTGACGCAGGCGCGTTCAGCACCATGGCAGCCAGCGACATTCTGCGCGTCGTCCTCGCGCAGAACCTTTGGGATTTCGCCCAGCAGCACGGATATGACGGCGTCGACATCGACTGGGAGTATCCTGGCACCGCCGACCGTAGCGGCTATTACCAGTTGATGAGCACGCTGCGCAGCTTTTTCCCGTCGCCCACCTACCAGCTTTCTGCCGACATTGCCCCTTGGGGCGGCCCGGGATACAACCTTAAGAAGATTGCCACCGTGCTCGACTTCTTCAATATCATGACCTACGACTGCGCCGGCCCCTGGACCGACGACGCGCAACTGAACTCGCCCATCTTCTGGGATCCGCATGACCCCGAGCCCTATGAATGCCAGCCCGGAGGCAGCGTGCAGGAGGCCATCAATGCCTTTCTCCGGGTAGCGCCCGCCGCCAAATTAAACATCGGCACACCCTTCTACGGCTACGATTACCGCACCGTGACCCAACTCTGGGAAAGTTGCACCGATTGCAACTCGAGCGTCGTGTCTCAAAACTACGGCACCTTCATCAAGCAGCGCGTCAACAAAGACGGATGGGTCCGCAGCTATGATTCGATCGCGGGCGTGCCCTACCTGCTCCGCTCAAACGGAAAACCAGGCTTTATCACTTACGACGATCCCTCTTCCACCTACCTCCGCGTCTGGTATACCGATTGGGAACGCGGTCTCGGCGGCACCTTCATGTGGTCCCTCGACGCAGACTATGACGGCACTTCGCAGGATCTCCTGAATGCCATGTATAACGCCACCCTGAACAACCCCAGCGGCGCCACCCAGTAGCGATCAAATGGAGCCCCGGACGCCCTCGTCCAGAGAGCCCGCCCGGCTGACGAGGGCGTCCGCCGCTCCATGATCCGGGAGCGGATGCACGATCACGGACGACGTCCAATATGTAGTCATGATATTGCACCCCGCCCGCAGCTAATTTCCAGCGGGTGCCTCGACGTGATCGATGACGAGAACCTGCATGGGAGCTTTTTGCGGTTCCAGCTTCAACCCAAGCTGCTCCTGAATCGCAGTGAAGAGCGAAGGAGAAGATTCGACCGAGAGCGTGCCGTCACTCCCCGCTTGGCTTGCTTCCGCTCCTCGAGGCGGTGCCTGGCTATTATCTGGCGCCCACTGCAGCGTGAAATCATACTTGCCTGTCAGCCCGGTCTTATCCACCACGGCGACGCCCAGTTGCTGCGACAACTGCTTCACCAGGACCCCCAGGGGAACCCCATGACCCGCGATCTGTCCCCCTCCAAACTGCATCATCATCATTCCAGATTCTAGAGGGTGGCCGTCGGGGCCGTTCGTTCCATACTGCATCGACATCATCCCAGGCTCCAACGGGCGACCGTCAAGGAATTTGACTCCCTTGGAGGGAGTGTCTCCAGCTTTTGCCTCCTGAAGCTTGGAACCATTCTCCCCGATGACCAGCGCATATACCGGAAGTTCTTTAGCTCCGCGCTGCAGCGTCAGCTTGAAGCGGTCCGCCAAAAGTGTCTGAAGCATGCGTTGAGTAGCGACACTGCGCTGATCCTCCCTAAGCTTGCCCAGTTCATCTGCAGCAGATCTGTCCACTTTCGCCTCAATATCGTAGTGCTCGGACTTGATCCAGTCCGGTGCCCCTGAGATCTGTTGGTCTCCCACCCCGTATGCTTCTTGAATGAGGCTCTGCAGCGTGACGCCGGTCGCGCTTATCCCCTCGGGCGTGAAGAAGAACCCCACCTCGACCATGCCGTTGCCGGGCCTGCTTGGTTTGAGCGAAATGACTTCGTAAACCGGCGCAATGTCGGCTGCGTTCTCGACCTGCGCTTGAGCCCGAACTCGCGGCGCGTTCACCAGGCCAAACACGATCGGCAAGGCGATCGCCAGCGATGCGGCTACGCTGAGTAATAGTTTTCTGCTGAAATCCAGTTTTCGCACCATACGCTCAGTCATGATGTACACCATCCTTTTCTTGAGATCAGCCCCCGTGACTCCGGACACGCAAGCCAGCGGAGATCCCAGACAGAACTCACAGACCTTCAGAATGCTCTCGGCATAAACCTGCCGCTCCGCGCCCAGCTCCAGCACTTCTTCGTCGCAGGCGCGCTCGCGTTCCTCCACCATCCGCGCCCCCAACCACCAGACCAGCGGGTGAAACCAGAAAACGGCCTCAACCACCATGTGGACCGCGGCGGCGAGATTGTCGCGGCGGCGCACGTGCCACAGTTCGTGTGCCAGAATCGCTTCCAGGTGCGCATCCTCAAGGTGTTCGGAAATGCCTTCCGGCCAGATCAGCACCGGACGCGCTATCCCGAAGATTCCCGGCTCCAGAGAAGTCCGCGACAGTAACATGTCGATTCGCGGCGGCAACCCGCCAACCCGCTGCAGTCGGCGCAGCGCCTCCACTTCGCGCCCATCCCGCAACGGCGCCGCTTCCCTCGTGGCCGCGGAGATCCGCCGCCAGCGCGTGTACCAAAACGAAAGCACCACCAGGAATCCGCAGAACCATGCTGCGATAAAAAGCGCAGGCACCAGATGAAGCAGATTCGGCGAGACTGCCGACGGACCAGCCGGCGAGATCATGGACATAGTCGACTGCGTGAAAGGCTGGCTGACTTCGTTCATCGCAAAATACAATCCGGCGTTCGTACCTGCGGAAGCGTGCGACCATGCCAGCCGGCTTCCCATGCCGACCAGCAACGAAAAAGGAATCAGGAATTTCACCGAAGCCGCCAGCCAAAGCCAGTAGCGGGCCCGTGCCTGGTTCTTGCGCAAAACCAGTGTCAGTAACCCGGCGGCGACGGCGAAAAGCGTCGACTGCCACAAGTGATTGCCCAAAGCCGGTGCCATAGCACTCCACATCGCGGACAAGTATGACGGTGTCATTTCGCCTTTTCCTTTCTCTCCAGTTGTCGAAGAGTTTTTTCCGCTTCCTTTACATCATCCAGAGTGAGCCGGCCGGACTCAATCAGGTGCGCCATCACCGGTTGCGTGCGCCCGCCAAACAGCGCCAATAGGTCGTCGATCAGTTTTCGCTGCGCCGCATTGCGGGAAACGGCGGCCTCGAAAATGTGGAAGTTTCCCACCTTCTTCACGCGCCGCACCGCCTTCTTTCCCTCCAGCCGGTAAACCGTGGTCTGGATGGTGGTGTAGGCTGGTCTGCCTTTTTCTGGAAAAGCTTCCTGAATCTCCCGGATGGAGACCGGGCCGCGAGTCCACAGCGTCTCCATGATCTGCAGTTCGAGCTTGGCTAATTTGGGTCCAGCCATTTCATCTCCTACTCACGTGTGCAGTATTACTATATATGTAGTTTTTATGTCAAGTCGTTTTTCGTGGGCAACCGGAAACAAACATACGACCGGGAAAGGGAACTAAGCCGCGGGAGTCACGCCAATTACCGGTTCGCGTACTTCAGCCACTTCACGATTTCAGGGAGTGTCGGCCGCTTGCCATACATCAGAATGCCGATCCGGTAGATGCGCGCGCAAAGAGCGAGAATTCCCGCAATCGTCGCCACCAGCAGCAACAAAGACAGCGCGATCTGCCAGGCCGGCGGCGGCTGAATCGCAATGCGAACGTACATGAGAATCGGCGAGAAGAACGGAACCATCGAACTCCACATCGCAATCGGCGAGTCCGGAGCGCGCATCACCGGCCCCATCATGAACACGGCAAGGATGAGCGGCAGAAGAATAATGAACTGCAGCTGCTGCCCTTCCTGCTCGCTGGTGATAACCGCTCCCACAGCCGCATAAACACTGCTGTAAAGCAGATACCCGAGCAAAAAGAACAGAGCGAAAGCCACCAGCGTTAGCGGCGCAATATGGATCTCTCCCGCGCTGGCGCTCGCCGCCAGAGCCGGCAACGCGTAGACGCTGGCCATCGTAATCCAGATTCCGATCTGCGTCAGCCCCACGGCGCCAACGCCGATCAGCTTCCCGGCCATGAGCTCCGTCGACGTCGCGGAAGAGAGCAGGACCTCCATCACCCGCGAGTTCTTTTCTTCGAGCACCGCCCGCATCACCGAAACTCCGTAGAAAATCACCGCCATATACAACAACATCACCATGATCAGAATCGCGAAGAACATACCTTTATCGTTGGCCTTGGTTTCGTGGCCGCCTTTGAGCTGGATAATCTCCAGCTTAACGGGCTTAAGCAATACGTCGGCCTGATCTCCGCTCACTCCCCGCTGTCCCAGCTCTCGCAGCAGGATGGCGCGGTCCAGTTGCCCGCTGAGCCACGATTTCTCCATGAAACCGCTCGACTCCCGTCCTTCGTACTTAACCTTGCGCGCCTTCACCGCGTCATCGCTCAGCCACAGGTAGCCGTCGATGTCGCCGGAGCTCACCCGGTTCTGCAGGGCTGCCGCCTCCGCGTCGCCGGCAGTCGAGTCCACGTCAATCGTGTAGTTGTTGCTGGATTTGTTGTCGTCGTCGAGGTCTTTGTCGTCCTTGTCCTCTTTCCTTTTGTCGGCGCCGGCCTTGTCATCGTCCGCCTTGGCGCTGCTCAGAAGCTGCTCGCGCACAATCTCGCCGAACTTCAGATCCGAGGTCACCACTACAAGATGTTGCGTTTTCGAGCTCTTCATGCTCGAAAGTTTCGCCGGAATGAAAAAAGCGCCACCCACGATCGCCGGCAGCAGCACGGTGAGCACAAGGAACGAACGTTGCCGTACCCGCTCCAGATACTCGCGTTTGATGATGAGCCAGATGTTACTGAGTGAAGTGCTAAGCATTGACCTTACCCACCGCTTCAATAAATATTTCTTCCAGCGAAGGTTCCATCAGCTCGAACTTGCTGAGCCGCGCGCACGATGTCGCCGCCTTCAGCAAATCCTGAGGATCAGCTCCCGCAGCCAGCCTTACCTCCACGTAGTTTCCGTAATCGTTGAACGATTGCACCAGTTTCGCATCCTGCAGAAACCTGGCATCGCCCTCATATTTCATCTGCACGTTCCGCTTGCCGTATCCCGCCCGGATTTTCCCCAGATCTCCCTCCAGCACAGCCCGGCCATGATTGATCAGGCAAATGGAATCGCACAAACGTTCTGCCGTGTCCATGCGATGCGTGGAAAAAAGCAAAGTCTTCCCCGCTTTCTTCAGTTCCAGAAAAGCATCCTTCAGCACCACCGCGCTCGCCGGATCCAGCCCCGAGAACGGTTCGTCCATAACCACGAACTGAGGATCGTGCACCACCGCGCCAATAAATTGCGCCTTCTGCTGCATCCCCTTGGAAAGTTCTTCCACTTTCTTGTCAGTCCATTCTTTCAACCCCAGGCGCTCGCACCACAGTTGCGCTTTCTGGGTCGCATCGTGCCCCGACATTCCTTTCAGTTGCCCAAGAAACACCAACTGCTCGAGCACTTTCATTTTTTTGTACAAGCCGCGTTCTTCAGGCAAGTATCCGAGCCGCTGCATGTGCGCCCGGCGAAAAGGTTCCCCAAACATCGACACCACCCCGGAATCGGGAACCGTAATGCCAATCATCATGCGCAGCGTGCTGGTCTTCCCCGCGCCGTTCGGGCCCAGCAGTCCATAGACCTCGCCCGGCTGAATGACCAGTGACAGGTGATCCACGGCCACAAACTCGTCGTAGTTCTTGCAGATTTTGTTCAGCTCTAGGGTATTCACAGCACGTCCTTAAGATAAGTTCCGGCGCACACCCGGCAATCCCGTTCGCAGCTCCGAAGCCGACTCAATAATACCCCGTTGCAGATCTCATCCATGCGTCGGGCCGTCGGCATACTAACTGAGGCTCCCCCGGCTAGCGCTTTTCTTCCTTGCCTGCACCGCCCTCCAGATGTATGCCCGGCGGAAACTCCGGCTCTGCTGAGCCGTCCGTTCGCGCATCGGAGGCCGCAAAGTTCAATCCGGTTTTTGTATTGTGGTCGATCGCCTGCCCGCGTCCCATGTAGAGCGAGAAATCTCCGCGCACATCCAGCTGATGGCCCATGCCCGTAAGTTGCTGGCGCACTTCGGCGGGCACGCGATCCTCGATCATGAGGTTGCAGCCAATATTGAAATTGCTGCGCACGGTGAAACGAGCCGTCTCCATCGCAGCCTGAAGATTCATCCCATAGTCCACCACATTGGATACGAATTGCGCGTGCGCCAGCGGCTGGTTCGCGCCGCCCATAATGCCGAACCCAATGTGGTCGTCGCCCCGTTCCATGAACGCCGGAATAATGGTGTGAAACGGACGCTTGTGCCCGGCCAGCGCGTCCGGCTTTGCGGGGTCGAGCATGAACAGCGCTCCACGATTCTGTAGCACAAATCCCATCCCTCGCACTGTGACGCCCGAGCCAAAACTCGAGAAATTACTCTGGATCAGCGAAACGATATTGCCCTCGCGGTCCACAGCCGTCAGATAGGTCGTATCGCTCGCTGGCGGGCGCCCAGCATCCGTATCGCAATTCGCCTTCTGCGGATTGATCAACTCCGCGCGCTGCTTCGCATATTCCTTCGAGAGCAATCCAGCAACCGGCACCTTTGCGAATCGCGGGTCGGCGTTATACCGCGCCAGATCGGAGTAAGCCAGCTTCATCGCTTCAATTTTCTTGTGCAACTCTTCGCTACTCAGCGGACCAGCCTTCGCCGGCGAAAACTGCTCCAGGATGTTCAGCATTTCGAGCGCCGCCATCCCTTGCCCGTTGGGCGGCAATTCGTAAACTTTCCATCCGCGGTATGTAGTTGAGATCGGTTCTACCCACTCCGCCGAGAAACTTTCCAGATCTTCCGCTGTCAGCGTGCCGCCAGTCTCCCGCGAGGTCGCCAGAATTGCTTTCGCGATTTCCCCGCCGTAGAACGCCCGCGGACCTCCTTCGGCGAGCAGCCGGAGCGCCTTAGCAACCGCAGGGTTTCTAAATACTTCCCCCATTGCAGGAGCCTCATCGTGCACCAGGAAAACCCGCCGCGTCTCCGGGTCGCTTTTCAGCTTGGCGCGAGCCGCGCCCCGCCAGTCCATGGCGATCAGCTCCTGCACCGCGAACCCGTTTTCTCCGTAATAAATCGCCGGTGTAAAAAGATCCTTCCATGCCAGTCGGCCGAAGCGTTCATGCAACTTGTTCCAGCCTTCCACCGCGCCCGGCACGGTCACCGTATCAATTCCAGTCTCCGGCATTTGCGTGATGTTCTTCGATTTCAGGTAATCGATAGTGAGTGCTTTGGGAGCCCATCCGCTGGCGTTGAGGCCATAAAGCTTTCCAGTCTTCGCGTCCCAATAAATTGCGAACAGGTCGCCGCCCATGCCATTCATGTCCGGTTCCATCACGCCCAGCACAGCATTGGTGGCGATCGCAGCATCCACCGCCGAGCCTCCCCGCGACAGGATCTCCGCGCCGGCCTGCGAAGCCTGCACCTGGCTGCTGGCCACAAGGCCGTAAGGCGAAATCACCATGGACCGCGCGTTCGACCGATCCTGCGCGAACGCCAAAGTCCCGAGAGCAAGCAAGAGGCAAGGCAGAAACCGCCGCATATTTCATCTCCTTCGATGGAAGGGCATTCTCAGTGGAATCGTGGAGGATGTCAACGGTGGATGCGGTGGGGGGCGAGGGAGGAGCGCGGCAGGAAGGCAGTTACAAGATCCTGCCGGGCGCTCGCCCGTCAGAGGTGACGTTGCGGTAACGCTCGGGGATCGGCGAAGTCCGACGCCTAAGGCGCCGGAATAATTGCCGTCGCCATATTCGAGTCGGTACTTTCCTGCCCGGTCGTCGCATCGAATGCCGTCACCTGGTAGCAATAAGTATCGCCGTCGGTAATGCTGTTGCTGTCGGTGTACGAAGTCGTGGCGTTCGGCGTCGACGGATTCAGCTTGGTGTAGCTTCCGCACGTGCTGGTCGACGTGTTATAGAGCGCGCGGTAAATGTAGTAGCCCGTCACTCCCGTAGAACCGCTCGCCGTCCACGACAGGCCCACCGTATAGACTGGCGCCGCGACCGCCGTACCTGTCAGGCTCACGCCGGTTGGGGCGTTGCTGGCATTGCTGACGAACGAAGCGGTGGTCGACGCCGAACCGCTCGACGTGGGGCTGAACGTCACGGTGTAAGTCGCGCTTGACCCCGCCGGAATCGTCACCGGGAACGCCAGCCCGCTGATCACAAACTCTGAACCGACTACGTTTACTCCGGAAACGGTAACGCTCGCGGTCGCCGCCGTCAGTTGTCCCGTCGCCGTTCCGCTGGTCCCGACCGCCACATTCCCCGGAACCGCAACCGTCGTGGGTACCGCGGTCAGTGTGCCCCCCGTCGCCGTTACTGCCGTCCCGCTCAGCGGTATCGATAAGCTCGGGTTCGAAGCGTTCGAGGTCACGGTCACCGTTCCGGGGAACGTGCCCGCAGACGTCGGCGCAAACTTCACCGTGAAGGTCGTGCTCTGTCCCGCCGTCAACGTCACCGGCGGCGTGATCCCGGAAACTGTGAACCCAGCTCCGGATTCCCCGACCGCTGAAATCGTTGCACTCGTCCCGCCCGTGTTCTGGATCGTTTCGGTCTGACTCGAAGTCTGACCCACCGTGATGTTCGTGTAGGTCAGGCTGGTGGGCGAAGCCGTCAAAGTAGCCGGAGTCACTGCCGTCCCGCTCAATGAGATGTCCAGGCTTGGGTTCGAGGCGTTCGACGTCACCGTCACCGTTCCAGGGAACGTGCCCGCGCTGGTCGGCGCAAACTTCACCGTGAACGTCGTGCTCTGTCCCGCCGTCAACGTCACTGGTGGCGTGATCCCGGAAATGATGAACCCGGCTCCCGATTCCCCGACCGCCGAGATCGTCGCGCTCGTGCCACCCGTGTTCTTGATCGTTTCGGTCTGGCTCGAAGTCTGCCCCACGGTGACGTTCGTGTAGGTCAAACTGGTCGGCGACGCCGTCAAAGTAGCCGCAGTCACGGCCGTCCCGCTCAGCGTTATCGCCAGGCTCGGGTTCGACGCGTTCGACGTTACTGTCAAAGTTCCCGGGAACGTGCCCGCAGACGTCGGCGCAAACTTCACGGTAATCGTTGTGCTCTGTCCCGCCGTCAACGTCACTGGCGGCGTGATCCCGGAAATGCTGAACCCAGTTCCCGTTGCCGCGACCGCAGAAATCGTCGCGCTCGTGCCGCCTGTGTTCTTGATCGTTTCAGTCTGGCTCGAACTCTGCCCCACCGTGATGTTCGTGTAGGTCAAGCTCGTCGGCGACGCCGTCAGAACCGCCGGCGCCCCTTCCGCCGCCCCGCTCAGCGCGATCGATAAGCTCGGGTTCGAAGCGTTTGACGTCACCGTCACTGTTCCGCTGAACGTGGTAGCGCTGGTCGGCGCAAACTTCACCGTGAAGGTCGTGCTCTGTCCCGGCGTCAACGTCACCGGAGGCGTGATTCCGGAAACACTGAACCCGGCTCCCGTCTCCGTCACCGCCGAAATTACCGCATTCGTGCCGCCCGTGTTCTTGATCGTCTCGGTCTGACTCGAACTCTGTCCCACGATGATATTCGTGTACGTCAAACTCGTTGGCGACGCCGTCAGAACCGCCGGTGGCGCCACGGCTGTTCCAGTTATAGGGATCGATAAGCTCGGGTTCGAAGCGTTTGACGTCACCGTCACCGTTCCCGGGAAGCTGCCCACCGTGGTGGGCGCAAACGTCACACTGAACGACATGGTTGCGCCCGGCACCAACGTCCCCGCCGTGAACCCGGAAACACTGAATCCCGTTCCCGAGGCCGTGGCCTGCGAAACCGTCGTGCTGACTCC
>Ga0265760_10000137_pt1 | contig 18344 bp, 24 predicted proteins | sample NZIome_2_FD_200831 | JGI IMG/M metagenome (GOLD analysis project Ga0265760, IMG submission 200831) | Metatranscriptome of rhizosphere microbial communities from Maridalen valley, Oslo, Norway - NZI1 (Metagenome Metatranscriptome) | ecosystem: Host-associated > Plants > Roots > Rhizosphere >...
ACGCCAATGGCAAGGTGAGCGCGTGTGGTCATTTGCGGGGGCGCATAGATTCCCGGAGCGTGCGCCTAACCAGCCTGATTCCCGGAGGTCGGCCGTCAAACCGCCCACCGCCACTCCAGCCCCAACGGCAAACTTGGCGGCCCGAACACAAAATGTAGAACCCGCCTGGAGGCGAGCGACGTGGCCTTCGACGACGCATGCAGGAGCAAGGGCCGCATTACCAATACTCCGCCACGGGCAACCGGTACTACCGTCTCACCATGTGCCAAGCGTAGTGCCTCCGCCGTTTCTTGATCGACTCTACCCTCAGCGTGCGATCCCGAAATCACTCGCAGTGCCCCACTCTCCGCGGGAGAATCATCAATGTGAACTCGCACTGCAACCAGCCGCTCGAGCGCGCTGACCGGCGGCTGCACATAAAGTTGCCCTTCTTTCTCGGACCATCCAGAACACTCCGGACCATCCACTCGACCCTTCACCGGAATGCTCAAGTCCTGATGCAACGCTACCAACCAGTTTTTAGTCGGCGACTTGTCGAATAGCGTGCACTGTACCGCCACGGCGTCGCGAGGCAACAATGAACGGATTCTTGCGTCGCCACGCAGCGCGCCAGCCAGGTGTGCGCACCATGCCTGATCCAGCAACCTCCGAGACCCGGCACCGCCGTTCGCGATGCCTCCGACAAATGCTCCCAATCTCAGATTCAATACGGTGTCGATCACGCCTGGTATGACGAAATAGCCGTCTTTTTTGAATTGAGAGACCGCCTTAGCCGCTAGCATCCGGACCCTGCCCCTCCTTCAATGGAATCCCCAAATGCCGCGGTACCAACGCCTCAAACAGCCTCACCAAACGCGCGTCCATGTAGTCGTAGTCATCCGTAATGCCCAATACCACGATCTTCTGATTCTTTATGTGCGTCCGAAATTGCTTTAACAGCTTATTGCGGTGATGCCTTTCCATGACAAATATCACGTCCGCCCAACTCAAGAGTTCCGGCGTCACCGGCTCCTTTGATTTGGGATCGAGCCCCGCCGAAGCCACCTCGATCTGCGGCCAACTGCAGAACACTTGCTCGGCTGTGGGACTCCTGAGCTGGTTTCGGCTACAGATAAACAGTACGCGGCGCGCCACTAGCCTCGACGCCTCGAGTCCGCCCAGCAACGCAATTCGTGCACTCCCGGATGCTTGCGCAGTACGCTTTCGAGCGCGTCGGCGACCTTTCCTACGACTTCTCTCGTATCTGTCCGGCGGAAACGCTTCCATACAAATGGCTTGTCCGGAACGATAGAAGAAAGGAACGCTTTGATTCCGTCTACTCGATTGTCTGCGCTTCGAATGATTGGCCGCACACTATCTCGATCGCGGCAGCGGCAAGCTTCTCTAACTCGCGACGGGACTGTCATCCCATTTGTTGGAGTCGAAATTGCCGAATAAGCGACCTTCCGATTCACACCCGCGACCTGTGAGCTGTAGACCTGCGCGGCAATGCACGGTTTAACGCGCGCCCGCCTTAGAGCCCCGGCGCGCTGCGCGGCGGTCTTCGGTGCTTTGTCGCTTGTTCATAACCGTAGCCAATCTCGATCAACATCCCTTCCGACCAAGGTCTGCTTAAAAATTCAATTCCGACCGGCACACCGAGCGGCGCCGTTGGTGTGGGCGCGGAAAAACCGCCCGGCACCACAATGGAAGGAAAGCCGGTCACGGATCCGAGCGCGCCGTTGCGCTCCACCTGGGTCTCGCCAATGGGCACGACGAGCCGCTTCTGATGGGGGAACACCATCGCGTCGAGGCGATTATCCGCCATGATCTGCAGCACACGCTGCTGCAATTCGGAGCGCTTCTGCAAGCGCAGCCGATAAGCGTCGTCCATGTCGAGGCTTTGCGCCTTCTTGATGTTATCCCCGATGTTGGGATGAAATTTACCGGAGGCGATGATCTCCTGCAGCGACTTAACCGGCGCGTTGCCCGAGGCGAGATAGGCGTTGATGGCCGGCTTGAATTCATACAGGTGAACGCTGATGTCCGAGGAGATCTTGCCGCTATCAAGCTCGGGAGTATTCAGCTCGATGACCGTGGCGCCTGACTTGCGTAAGTCCTCGACCGCTCGGTTCGCGATCGCGTTGACTTCCTCATTGATGCGTGCACTGCCAAAGAAGCTGCGCAACACGCCGATTCGTTTGCCCTTCACGCCGTCGACTCTTAGGAACTTCGTATAGTCCTTCTCCACATTCCCGACACTCCATGCCGTGGCGGGATCGTTGGCATCATAGCCGACCAGCACATTGAGCATCTTCGCCGCATCGGTAACGGTGCGCGCCAGTGGGCCAGCCGCATCCTGCGTAAATGAATACGGAATGACACCGGCACGGCTCACTAGCCCAAGCGTCGGCCGAATACCGACAATGTTGTTCGCGGACGCGGGCGACCGGATCGAATTGACCGTGTCGGTGCCGATGCCCGCAATCGCAAAGTTAGCCGCGACGCCCGCGCCGGTACCCCCGCTCGAGCCACCCGGCGTGCGCGTCAGGTCATAGGGGTTCAAAGTCTGCCCGCGGATGGAGCTGACCGTCTCACCCCAAATCGCGAACTCATGCAGATTGACCTTCGCGAGGATGATGGCTCCGGCGCTCCGCAATTTCCGCGCTATCGCCGCATCGCTCGCCGGCTGGTACCCCGCCAAACTGAGCGAGCCCCCCGTGGTCGGCATGTCCATGGTATTGACGTTGTCCTTCAGCAGCACCGGGATCCCATGCAAGGGACCCACGAACTTTCCCGTCTTGCGCAGATGCTCATCGAGCGCGGTGGCTTCTTCGAGCGCCTTGGGGTTCAAGAAAATCACCACATTCAGCTTCGGTCCCGCTTGGTCATAGGCCTGAATCCGTTTGAGATAGCCTTGCACCAGCTGCGTCGAGGTGAGAGCGTGCGATTGATACGCCGCCTGCACATCGCCAATCGTGGTTTCCTCAAGATGGAAGGGCTTCACGGCACTCTGTGCACTTAAGGCATTCGCCAGCAACAACCCCGTACCTGCTATCGCCATGCGCATCCGCTTCATGACTGACCTCATCCAGGAGTTTTTTCTTTTTGATCCCTCCGCAATTAATACACCCTTCCCCGCGCCTTTGCATCCATGTAAATACGATCGAACAACGCCGGCCGAGCGGTCAGGACTCGGCCAAATCGGGCGTGTCTGGTGAGGACGACAAGGTGCTAGTTGCCGAATCCAAGAGGGGGAAAAGAGACAGCATCCTGCCCAGTCAGTTTTCCCCGAATCCGCGCTCAACATCGGACTGTAGTTGGATGCTTTTCCATTTGTCGAATGGACGACAGCTTAAAACCGCTGTCATAACGCTCTATACAGCCGACCTAACGATCGACGCCCTGCATATTCCCCCGGCGCCTCAAAATTACACTCAAGTCGGTGAGGCGTTTCGCCCGCGCTTTGCGCATTGTCTCTAAGGAGCGGATTTTCAGCCGAAGCAAACCAACGGGGAGCTGCAGTGCACAACACGACGCTAGGATTCATCTGACGCTTTAATCCGTCGGCGCGGGATTACTCGCAATGGAGCTGAAGCCTACTCTTGGATTCGTATGACAAAATTGCATACGTGGAAGAAACAGAAAACGGGGCCAGAATCGAGCACGGGTTTCCACCGAGTCCGGTGGCACGCAGTCTCCATCGTGACCACTCAGGCGAGTTGTCACACGGCCCGAGCGCTTCGGGGCATCCGGTTCCTCTCTAATGAAGCACCGCATCTTCCTTTGTCGGAGTGCGGCGCCGGTGTGTCCTGTCCCTGTTCGTACAAGCACTACGAGGATCGGCGCGGGCCACCGCGTCGGGCTGAAGAACTCACAGGATTTCGACGACCGAATCCTAGAGCGCAGGAACGGCGACAACAGAGCGGCCGGCGCAACACGGATTTTTAGATTTGGGTTGTGCTGATCGGTCCGCCGCGAGCGTCCCGCCCGGTGGACGATTCGGATCGGGCCGCTCGCGCGACTCCAATGGATTCATCCAGTTCGCCAGAAATGAATGCCAGTCGCTCCAGAGATCTTGCTCCCTGATTCAGCGCACCTCGATCCGGGTGGCGCCCTTTTAGCACCCTGCACCCCTCAGATCATCTCTTTTGAGGTGCGCACCCGTGTCGTCAGCGGATCATCCACGTGAGGCGATGTCCTACGCCAATCGCTTGAAGCTTCTGGCTGTGCCTTGGATGGCTTTCGATACACTTCCTCCAAGCCCAAGACCTGGGGGTCGACGCGACGCCCCGCCACCCATGCCAATAGCAGGAAAGCACATCATGAATACGCTACCCACCAACACCGTCATCGCTGTCGTTCTCTTGATCGCGCTAGTGATTGCGGTTGTGGCATGGCTGGTCATGCAAAGGCAACGATCTGCGAAGCTCAAACGGCGTTTCGGACCCGAATACGACCGTGCAGTGATTGACTACGGCGGCCGAACGACAGCTGAAGCAGAACTGCTAAAACGTGAGCAGCGCGTCGCTCGCTTAAAGATTGTGCCGTTAACGCCGGCGGATGCCCTCAGATTCTCCCAAGCATGGGGCGCACTGCAAAGCCGCTTCATCGACAGCCCAACAGGCGTTGTCGCGGAGGCCGATCATCTCGTACGAGAGCTGATGGAAAAACGCGGTTACCCAATGGGCGACTTTGAGCGCCGGGCTGCTGATATTTCCGTCGACTACCCGGGCGTCGTATCAAATTATCGGGCGGCACAACTCATTGCCGCGCGAGATGCAAGCAACGAGGTGGACACAGAGGAACTGCGAAAAGCCGTCGTGCATTACCGCACCCTCTTTGATGAACTTCTCGAAACCATACCGCCGGCGGCTGCGATTGCCGCCGACCCCGGCATTCCGGTGCACTCATGAGCCCGCAAATGAACGGCGAGCGGCGCGACGGCGCGTCGAGCACGACGGACCTCACGGGCGCGCCAATTAGCCCCCCGTCAGCCATGCCCGAGGAGGATCAGCGTCTGCCGCAGGCGATCAATACCGACCGCGTCGTAAAGACAACAATAAAAGAGGACGCCAAACTGGCGCCGCTCTTTACCCAGGACGTGGCAATGGACTTTCGCTCACGCTGGGATGTGGTTCAGAGAGGTTTCGTTGATGACCCCCAAGCAGCCGTACGCGCCGGCGACGAGCTTGTTACTCAAGTCATCAAAAGCCTAGCAGAAACCTTCGCCAACCAACGTTTAGAACTCGAAAAGGACCTCGATCAATCGGACGCACCGACGACCGAAAACCTGCGAATCGCGTTGCGCCAATATCGCTCCTTTTTTGAGCGACTACTGTCAATTTAGGTATTTTGATCGACGGACATTCTCGTGCGGTCGGTCTCGCGTGCGGAGGCGCCGCTCCGCCGTCTGGCGCCATCGAGGGGGGGCTTGCAATTTGTTTTTGCGGGATAGAAGAATCTGATGCCTGAGCCTAATACAAAGCATATTCAGGAAGCTTTGGAGTTCAGTCGATTTCGCTTCAAGTTGCTTGAGTTCTTGAGACTGCCGCTCGACATTCGCGAGACCGCGTTCCGAGAAGTGCTCGAACGTACGTGTGCTGGTGTATATAGCAATTATCTTGCTCGCGCCGAGCGCGTTGAAAAGATTCTAAGGTCTGAAGATACGCTTGAGATGAATGTCCGCGTTCCGCTAGCCATGGATCATCGCCAAAGCGCCCCGCAAAACTAGGCAACATCGCAGGTCTTCTGATTACGCGCTAGGGCTGGAAAACTACGCGAGTCGTCCATGGGTGAGACGCATGCGTCGAACGGGCATACAGGGATGGATGCCCTGGGCTTGCGCGCAGCATGGACTGCGCAGGGCAATGGATTTACGCCGTCCCGGAACATGGCCCCTTGCGACTACGTATTCCGGCAGCTTCGCTTTGTGAACAATGGCGGTAAATCGAGCGTCTCCCCTAAAGCCACAAGAAGATAGACCACGTCAATCGTCGGCATAGAATTAACCGAATACCAAAATCATCGCAATTGCTAAAATGAGCCTACTAATAGCAGGAGAAAGCCATGTCAGTAGATGTGAAGTACCGTACCAGTGCCACCGCGACCGGTGGTCGAGATGGCCAAGCCAGCACCGCAGATGGCAGCCTGAACGTTAAGCTGTCGCTACCGAAGGAACTCGGCGGCACCGGCGGCCCGGGCAACAACCCTGAACAGTTGTTTGCAGCCGGCTATGCCGCCTGCTTCATCGGCGCCATGAAAGCCGTCGCGCCCGCACAGAAATTACGCGTACCGGCGGATGCCGCTGTGACCGCAACCGTCGGCATCGGTCCACGTTCCGAGGGCGGATTCGGCATCACCGCCGACCTCAAGGTGAGTCTGCCCGGTCTGGAACGCGCCGACGCCGAACGCCTCATTCACGCCGCGCATCAAGTCTGCCCGTATTCAAATGCAACGCGCGGCAATGTCGATGTAGGTCTCTCGTTAGCTTGAGGCATTCATTATGGGCGCACAAATCACCCGTGAATTGTTGCAGACTACCCCGCTGGCGGACTTGCCCGGATGGGAAGCGCGCCTGTTCCTTATTTCTTACCCGCCGGGTGCCGATGCCAACAACCACTCGCATCCGGTGGTGGGCGTCGGCTTTGTCCTCGAAGGCGTCATGGTCTCCGCCTTCGACGATGACCCGGAGGAGACGTTCGTCGCCGGCCAAAGTTTCGTCGATCGCGCCAGCTTCCACCGCATCGCACGCAATGGCAGCGCTATTAAGCCCATGACGTTTCTAATCGCCTATACGGTGAAGACGGGTGAGCCGAATACGGTTTTCCCTGGGACATAACAGATATTCTCCATCGGGCCGGGCCGTTCGGCCGCGACGCTCCGCCGACCATATGAGTCTTCCCGGTGAACAGCGACCGGTCATTCACCGGGAATTGCGGATCATTCGCCGAATATCGCGTGAGGACCTGCAGGATCGCGCTCAAGATTCCATCGTTGAAGGAAACCTAGCCCGCACCAACGGAGATAGTCATGAAGAACCTGAACACCGTCTCTTCCAAACTCACTGCCTTTGCAGCCGCTCTCGCCATGAACGGCTTGGTTTTGGGCACCCTCGGATATCTCTTCGCGCTGCAGTCTGACCCGAACATGTCAGCGATCTCTTTCGCGAGGGCAGTCGTCGCGCATCAGGGGCTCAGCTAGTTCTGCGCCTTCGCCGTCGGCCGGGCTGTTCGCATGTCCCTATGCTCGCCCGGCAGCGGCGAGTCAGAGGCGCGACTCCGACTCACCGCTACTTGCGAGTTCCCTTCGCCAAATAAATCGCCGCCACCTCATCCGCGATCAAGTGCGGATCGCAATTGCCCTGATTCGCGAGGATCACAACGGTAAGCCCGTCATCCACATATCGTGAAATCTGCGTCGAGAAACCCTGCCACCGACCGTCATGCCACACTACGCGATGCCCGTTTTGCGATTCAACAAACCAGCCGAATCCATAGCCAGCCCGATTGGGCTTGCCGTCGTTTAACGCAGCCGGCGTCCACATCTCCCGCTTGCTCGACTTTTTCAATACCTTCTCGGTATAAAGCGCCGCATCCCACTTCGCCAAATCCAGAATCGTAAAATACAAGCTGCCATCCGCCGTCGAATTCGACGATGGCGAGACCCATTCTTGATTCTTGACCTGGCCATTCTGCAGCACGTAGCCGGCTGCGCGATTGGGGATAATGTCAGCCTCGGAAATAATCCGAGTGGTTGACATACCCAGCGGCTTGAAAACCCGCTCCTGCAGAAAATCCCCGAAATATTGCCCGCTGACCTTGTGAATCAGAATCCCTAAAGTCACGTATCCCAAGTTGCTATACGCCCAACCCGTTCCCGGCGGATACGCCGGCGCAATCGCCTCGACCATTTTGAGGAGCTCCTCCTCGCTAAAGTCCTTACGTAAATCAAAGTCCTTCGGGTAATCCGTGAACCCAGCGGTGTGGCTCAGCAGCTCGCGGATCGTCACCCCGCTCCACCAACTCGGACCCTCAGGAAAATACTCTCCCAACGGATCATTGAGACCGATCTTCCCCTCCTCCACCAATAGCATTACTGCCGCCGCCGTGAATTGCTTACCGATCGATCCGGATTGAAATACCGTTTGAGGCGTTGCTGGGACGTTGAGCTCCAGGCTCGCGACTCCAAAGCCTTGAGTGCGAATCGGCACGCCCTTACGCGAAACCAACAACGCCAGCCCTGGAATGTGCTGCTTTTCCATCTCGGCGCGCACGGTGTGCGCCACTTCGTCCGGCTTAGGGGCGGCTTGAGCAACGAAAGCCGACAAAATGGCGTCGACAATCAGGATCCCGGCAGCTAGATATTTCAAGGTCTACCCTCATCAAAAGAAGCCCCGCGCGCGAGCCCCTTGGCCGTTAGATAAGATAGCTCATAGGCCAATACATCAAGGAATGGGACTCCCATGAAGCAGACAAATGTAACTCAAGAAGGCGGTTGCCGCTGCGGGCAAGTGCGGATCAAAATGACTGTGCCGCCCTTCCTCACTATGGCGTGCCATTGCAGCGGCTGTCAGCGCATGACCGGTAGCGCCTTTTCCTTAAGCGCCGCATTCCCCAGCAACGCATTCTCAATTACAAGAGGGGAACCCGTCGTTGGCGGCCTCCACGGCAGCCCCCGCCACTATTTCTGCCCCCATTGCATGAGTTGGATGTTTACGCGGCCAGACGGGTTCGATCTTGTAAACGTCCGCGCAACGATGCTCGATGACCCGAGCGGCTTTTCCCCATTCATCGAGACCTATACGAGTGAGATGCTACCCTGGGCTACGACGCCGGCGCCCCACAAATTTGTAAAGTTCCCGGCAATAGAGGAATACAAAGGATTGATGGAGAAATACACGCAGTGGGCTGAAACGCCATAAAGGGATTCTGCTACTCCGGCTGCTGCGCCTTCTCCGCCTGCACCCGCTCATAGATTTCTTCTCGATGTACGGCGGCGACGTTTTTAGGCGCGTTGACGCCAATTCGCACTTGATTGCCTTTGACCCCCATCACCGTGACGGTGACATCCTCGCCATTCATCAACGCCTCGCCCAGCCTCCGAGTCAAAATCAACACGTATAAGTCTCCTCGATCGAAGCCGAATTCACCGGACCGCCGTTGGCCGCTGCAGACGGCGCTACGCACTAGACACGTCGATCAAATCGCCGACGCCCATCGTCGTGCCCGGGAGCAGGCACGTAGGATGTCATGCCAAAATCCGAGCGCTTGAACGAGCCGTGGGCCGGGACAATGATCCTGGGAGAATAAATTCATTTTTCGATGCGCCGCATCGAGCTCGATATCGAATCCTCTTAACACATCCATCGCGAGAATGCCGACCACCGGAGCGTCTGCCGGAATTTCACGGAAGTGATAAGGGGGGAGCACCGCGAAAGTCGCACTTCTAAACGGTATTCCGCCGAACTCAAATGGCGTCGCCGTCGCCATATACATATCTGGGGTTTTATCCGCGCTCTGCCCAAACGGAATGTGCATTGGCTTTACCTGAAGCGAAAGGCTGTCAGCGGCAGTCTGCGTGACACTGCTAAAGGGAGTCGCCATATTGAGGATCATGTAAGCGCGTGTGCCCTGAATAATGACGGGAACCAGGAGGTAGTCGTCGGCCCTCACAAGGTCGATCGACGCGTAGCGCTTCAGTCCACAATCCTTGACACCCGCCACAACCGATACCGTTGCCTGCAATGCACAGCAGATGACAAACGTCCCCGCGACGAGAGACTTGTGCAAAGAGCCTCCTGCTTGTTCTATTCGCCTAACGTCCTTGCCGGAATCATCTCGCTGATTCTAGCGCAGGGCGGCCCACAGGAGTGAGTCGCATCGCCGGATATCAGGATGCTTGGTTATTCAAGAGATCAGCGCATATTCTCCGTTGGCTGGGCTGTTCGGGCTCCTGCCCTCGCTCGACACGGCGGCGGCAAAGGCGTGACTTTGACCCGTCTCTCGGACTTCGTCCGTTGCGACTCCTGTCGCGAGCGGCGCTACACCGATTGCGGCAATGTCTCCTGTTGATCTCTATCATACACCCCGATCCCGAGACCCTTACCTTACGCCCGCGTCTGGTGTGATCAGCTAATCGACGGCCGCGCGATTCACGCCTGCGATCCCGCCGCGCCGCACGAACTCTGCGTGCTCGAAGCGGACAACTCGGCCGAGCTCAACGCCAGAGTGCGCCCGACGCTACGTCACCAATTGAGTTGCATATTTTCTATTTGGCTCGGACATTTTGTTTGCGGTTATCGTGAAGCGCGCCAATTGCCTACCCTATTTAATGCAGCTGTCCTACGCGTACGTCAGGGGTCAAGCGTTACAGTCCTTGTTTGGCTCACATTGCCTCAGTCCGGCATCCGACGCGCTTCACCGCCAAAACCTCGGCGCCTGCGTCGATTCTGGCTTGAGAATGAAGAGCGGCATTTGTCTAATCAGGAGATTGATGTGCAGAAGGTATTATTGCCGATGATTGGAATACTGACCGCAGCTCTAGCGTGTGGTTGCAACAGTGCGAAGTCCCCGGCGGCAGTCGCCACCGATGTGGCTGTGGCGCGGCAGCAAGCCTCTACCGAAGTGACCGAAGCCCGGAGAGATGCGGCGAAAGATGTCGACAGTGCTGCCGCGAGCGCTGACAGCTCGTCCAAGGATCTCAACGATGTGAGCGCTAAGACCGCATATGATGTGGCCGTCGCGCAAGCAGACGGCGATCATAACGTCGCGATCCAACAGTGTCTTGCCCTGACGGGGGAGGCGCAAAAGTCGTGCAAGGAACGAGCAGATGCCGGTTACGACCAGGCGAAAACTCACGCCAATGTCACTCGTCTTTCGAAACTTCAATAGCTGATCGTTCAGCCTACCTGGCCGGAGCGGTTCGACGAGATTTTGTATCTCGTCGAAAACGCATCCGCTCTCACGCTCGCCAGCCTCACGGACTCCGGGGGCGCCTAGCCTCCGTTGCAACATCCCTGTAGCACCCTTGCCAACGTCGTGACGTAGGAACGCAGCCCAATAAATAGCGTAAAAAGAGCAAACCCGGCGAGCAAAATGCGCTGAGCTGCCTTCAACGAGAAGGCCTTCACCAACAGAAACAGCAATATTGCAATTACCGGAAGCGCAAAGTTAGCGCCGCCGGCGCGGCGGAAAATCGAAACGGGTTCGACCATGAAGATTTCCAAAGCGGCGAGCGCCCGCCATCGGGTCGCTCTGCTGGACGCCGCAAGCGGCCTATTCCGCGAGCGCCGCTTCCAGGGGGTCAGCATCGCGGACATCGCCGCGGCGGTCGGCCTCACGCATGGCGCGTTTTATACCCACTTCACCTCCAAGGAGGCGCTCTGCGCCGAGGTAATGGAGCAAGCGATCGGCAAGCTTGAAACGCGTGTCAGGGCTGGCACGAGCGGCCGTCGCAAAAGGGTGGAAGCCTACCTCAGCGTCCGCCACGTGGAGAATCGCGCGGCGGGGTGTCCGGTGGCCGCGCTCAGCGGCGATATCGCGCGCGAACAGGACGATATTCGCACCGCATTCTCGGGAGCGATCGATCGCCTCTTCGAGGCGATGGCGATGGAGGAACCCGCAGAAACTCCGGGTGCGCGCGATCGCGCGATCGTCTCGCTGGTGACCCGGTTCGGCGCCTTGGTGTTGGCGCGCGCCACGACCGATCCCAAGTTGCGCGATGAGATTCTGAACGCCGCAAAGCGCGCGCTCATGGAGCCTGGCATCCCGATAGGGGACACCGCAGGAAAGGGAGTTTTTAGCACTACAAGGACTGCCGCGCGAAAGCAATCTCGACATCGCAAGTAGGAGATTAACCGGATCCTGGGGGTGAGCAACGCGACGGCGTCTGGTCGATCGTCATATTTAAATACAAACGACGAGATCCACGGCGGAATGAGCAGCCGGCTGCTCTTTCGGTGTTGACCAGTCATTTCTCGCTGCATCGCACACCCTCAGTTACTCTCCAGTTAGAACACACTCGGCATTGCCTCGCCCGGAGACTGAGCTGACACTACTACGGGGTTCGAGTCGCGAGAGTCATCGTCAGTTCTCAAACCGTGCTGCAAAGAAGCCCCAGTGTTCCTCTTCCAGCCCGTTTTCAAAGCGCAGCAAGTCGAAGTGATTCCTGGTGTAACTTTTCGTTGAGTCGTCGGGGTCTTTGTACTTCACGTCCCACATCAACAGGACATAGGGACCGTCCGCCAAAGTGAACACTGGAGCGAGCATCCACTCGGGCTTGATCTTCTCGGATTTGCCACCGTCGAGCTGGCTCATGAACTGCTTGAGGCCTGCCCGACCCTGCGGGAGGTTGGGATTGTGTTGGATGTAGCCGGGGTCCATGATTTTGTCGGCCAGTTCGAGGTGACCGTACTGCAACATATCTTTGAATTCTTCGGCGGCCAAGCCGATGTTGTCCCGCTCGCGGCCAGATAGCACGCCCGTGTTCCAAGTGGCGGGCGCCGTCGCACTGGAGGGAACGAACGCGGGCGATCCGGCGAGTTTCTTTGAGGAGTCCCAGTGTTCCTGAATCTTCCCGTTCTCGATACGGATGATGTCGAAGCTGTTGAATCGATAGGTGATGCTCGGATCATGCGCATCCTTTATCGCATACTCGAACATCAACCAGACAAAGTCGCCCTTGGCGCCCTTAACAACGGGCGGTTGCAACAGCTCTTCAGGAATCGGGTTGACCGGCGGCCCGAGGCTGCTGAAGAACTTGACGAAGGCCGCGCGGCCGGTAGGGATGTTTGGGTTGTGCTGGATATAGTCCTCGGCCTGGTACTTCTCGGCGAATTCGGTGTGGCGCGCCTCGATCACTTCGCGCCACCATTGCATCACCATATCCAGGTTGTGCCGCTCGCTTGCGGTCATGGGAGCGGTTTGCGGCATCGTGGGTGGATTGATCCAATAGCCGGACTCAGCGAGCCCTGGGAGAATGCACGCGGTGAGGATCAGTAGCGAGGTGAAAATGTTCTTGTGCAAAGATCGCATTCGATAGTCCTTATTTCGTTTGTCTCTAAAATTTCGCTCGAGTTCTTCGGGCCTGGCCAAATCTCAACCCCCCAGGTCGAGTCCTGGCCCTAAGTTCGCGATCGGCGCACCGGCTTGGCATCGATCGGCGCAAGAATCCACTGCAATGCGATCAGCTTGCCGTTCTTGGTCGGACGGGCAGCGGCGAGCAGATCAGCCAGTTGTTGCAGCAGCCGATTGATTTCCTTGAGCTCCGACGTGTCTACCCAACCAGTCAAGCGGGCCATCCATAGTTCGCGCGCCGGTCCTTCGACCGTAGTACTCGGCCGCTGCAGAGCCCGCGAGAAGTCGCGCTGTGCGAGTCGCGATGCGCTTGAGGCGACGCGCGCGACGGCGCGCGCGTTGGCTGTCGCACCCGGCTTGTAGAGCAAGCGCACGGCCTGAGGTCCGGGTGTCGCCAATCGGTAGCGCCGTCCGCCCGGTCCGCTGTCCTCCTCCAACAAACCCGCGCGAAGCATCGCGCGCAAATGGTAGTAAAGACCGTCCGCGGATCTGCCCAAACGCTTGGCCAGTTCGGCGACCGTGGCCGCGCCTCCTAAGGCCTCCAGTGTCGTCGCGAGTTCAGTGCGCACTGGCGCGGCCAGCACGGCGATCCTTTTCGCATCGTCGATGACGCCAGTTTCCGATGAACTCCGCTTCATTGGTGCATTTGCTTGTGTTGAAATTTCATGCGATTATTCAACATCGCGCAGTCCGGCGCAAGTGTCGACTACGGGAGAGGCGCATGTGGATTCGGCGCTCCCAATACAACAACTTGGAGGGCCAGTAGCCGTGAATGTCATCATGCGCCGCGCCGACACGGCCTATCGATCTCCGTCGGCTTGGCTAGCAGCGATGCTTCGCCATGTACCCAAATACGTCGTGTCCGCGCTGCTGTTGGCCCCCGCTTTTGCGGCCGCCGGGGTCCCCTCGACAGCGAGCGAAGTGGCGCTGCGGGCGTTGATCGCGCGATAGACCGACGCGTTTACCGAAGCGAGTTCACGCGGCGATCAGCAGGCGATGGGCGAACTGCTCGACGATCAAGTCTTGTTCTCGAATGGCGATGGCAGCGTGCAGCGCGACGACAAGCTAGACGAAACGAATGCGTTGTCCGACCTGCTGAAAAGACAAACGCAAGCATTTCGAGCAGCGCGCCGACGCGACGACGTGGCGACAATGCGGCGCTACCTCGACCCTGATCCCCTGCTCGTCAATGAAGACGGTGTACTGTTGAGGGGCAAGGATGTGTTTCAGGGCGCATCGGCACCTGGGCCGAAGGGAGTGTTGTCGAGCGTCGTGATGACTGATTGGGTGTTGCATCATAGCGGCGATGTCGCTGTGTCCACCTGTTCCTTGGGGTAAATGGTGACCGATTGCCCATAAGCGCCGACCGCTTCGTAACCGCCGTCCTGTTGAATCTGACAATGAAACCCGAAGCCCTTCGTATATTTGTCCGGCTCACTAAGTTGCGGCGTCCACGCTTCATGGATCCAGCCGTCAGCCAGAACATCGACGACGCCGGCTTGGGCCGCTTCATCCATGAACAACCCGAGACGCGCATAGTCGCGCGGCGTAATGGACAGACAACAGCCGCCCCGCTCGATCCCAGCGATCCATTGCTCCAAGCCGCCAATTCGGACTAACTTGGAGACATCGAGCACGCGCGCGGTCGCTCCGAGGCATTTTTGATCAAAACAAACCCTGCGGCTCCCGCAACGAGCGCGTCCCGGCGGGAAAACCTATGCATGAGAATTCTCAGCGAAATATTCTGATTCTTGATGAACTATACATCGTATAGGCCATGTGGTATACGATGTATAGTAAATGTGAAAAACGAGACCTCCCTACGAATATACAAATGCGCGCTCGGCATTCTCGAGGCCGAGGGACCGCAGGCTGTCACCGTGCGCCGTGTAGCCAAAGAAGTCGGCATCACGCCGATGGCGATTTACCATCACTTTCCCTGCCGCCAAGCCTTGCTGGATGCGGTTGTAGACTCTGAATTCGCACAATTAGCCGACTTCTTCGATCGATCGAGCAGAAATGCGAGTTTTGAGGCCGCCATAATCCACAGCATGGATGGCTACATCGACTACGCCCTCACCCACCCGCGTATATTCGATTACGTCTTTTCGATGCCGAGGCCCGGGGCACGCCGGTTCCCGAAGGACTTTCGCGCCCGCCGCTCCCCCACGCTGAATCCCACGGCCGACCTTGTTTGCTCGTGGATGAAGTCCGGCAAGCTACGGCGCGATGACGTCTGGGAAATCGCCCTGGAATTATGGGCTCACGCTCAGGGCTATCTCGCTCTCTGGCGGGCAGGCCGCTTTAACTTGACTGAAGATGAATTCCGCAAACTGGTTCACCGCTCCTTTCGGAGGTTGCTGCATGGACTTGCACGCTAATCAGCTTTGCCGTGTAACGTTAACCTTGTCTGTGGTCATGATGTTATGCAACGCAACGCAGTTGGCTGTTGCCGATGACATCCTCATCCAAAATGTCACCCTGATCTCGCCTGAACGTGACGCGCCGATGCTGCATGCCGACGTGCTGCTGCAAAATGGCAAGATTGCCAAGATTGGTACAAATTTGACGGTACGCTCACAATCCAGGCGAGTAGAGGGGAGCGGCGGGTTTCTGATTCCGGGTCTAATCGATTCTCACGTGCATGTTGGTCATTCCGCCGCCCTGGATGACGATGCGATCGACGCACACCCGGAGCTATGGACGGCATATCGCGAGCAGGTTCCGCGGGCTTATTTGGCGTTCGGCTTCACGTCCGTTGTTGACCTTGATCTGAAGCCGGCCGACCAGAGATGGTTTCTCGGTGCCCCTTGGCATCCTCATCTTTACTCCTGCGGCGCCGGTATTAAGGTGGCTGGCGGATACATGGCTTTCAAGGTCCCGGAACCTGCCGCGGAAAACTTTCCCAATATAGTCTACGAGCCCAAGGAAGCGCAGCATTGGCCAAACACCCTAAACCCTGCTGACTATACCGCCGAACGCGCCGTGGCACGTGTAGCGGATACCGGTGCAATTTGCGTCAAGGCTTTCGTCGAGTCCGGGTTCGGCCTCTTTCACTGGCCCTACTTACATACCGAAACACTGCGAAATATACGTGCAGCCGCAACTAAACGCAGAATGGTGCTTATTGTCCACGCCAGCAGCATCGATGCGTGGCGTTCAGCAATCGATGCCCAAGCCGACATCATCGCCCACGGTCTATGGGTCTGGCCGGGCGATGTTGGCAATTTCACCCCACCGGCAGCAGCGAAAACTGTTATTGCTGCAGCGGCCCAGGCTGGCGCGCACGTACAGCCGACATTGCAGACCGTTGCCGGCGAGCGCGCTATGTTCGATCCTTCGCTGCTCGACGATCGCAGGCTGCATTTCGCCCTACCGAAGGCAGTGATTGCCTATCTAAATTCGCCCGACGGGATCAAAGCTCGCCTGAGGTCTCTGGAGGAATATCGCAAAGCCTCTCCCGCTCCCGGATTCGAGCGATTGCTTGCGGCCAGCATCGAAAGGACCCACGCCACGCTCAAGATCATGCTGCGAGATCATGTCGCCCTGATTCTTGGCAGCGACACCCCTGGCGTCGATGGCTTCGGCAACCCGCCGGGTTTAAACAGCCGGCTCGAAATGCAGGACTGGGCAGAAGCGGGTGTCCCGCTGCCTATGATTTTCCGCGCAGCGACGCTGGAAAATGCCAAAGCGCTGGGGCTATCCCAGGAAATCGGCTCCATCGAAATTGGCAAGCGAGCTGACTTGCTGCTGCTCAAAGAGAATCCTCTCGAAAATATTTCTGCCTATGATTCTGTGCAAACGATATTTCTCGATGGCGCATCAATCGCAAGAGCAGCGTTAGATGCACGCAATTAGAGGACGAACAAAACGACTGCCGAGCCTCAGGCCTGACACTTACTACTTTGTCACTTGTCCAGCAGCCGCCCGCTTCAACGCCGACGGACTTGAAGCGGCGCGAGCATCCCCGTTTTTGCCATGTAGGCGGCGTACTGCTCCGGGAATTGCTGCAACATGATGGTTTCCTCGCGTCGACTAGATGAAGTACGCGCTGATCGGGACGAGCATCTGCGCCCAGAAATGCTTGCTTTCACCGCACCGCCTTTTCGATAGCCGCAATCAAATCCCAGCGCGCAAGCCCAATTCCATGGTGGTCGACACTGGCTGAGTTGACGGCGATGACCAAGTGTTCCTTCGGGTAAATGGTGACCGACTGCCCGTAGGCGCCGACTGCTTCGTAGCCGCCATCCTGACGAATCTGCCAATAAAAGCCGAAGCCTTTCGCATATTTGTCCGGCTCACTGAGTTGCGGCGTCCACGCCTCATGAATCCAGCCATCAGGCAGAACATCGACGCCGCCGGCACGAGCGCCTTCATCCATGAACATCCCGAAGCGCGCATAGTCGCGCAGCGTAATGGACAGACAACAGCCGCCCCGCTCGATCCCAGCCTTGTCGACAATCCAGCTAGCGTCCGCTTCCATGCCGAATGGCTGCCAGATTTTCTCAGAGATGTAATCCGCGAGCGTGCGACCCTTCAGCGCTCGCGATAGCACAATGCCCAGCATGTCGGCGTCAATGGTCTGATACTTTCGTCGCGTGCCAGGCTGCGCTTCTCGATCCAGCCGCGCGGCGTAAGCGACGAGTGGCGGCACACCACCGACCATCTGCTCCCCGCCCGCTAGCGCGACATCCGAACGAAGGTCGACGACGTCTTCGTTATAGCGCACGCCTGAACTCATTGTCATGAGGTGCCGAATCGTGACGCCGTCAAACGCCGTGCCCTTGAGCTCTGGGATATATCGCACCACAGGATCGTCGATCGAGTGAATCAAGCCGTCCTTCACCGCCGCGCCGATCAAGGTCGATGTGACAGGCTTCGCCACTGACATCGAAAGCCACCGATCGTCCGGCCCGCGGCCGAGCGCATAGCGCTCGAGAACAATCTCGCCATCCTTGACCGCAATAACGCCCGTTATGCGCTTAAGATCCATGAGCTGCTCAATGCTCACAGTAGGAAGGCCGTCGCTTTGCCTCACCACAGGATCGATCTGCACTGCCGCCCGCGGCAGCGCCCGCACATTCGCGCCGCGATGGATGGTGTGCGCCGTGAAAATCTGATCGCTGCGCCGGAAATTCACGATCGTCTGGTCCGGGGTCCACGAAAGCATCACGCCGATCGTGTCCCGCGGGGCATCGGCCCGAACGCCTCGAGCTAGCGGACCCGGTTTATCGTGCGGCGCCGTGCAAGCCGCGAGATACAACGCGCCGAGACAGCCGATGATCCGAT
>Ga0265760_10000139_pt1 | contig 18327 bp, 18 predicted proteins | sample NZIome_2_FD_200831 | JGI IMG/M metagenome (GOLD analysis project Ga0265760, IMG submission 200831) | Metatranscriptome of rhizosphere microbial communities from Maridalen valley, Oslo, Norway - NZI1 (Metagenome Metatranscriptome) | ecosystem: Host-associated > Plants > Roots > Rhizosphere >...
CGGGCGACCCCGACGACGAGCGTGGAGAACACCAATGGCGCTATGATCATCTTGATGAGGCGCAAGAAGCTGGTGGTGACCAGGGAAAACACGCCCGCGGCGCTTTCGGCCGCGGGGCCGCTGCCGAGAACTTCGTGCAGCAGCAATCCGAACAGCGGCCCGGTAATCATGGCGATAATGACAAACCAGGTGAAACGCAATTTCATGTTGTACTTTTATCATAGAGTTTATGGATACACGTAGCACGGTACTTAAGCCGGCCCTGACCATGCAGGCGATTCGCGAAGCGCATGCGCGCATCCGCGACAAGATTCACCGCACCCCCGTGATGACGAGCGAAGTGCTCGACGGGCTGGCGGGGAATCGGCTGTATTTCAAGTGCGAGAATCTGCAGAAAGTCGGCGCATTCAAGGCGCGCGGCGCCACCAATGCGGTGTTTTTATTGACCGACGCGGAGGCGGCCAGGGGCGTGGTGACGCATTCCTCCGGCAATCACGCGGCGGCGCTGGCGCGGGCCGCGAGACTGCGCGGCATCCCGGCATACATCGTCATGCCGAACAATTCGCCGCAGGCGAAGCAGGCTGCCGTGCGCCGTTACGGCGGCGATGTGGTCCTGTGCGAACCGACGTTTGCGGCGCGCGAATCAACCGCCCGGCAAGTCATGGAGCGCACCGGTGCGGTCTTCATACATCCTTATGACGATTTGCGCGTCATGGCGGGGCAGGGAACCACCGCCATCGAGCTGCTCGAGGATGTGCCCGGCCTCGATGTGATTCTTTGTCCGGTTGGCGGTGGGGGTCAGCTCAGCGGCATCGCCGTGGCCGCAAAAGACCTCAAACCTGCCGTGCGCGTGATCGGCGTCGAGCCCGCCGGCGCCGATGATGCCGCGCGCTCCTTGAAGGCGGGTCATATCATACCCATGCTCGAGCCACGCACCATTGCGGACGGACTCAAGACTTCCTTGGGGCAAAAACCCTTCGCGGAAATCATGCGCCTGGTCGACGACATTGTGACGGTGCGCGAGGAGTCGATCGTGCAGGCGATGCGCCAGGTCTGGGAAGTGATGAAGCTGCTGGTCGAGCCTTCCGGCGCGGTCAGTTATGCGGCCGTTGTCGAGGGCCGGATTCCGGCGTCGGGCGTGAATATCGGGATTATCTTAAGCGGCGGCAACCTCGATCTGAACCGCTTGCCGTGGCAATGAGGCCTTGCACGTGCTGTGGAACTAGTTTCCATGGTTCCAACACTCCGGTAGCGTCGGCGATGTGATGTTGACCGGCCCGAATTCCCGTCAGCTACGGTAAGAAGAATCGAGGCACTGCTGCCTTCGTGCCTCGATTCTTCTTACCGTGGCTGACGAGCGCTAGTCGAGGAGCAGGGGACTCAAGGCGTGCTCTTCGGCGATGCTGCCGGCGAGCGACAGCGCTTGTGCACGCGTTGGCGTATCGCGCACCCACCTCGCGGGAGCAGGCAGCGGCTGGTCGGTCAACAGCGCCAGCAGGCTGGCATTGGTGGTTTCGACCGAATCGAAGGGCGTGCCGTGGCGCGAGCCGCGCACGACCACGAGCTCCGCGCCCAGCTTTTTCGCCAATTCGCGCTTTTCGGCCAGCGGCGTGAAGTCGTTTTCGGCGGCGATCAGCAAGACGCGGCTGCTTAAGCGATCCAATCGGTCCAGGATCGCCCAGCGCGCCAGCGCCAATCCGGTTCCCAAATAGGAATTGGCGGGAACCGATCCCATCACGTCGGCGGCATGCTCGCGCATGGCGCGTTGCCACGGCTCCGGGAACAGCCGCGCGGCCATCAGGCAGGCCGCGCGCGGCATACCCAGCATCCGCACCAGTGTTGCGGAAACGTATGTCTCGAGCCACTTGCGCAAATCGCGGGGTTGATAAGTCGCCAGGCTATTGATCAGGGCCAGTTTGGGCACACACGTAGGGCGGAGCGTTGCCATCTCAAGCGCGACCGCGCCGCCCAATGAGAAGCCAACAATGTTCGTTCGCGGGATCTTTAGATGATCCATCAACCTCCACATTGCATGTGCGAATCCGGCAATGGTGTATTCGCTGCGCGGCGGCGAGCTGTGCCCGCTGCCGGGCAGATCCGGAATGATGAGCCGAAACCGATGTTCGAGAGCCGCTACCTGAAAGGCCCAGGCCGCGCCGTTGCACCCTAAGCCATGAATCAGCAACAAAGGCTCGCCGCGTCCCCGCTCCAGATAGTGAATGGATGACTCAACATCGCTAAAAAAAGGCATCGACCTCGCTCCTCGGCCGCTTCATCTCGACCGGTGTCAACTCTCGGAACCCATTTTTGCCGCTGCCGGCGCCCAAATCTGCGCGCCGCGCGCCGCAATTTTGGGTTGACTTGGCCGAAATTCGTGTAGGTCAAAAACCGACAGCGACAATCCTGATAGCATTAATGACATCAACGGCACTGAGGAGTTTGAGTTGACCTGGCGAGGATGGACAGCCTTTGCGGCGCTCGGAATCATTTGGGGGCTGCCCTATTTCTTCATCAAGATTGCGGTGCAGGAAGTCTCACCGTTCACCCTGGCATTCTGCCGTGTCGCGCTCGCCACGATGATTCTGCTGCCCATCGCCTGGCGCCGCGGCGCGCTGCGCTCGCTGGGCGCGCACCGAGGAGCGATTATTGCTTTTGGCGTGGTCGAATTTGCGATTCCCTTTTCTCTGATCTCTCTGGGGGAGCGCTGGATCAGCTCCTCGGTCACCGGAATTTTGATCGCCATGGTGCCGCTTTCCATCGCGTTGATGCAGCGCTTTTTTGGTATCCGTGAAGCGCTGGGCGCGTGGCGCATCGCGGGTCTTGCGATCGGTTTTATCGGCGTTGCCGCGCTACTGGGCACCGGTCCCATCTCGGGCCTGCTGGGTTGGGCGGGCGTTGGCTGCATGCTGGTCTCCACGCTCTGCTACGCGGTGGGGCCGCTGATCATCCAACGCCACCTGCGGGATCTCGATTCCATTGGTCCGCTCGCGGCGAGCTTAAGTGTGGCCAGCATTGTCCTGCTGATTCCTGCCGCGCTCGAATTTCCATCCAGCCTGCCATCAACGAACGCACTGGCGTCGATCGGCGTGCTCGGAGTGGTCTGCACGGCCATGGCGATGCTGTTGATGTTTTATCTGGTTCACCATGCCGGCGCATCGCGCGCCTCGGTCATCACCTACATCAACCCGGTCGTGGCGACACTGCTCGGTGTGATGGTGCTGCATGAACACCTCGGCATCGGCGGTTTCGTCGCTTTTGCGCTCATTCTGCTGGGGTCGTGGCTCGCGACCCGCGGAAAGGTATCTCGAAGCAAAATGCCCAGAGAGGCGGCGGTTAGCGCGTGAACCCGAGCAGCTATGCGAGTCTGCCGGAACGATTCTTCGCGCGAGTGCCACCAACGCAGGTCGAGGCGCCCGGGCTTATCAAACTCAATCGTGCGCTCGCGTCGGACCTAAATCTCGATTTATCCGCTCTCGACGCGCCGGCCTTGGCGCAGCTTTTTTCGGGCAACGTTTTGCCGCGGGGCATTGTTCCCATTGCCATGGTTTACGCCGGGCATCAGTTCGGTCATTTTGTTGCGCAACTCGGTGATGGCCGGGCGATCTTGATCGGCGAGATGCGCGATCGGGAGGGCGTGCTTCGCGATATTCAGCTGAAAGGCAGCGGGCGCACTCCCTACTCGCGCAGCGGCGATGGGCGCGCGGCGTTGGGGCCTATCTTGCGCGAATATCTGGTCAGTGAAGCGATGCATGCGTTGGGAATTCCGGCGACGCGCTCGCTCGCGGCGGTCAGCACCGGGGAGTCCGTGCAGCGCGAAACGACCCAGCCGGGCGCCATCTTGACGCGAGTTGCTGCGAGCCATGTGCGCGTGGGCACGTTTGAATATTTCGCGGCTCGGGGCGATGTGGCCGGCGTAAAAATCCTCGCCGACTATGTGATCGAGCGGCACTACCCGCAGTGCGCCGCCCAGGGCAATAGTCCCTACTTGGCGCTGCTCCAGCAAGTGGTGTCGCGCCAGGCCGCGCTCATCGCCCGCTGGATGAATGTGGGCTTCATCCACGGCGTCATGAACACCGACAACATGGCGGTGTCCGGCGAGACCATCGATTTCGGTCCGTGCGCATTCATGGATACATTTGATCCGGCAACCGTGTACAGCTCCATCGACGAGCGCGGCCGCTACGCGTACGCCAATCAGCCGAATGCCGCGCTCTGGAATTTGGCGCGGTTCGCGGAAACATTGTTGCCGCTCATCGATGCGGACACGCAGCGGGCCATAGCCTCTGCCACCGAGGCAATCGCAACATTTGAGACGCTTTTCAACGACGACTGGTTGGACGGAATGCGCCGCAAACTGGGATTGTCGACGTCGGAGCCGGAAGATCGGCGGCTCGCCGAGGATTTGCTGAAGGCGATGCATCGCAGCCAAGCCGATTTCACTTTGACATTTCGCGCCCTGTGCGCCGCGGCCGGCGGCCCCCAAGGCGATGAGCCGGTGCGCGGACATTTCGTCAACGCGGGCGATTATGACGAGTGGGCGCAACGCTGGCGGGCGCGAGTGAGCAGAGAGGCAATCTCGCCTGCGGCGCGCGCCGAGTCGATGCAACAGACTAATCCAGCCTACATTCCGCGCAACCACCGCGTCGAGCAAGTGATTGTTGCGGCGGTTGAGCGCGGCGATTTCGCGCCTTTTGAGGAATTCTCGCAGGTGCTCGCAGCGCCCTACACCGAACGCGCCGCCTTCGCGGGCTACGCAAATCCGCCGCAACCGGAAGAGCGCGTGCTGCAGACTTTTTGCGGGACTTAACCGCGCCTTGCAATGTAATGCCGCAATCGCCGGTCTTATTTGACAGGAGTAAGATTGCATACCATGACCATCGTAATCTTGGTGTTTCTAGGCGGCGTGCTGACCATTTTGAGTCCCTGCATCCTGCCGGTGCTGCCTTTCGTGTTCGCGCGTTCGGAGCAAAGATTCCTGACGAATGGTCTGCCCATGTTGGCCGGCATGGCGGTCACTTTTGCCGCGATCGCCACCCTGGCCGCGGTCGGCGGGTCGTGGGCCGTCAGAGTCAATCAATATGGCCGCGTTTTCGCATTGGTGCTGTTGACCGCCTTTGCGGCAACTCTATTGTCGACGCGATTGGCAGATTGGCTGGCACGTCCGTTCGTCGCTCTGGGCAATCGGCTGGCACAATCAAACCCGGAAACCGCCGGCCGCTTTACACTGCTGAATTCCTTGCTGCTCGGGGTTGCCACGGGCCTTCTCTGGGCGCCTTGCGCCGGACCCATTCTTGGTCTCATTCTCACCGGCGCGGCAATCTCCGGCCCCAACGCGCGCACCACATTGCTGCTGTTTGCCTATGCCGCGGGCGCCGCAACCTCGTTGGCGGTGGCCTTGCTGGCGGGCGGTCGGGTGTTTGCCCTCTTGAAGAAATCGTTGGGCACCGGGGAATGGATCAGACGCGGCCTCGGTGTTGCCGTGCTGCTCGCTGTGGTGGCAATCGTGTTGGGCTGGGATTCAACTGTGCTGACGCGTTTATCCCTCAGCGGCACCAACAATCTCGAGCAGTCGCTCATCGACAAAATCAAGCCTCAGAATGCGGGCGCGCCGGGCGGCAGCATGATGGCCATGAGCAACTCCACCATGGCCATGAGCAATACCAAAGCAGACGGTCATGCCATGATGATGTCTGCGGCGAAGCCCGCCGCTAACTTGCCGGTGGAAGGAGAAATTCCCTCATTCGCCGGCGCCACGCTGTGGCTCAACTCGCCGCCGCTTACCCCCGAGAGCTTGCGCGGCAAAGTGGTCGTGGTGGATTTTTGGACCTATTCCTGCATCAACTGTCTGCGCGCGCTGCCCTACGTGGAGTCGTGGTACGAGAAATATAAGGATCACGGCTTGGTCGTGATTGGCGTACACGCACCGGAATTCGCCTTTGAAAAGGAAGCCAACAACGTGCGCCGGGCGGTCGCGGATTTGAAAATCGCGTATCCGGTGGCGCTGGACAATGACTATGCCATTTGGCAGGCATTCAATAACCAGTACTGGCCCGCGCACTATTTTATCGATGCCACCGGCCGTGTCCGCGCGCATCACTTCGGCGAAGGCAACTACGACGAATCCGAACAGATCATTCGCACCTTGCTGACCGAGGCAGGGCAGGCCGCGTTGCCGCCGCCCGGAATGGGCGGGGCGAAGGCGGCAGGTGTTCAGGCGCCGCCCGATGAGGCGCACGATCAGTCACCGGAAACCTACGTTGGCTATCGCCGTGCCGATAATTTCGCTTCGCCGGGCGGCTTGGCGCAGGATCAGGCGCATGTTTATTCGCTTCCGCCGGCGTTAAAATTGAATCAATGGGCGCTTGGCGGGTCATGGAATGTAGATCCGGAAAAGGCGGTGCTCGGCGCAAGCGGCGGTAAAATCGAGTTTCGCTTCTATGCCCGTGATTTGCACCTGGTGCTGGGTCCGGGCAGCGGCGGCAAGCCGGTGCATTTCCGGGTGACCTTGGATGGTGCTCCGCCGGCGGCTAGCCATGGTGCCGATACGGATTCAGGCGGCGCCGGGATCATCGACGGGCAGCGGCTGTATCAATTGATTCGACAGTCCGGCGATGTTGGCGAGCACGTGTTTTCAATCGAGTTCTTGGATCCAAGCGTGCAGGCGTATTCATTTACATTCGGGTGAGGGGCAAGTCATGCAGTCGATCGTAAGTCGTCGTTATTTCATCGCTGGGTTGGGCGCCTTGTCAGGGTTGCCTTTGATGGGCCGAGTCGCCGCGGCGACCCTTTCAGGCCCAATGGTGAACAGCGAAGTATCGATTGAAAATTTCTCGCCGGCCGGCAAGAGCCTCGGTATCGTGCGGGTTGCGAAGATTGTGAAGACCGATGCACAGTGGCAGGCGCTATTGTCGCCGCAAAGCTATCGTGTCGCGCGTCAGGCCGGCACGGAAGTAGCATTCACCGGTGAGTACGACCGGAATCACGCCGACGGCATCTATCACTGTATCTGCTGCGATACCGCGCTCTACGATTCAAAAACCAAGTTCGAATCCGGGACCGGCTGGCCCAGTTTCTGGCAGCCGATTTCAGCGGTGAACGTGGTCAAAAGCGGCGACCTTTCCTTTGGAATGTCGCGCGATGCTATCTCATGCCGGCGCTGCGACGCGCACTTAGGCCACGTGTTTGACGACGGCCCGAAGCCCACCGGGCTGCGCTATTGCATGAATTCGGTTGCGTTGCGCTTCACGCCGCGCGCCTAGGAGAGGAATATGGCTTATCGGAAGACTTTAATAGGGCTGCGGGTTGCCGCACTCGTCGCTGCCGTCACGGCGGGCGCGATTCTCTGGCACGCACCGCTGTTCGGCGCCGAGGCGCCCGTCATCATCGCGCCCCCGGCCATCGATAACCCGAAGTCCGCCGGTCCGGCGCAGACCGCCGTGTTGTCGGGCGGGTGCTTTTGGGGCGTGCAAGGCGTGTTCGAGCACGTGCGCGGCGTAAAGAACGTGATAGCAGGCTATGCTGGCGGCGAGAAGGCCACCGCGGATTACGAAACCGTCAGCTCCGGAACCACCGGGCATGCGGAATCGGTGAAGATAACCTTCGATCCGGCGGCGATCTCCTATGGACAGATATTGCAAATCGCATTTTCCGTGGTCCACGATCCGACACAATTGAATCGCCAATGGCCCGATGTCGGCACTCAATATCGGTCGGCCATTTTCTACGCCGATGAGAATCAGAAACGGATTGCGCAGGCTTACATCAGTCAACTCGATCAGTCGCACGCATTTGCGCGGCCGATCGTCACGCGCGTGGACCCGCTCAAGGGTTTCTATCCGGCGGAACGCTACCACCAGGATTACTTGATCCATAACCCAACTCAGCCTTACATCGCGATGTACGACATACCGAAAATCGAGAATTTCCGCCGCACATTTCCGGAGCTGTACAGCGGAGCGCCGGTGCTCGCGCAAAACTAGGGAAAACGCGAAACTAGGGAAAACTACAGGGAGCCTCCCATGAAATCGGCCTTGCGCGCCTGGTTGCTGCTAAGTGCCTGTCTTTTCGGGCTGCAGTCCTTCGCCGCGGACTCGGAAAAATCGATTACCGTGTTTGCTGCCGCCTCACTGACCAATGCGCTGCAGGATTTGGGCGATACTTTCACCAAAGACACTTCCATCCCGGTGCGCTTCTCCTTTGCAGCGAGTTCGACGCTGGCCCGCCAAATCGAGAACGGTTCGCGCGCCGACGTATTTTTCTCGGCCGATCTTGAATGGATGGATTACTTGCAATCCAGAAACTTGATTCAAGCGGCAACTCGTCATGAGGTGCTGGGAAACCAATTGGTTTTGATCGCACCGTTGAACAGTAAGATCAAATTGAAGATCGCGCCGCATTTCGCGCTGGTCGCCGCCATCGGCTCCAGCCACCTGGCAACCGGCGATCCGGATTCCGTGCCGGTCGGCCGGTACGCGCATCAGGCGTTGGCCAATCTGGGAGTCTGGGATCAGGTCGCGGCGCGGCTGGTGAGAGCCGACAGCGTGCGCTCCGCGCTGGCGTTCGTTGATCGAGGCGAGGCCGCGCTCGGTATCGTTTATTCAACCGATGCCCGGATCGACAAGAATGTGCGCGTGGTGGATATATTTCCGGCCGACAGCCACATGCCCATCATCTATCCCGCGGCGTTGACAACCGGTGCCCGGGCCGATGCGAGCAAATTCCTCGACTACATTCGCGGTCCTGCCGGCGATTTGGTCTTCAAGCACTACGGTTTCACGCCGCGGCATGAGGAGCCGGCCGGCGTGCTGCTTAGCCAGCCGTAGCCGGCAAATCCGCGGGATCCAGCATAGGAATGCCCTTGCGAATGTCCGCAGAGAAGGTGTCGCTGCGGTCCGACTGTCTGGCGCGATCGGTGATCCGGCCCAACGCGCGCAGCTCCTCGAGAGTGAAACGCTGATCCAGGCCCCCTACGCGGTACACGTACGCGGGCAGATAACCCGTAAATAGCAAGCGATAGCTCCACGGCAAATAGCCGACGATTCGCTTCATCATGTGATAAACCAGCATGGTGCAGTTGACGGTGAGGGTGTTGTAGAAACGCGGCGTGTCGACAAGGCGGTTCGCCTGCTCGACGTAGCCTAGGAACAGGGAGCGCATCGCCGGCAACGGCATGCGGATGCGGTACAGATAGTCATCTTCGCCGCGGATATTGGTGCGCACGCGGATGACGTCGCGCTCGTCGGCCGCGATGATGCTGAGGCCATCCCGCTTGAAGAAACCGCCGATTTCCGAATAGGTGGCATTTTTCCGGCGCCGTACCTCCACCGAGAAGGCGACGTGCTGGCCATCGTCGAAACCAAACGATATCAACATGTGCGCGATCGCCCAGCCGTCCCAGTAGGACATGATCATGTCGACCGACGTGAGTTTGTCGAGATCATAGCTGCGTGTTTCCCAGCGCTGCGTGTATTCGCTGTTGCTGCGCCAATCGAAGTTGCGGACATTTCGCAGCGTCACGCGGTCGCCGTCGATGCCGCCATGGGTGATTTGCGCGACGTCGTCCGCCCAGAGGCGCTCATTGGTGGGCAGAATGCGCCGCCACCATATGAGCAGCATTCCGAAGGCGAGAGCGAAGCTCAAGAAGGCGAGTCCGGCATGGCCCTGCCAGAGCGCAACCAGTACGCCGAGCGCGAATGCACTCCATATAAGCACAAGGACGTTTTTAAGTTGGCTTCCCGGCGACTGATACCAGAGTGCCAGCGCGCCCCACGCCGCTGGAACGCCGAGTAACAAAGTCGCAACCAGCATGGCGGCGAATCGCAGAACACTTGCGGTACCGGCGGTCATCACGCTCATTGTGCCAGCAACCGGCGACGCACGTTTTCTCCTTTGATTGACATGCACCGGCGGCGCAGGGTACGGTTTCTTGTGACTCAAGCCTCGGCATTTCGACTCAATGTCCCCTTTATCAAAGAACTCGGCGTCGAGTTCATCAGCGCTGCCGACGGCCGCTCGATGGTGGCGCTCGATCTCGAGCCCTGGCATCTGAATAGCTGGGACGTCGCGCACGGCGGTGTACTCATGTCCCTGCTCGACGTGGCGATGGCGGTGGCCGGTCGATCGCTCAATGCGGACGCGGGCGGCGGTGTGACCGTCGAGATGAAGACCAGCTTTTTGCAGCCGGCAAAGGCCGGTACGCGCCTGCTGGTCTCGGGATTTGCGTATCATCGCTCGATGACCATGGCATTCTGCGAAGGCGAGGCCAGGGATGGCGAGGGTCGATTGATCGCCAAAGCGATGGGAACATTCAAATACCTAAAATCAGGAGCAGTAGCCGATGGCTAATTCTTATCGCCGCATCGTGCTGGCATCGCGGCCGCATGGCTGGCCTGCCTCAGAAAATTTTCGCCTCGAAGAGGCTCCCATGCCCGCACTCGGCGAAGGCGAAGTACGCGTGCGCAACCAGTTTCTATCGCTGGACCCCTATATGCGCGGGAGAATGAACGATGCGAAATCCTACGCCATGCCGCAAATGCTCAACGAAACCATGGGCGGCGCGACGGTGGGTGAGGTGGTGGAGTCGCGCAACAGCCAGTTCGCGGTTGGGGACGCGGTGCGCGGCATGCTGGGATGGGCCGAGTATGGCGTAAGCAAATCCGAAGGCTTGGGCAAGCTCGACACGCGGCATATCCCGCTGTCGGCTTATTTGGGCGTGGTCGGCATGCCGGGCATGACGGCTTGGTATGGCTACAACAAGATCATGGAACCGAAGGCGGGCGAGACCGTTGTCGTCAGTGCGGCCTCCGGCGCGGTTGGCAGTGTGGTGGGACAATTGGCGCGCTTTGCGGGGGTGCGGGTGGTGGGAATTGCGGGCGGCCCGGAGAAGTGCCGCTACGTCACGCAAGAACTTGGATTCGATGCTTGCGTCGACTATAAAGCGGCGCCCGATGCGAAGTCGTTGGCAGGATTGCTTGCAGCCGCGGCGCCCAAAGGCGTGGATGCGCACTTCGAAAACGTCGGCGGCGATGTGTTGAACGCGGTCATGATGTTGCTCAATCCATTCGCGCGCGTTGCGATTTGCGGTCTCATCGCCGACTACAACATGACCCCAGGATCGGTGCCCAAGAGCGCCATCTTGAATCCCGGTATATTTCTGGTGGCGCGCTTCAAGATGCAAGGATTCATCATCTCCGATCACTTAAATCTTTGGCCTGAAGGGTTGACGGTTTTGGGCGGACTCGTGGCGTCGGGAAAATTGAAATACAAAGAAACCATCGCCGAGGGTCTGGCGGCGGCGCCGGCGGCATTCGTCGGGATGCTGAAGGGTCACAACTTTGGCAAACAATTGGTTCGCCTGTACTAAAAGCCTATGCAACAACTCATCCTGCACCACTACCCGATGTCGCCTTTCGCGGAGAAAGTGCGCTTGATCTTAGGCTTCAAGGGCCTGCCGTGGCGCTCCGTTCACATCCCCAATATCATGCCGAAGCCCGACTTGACTGCACTCACCGGCGGATATCGTAAGACGCCGGTGCTGCAAATCGGCGCCGACATTTACTGCGATACTGCGCTGATCGCCGACGTGCTCGAGGAGCGCGCGTCGAGCCCGACTCTATATCCGAACGGCGTCGCGAGCGCATCGCGCATCCTGGCCCAATGGGCGGATTCCACCTTGTTTTGGACAGCGGTCGCTTTCGCCATGCAGCCGGCGGGACTTGCGCACATGTTTGAAGGCACGCCGCCTGAGACCATCAAGGCTTTCGGCGATGACCGGGCTGTGTTTCGCGCCAATATGCCGCGCATGCGTCCCGCGGATGCGAACGCGGCGTTCGTGCTCTACCTGGATCGACTGGAAGAGACGTTAGCTACGCAAAATTTCTTTTTCGGAACGGCGCCCAGCATTGCGGACTTCTCGATTTATCACTGTCTGTGGTTCGTCATGCGCGGCGGCCCGGTGGCTAAGATCCTCGAATCCTATCCGGCGCTGCAAAGCTGGCGGGCGCGTATGGCGGCCTTCGGCCATGGCACGCAGGAGAAACTCGAGAGTAGCGCCGCCATCGCCGTCGCCCGCCACGCCACGGCCGAGAGGTCATCTGGAAATCTCGAATCACACAGCATTGCGCTCGGCGACCGGGTGGTCGCGGCGGCAACCGACACGGGAACCGACCCCATCGAGGGAACGCTCTATGGCGCTACCAAGACCCGCTTCTCGATCGCGCGCGAGGATCAGCGCGCCGGCAGCGTAGTCGTGCACTTTCCCAGATTGGGTTTCGAGTTGCGTCGGGCTAAGTAGCCTGATTGCCGCCTATTCAGCGAGGCGGGGCGCCGGGGTGCGCCAGACTCGATAGCCGCCCAAAAAAGCGAATTGATTGTTTCCCAGCCGTGCGTTCTTGGGCAGTTTTTTCAGCTTCTTGGCATTGCCGCCGCCGAGCACGACATAGTCTGCTTCGAGGGCTTTGCTCAGTTGCCCGACCACGTCTGCGACTGCGCGGCGCCACTTCTTGGGACCAAGACGGCGGCGCCCGCGATCGCCCACGTAGTCTTCGAAGGTGCGGCCGTTCTTGTAAGGCAGATGCGCAAGTTCCATCGGCGCCACGGTGCCATCGACAACGAGCGCCGAGCCAAGTCCTGTGCCCAAGCCCAAAAACAGCATGCGTCCGCCTTCATAGCTGCCGATCGCCTGCATCGCAGCATCGTTCATCAGCTGCGTGGGCCGCCCAAAAGCTTTGCGAAAATCGAAACCCACCCAGCCGCGACCGAGATTGTGGGGTTCGGTGACGATCTTGCCGTGGACGACGACGCCTGGGTAGCCAATGGAGACGACATCGTATTTCGAATCGGCGGTCAGCTCGCGCACGTGCGCCACCATCTGGCGCGGCGTCATCGTCGGCCCGGATTCAAACTCGCGAGTTTCACGGCGCCCCGACATCCGGGTTTTTACATGGGTCCCGCCGACATCGATGGCGAGGACCCGCCGCTGGGCCTTTCGTTGCATGATCCGCGCACAATAGCGCATTTGAGTATCGCTCGTCAGTCGTATCTCCTGACATAATGTGCGCTATGAAAATTCAAGCACCCCTCGGTCTCCAGATCGTGTTATGTGCGGCGATCGCCGGATGCGCGGCGGCACCGCCCGCGCCTGCATCGTTGCGCGTTCCCGCTGATCAATCGCTGATCAAGCAGCTGCGCGCCACGGGCGTGCAAATTTACGAGTGCCAAGCCGCGAAGAATGATCCTTCGCAATATGAGTGGGCGTTTAAAGCCCCCGAGGCCAGCCTGGCGACCAAGATGGGCCGAATCGTCGCCAAACACTATGCGGGACCGACCTGGGAATCCAAAGATGGCAGCGCGGTGGTTGGCGAGATGATCGGCAGCAGCCCGAGCCCGAAGCCAAACTCGATTCCCTGGCTGTTGTTGCGCGCGAAAGCGACCGCCGGCAACGGGCTTTTCACGCACGTGCAATTCATCCAGCGTTTAAATACGGTGGGCGGCAGCGTGCCCGCGGGGGGATGCCGGAGAGAGCAGGCCGGACAGCAGCTGCGGGCCTCGTACACCGCCGACTATTTATTCTACGGCGCAAGACATTGACCGCGGCTGAGGACGACTCGTTGGAGCGGGTCCAATCGAAGATCGCCTACCTGGAGCGCGCCATCGTGGAACTCAGCGATGCGGTGTTCCGCCAGCACCGGGATATTCAGTCGATCGAAGCGCAGCTAAAAGCAATCAGAGACAGAATGGCGGGTACGCCATCTGACGAACTGCGCACGTTGGAACAGGAGCGGCCGCCGCATTACTGATTTCTTGAGTTTTGGGGAATCGGGCATGATTGTCGCTGGGATCGCGATTGCGATCCTGTTCGGCGGGCTTGCGGCGTGGTTGATCCGCCGAACGCGCAAACCGAAAACACTGCTGCCGGCGCGCGGTATCGCGGCGTCCATTAAGTCGCGGGGCAACGCGGCCACTTCGGTACCGGATGCCGCTCGCGCCGAACTGGCAAATAATCTCGTGACCGAGCGCCTCTGGCAGCTGGCATTCGCGGCGGCGCCGGAGCCGCAGCCTATGGAGCCTGCGCAAGCGCGGGTCCGGGACGCGGTTTGCGCCGTGCTGCAGGCCGATACGTTGGACCCGAAGTATTTTCCGCGGCGCCCGACCTTGCTGCCGCAATTACTGCGCGCGGTGGATGATCCGCGCAGCGCCCCCGACAAGCTCGCGCGCATCGTCGCGCACGATCCGGTGCTCACCTCCGATGTGCTGCGGCTCGCGAACTCGCCCATTTTCAGAACTTCTTCGGCGCCCATCGAAACCATCCAACGCGCGGTTGTGGTTCTCGGCGTGGATGCGCTGCGAGGACTCGTGGCGACAGCCATGCTGCAGCCGGTATTTCGAGCGACGCGCAGCAATTTTCCACGCTTTCCGCGCATGTTGTGGGAACGCACAGAGCGCGCCGCGCGCGCCGCGGAACTGTATGCGCTCAAAGCTTTGCCCGCTGACCGCTTTGAAGCGCAGCTGCTGATCCTGCTGAGTGCCCTGGGACCTTTGGTCGTCTATGGCGCCACGCTCGATGTGTATTCGCAGCGCCCGCGGCTGACACCGAGTCCGGCGCTGTTTGTCGCCTTAACGGCGCTGCTGGGTCCGCAAGTCTCGCTGCGTATTGCGAAACATTGGGAAACTTCGCCGCGCCTCGCCGCCGCGATTGAGAGACGCCCCAGTGAAGCGCTGACGATGGCGCTGTGCGCCGGTGAGCTGCTGGGAACCTTGTCCTTGCTGCAGACACAGAACGTCATTACGGCCGACGAGGGCCTGGCAACCGCCAGCGATATCGGCCTGGCGGGCACGATCGTAGCGCCGATTTGGGAGCGGCTGACGGCCGGCCAATAGCAGCCGTGGCATGATGAGGACATGAGATTTAGAGATCCGATTGACTGGATCGAGGAGGCCGCCCGCCGCTCGGAACGGTTATTCTTGAGAACGGCGCAGGGCCGCAACTTCAGCTATGCGGCTCTGTGCGAGCAATCGGGGCGCATTGCCGCGGCGCTCATGCAGCGCGGCGTAAGGAGCGGCGATCGCGTCGCCGTGCAAGTCGACAAATCCGCCGAGGCGGTTTTTCTCTACGTCGCTTGTCTGCGCCTGGGCGCGGTGTTCGTACCCATCAATGTTGCGAATACGCCCAATGAAGTCGAGTATTACCTGAGAGATTCGCAGCCACGGGTCGCCATCGTCCGGCCCCACACGCGCGCATCGATCGAGCCGCTGGCGCGGCAGGCGAAGGTCGATTGCATTGAGACCTTGGGTGCGGACGGCGCCGGGTCCATAGCAGCGCTCGCCGCCGAGTGCGCCGCCGATTTCGCCGCACCGCGCAGGCTCGAGAGCGGCGCGATCGCCGCCATCATCTATACGTCCGGCACGACCGGCCGTCCTAAGGGCGCGATGCTGACGCGCGCGAACCTCGCCTCGAACGCAGCGGTGTTGGCAGAGGCATGGCGCTTCTGCGAAGCGGATGTATTGCTGCACACATTGCCGCTATTTCACATTCACGGCTTGTTTGTAGCGATCAATACGGTTCTCGCTTCGAAATCGAGCCTGCTGTTACTCGCCAAATTCGATGCCGCTCAGACGCTCGAGCACTTCTCTCAGGCCTCGATTTACATGGGTGTGCCGACGCACTACACGCGCCTGCTCCAGCAGGATGGCCTGAATCGAAATACGACGGCGACGATGCGGCTGTTTGTTTCGGGCTCGGCGCCGTTGCTCGCGGAAACTCACCGGCAATTTCTGCAGCGCACGGGACATGTGATTCTGGAGCGCTACGGCATGTCGGAAACCATGATGAATACGTCCAACCCTTACGATGGCGTGCGATTACCCGGTTCGGTCGGTCCACCGTTAAAGGGAATTTCGCTGCGCGTGAGGAACGCGGAAAATGCAGCGGTCGAACTTCATCCGGATGCCGTCGGCACCCTCGAGGTCAAAGGCCCCAATGTGTTCGCTGGGTACTGGCGCGACGAAGAGAAAACGCGCGCCGAGTTCTCCGCGGATGGATGGTTCAAGACCGGCGATGTGGGGCGGATCGACGGCAATGGCTACGTGCATATCGTCGGCCGCGCCAAGGACCTGGTGATCAGCGGGGGCTACAACGTCTACCCCAAAGAAGTGGAATCTGAGTTGGACGCCATCGAGGGAGTTCTCGAAAGCGCCGTATTCGGCGTGCCGCACCCGGATTTCGGCGAGGGGGTGACGGCCGTTGTCGTGGCAAAGCCCGGCGCGGTTCTCTCCGAAGAGGCGATCATCGAATCGATCAAGACGCGGTTGGCACGCTACAAAGTGCCGAAACGAGTCCTCCTTGTCGAGGAGTTGCCGCGCAACGCCATGGGTAAGGTGCAAAAAAATGCGCTGCGCGAAACGTTTGCTGCTATTTATTTGGCACTGTGAATTTAGGAGACTCGTGCTACCTAGAGGGATGGGAAGCTTCGAGGCACGGAAGAGCAGTGCCTCGAACCTGCCCATCCCCCTAGGCTTCAAGGCGGGATCGCTCAAACTCACAGTGCTGAAGGATGCGCCTCTATGGCCGCCGGCAGCGTCGGCGATGTGATATTAGCTTGAGCGTTACGCCGAGCAAAATCACTGGGCAGAAGCACTAGTCGCTCGGCAGCAGCGTCACCATGGTCAGGGTTCGAGCGCCGAGCGTCGCACCGCCTTCTGATTGATCGATAACCACGTAGAAGCTTTTCGCTTGCGCATGGGGAGCTATGCTCAGGGGAATGCTCAGAGAAACATTGGACTTGCCATCCGCGACGTACGCGAGCTGCGGTACGACGGCCGTGAAATCAGCGCCCGGTTTTGCAGTACCCGATTCGGTCCACCACGTAAAGCTGGTCTCGCCGCGCAAATTGCCTTTGCGGTGCACTGTAATCTGAGCTGATACCTGGCCTGCGGGAACATCAACCGTGTCCGCTGCCAACTCAACCTTTGATGCGCCCGCGAGCGCTTTAGCGGCTGGTGCAGCCAGGGGCGATGCCGAGCGCGGCGGCTTGGCAAGTGTCGCGGCAGGCGCCGGTGCGTCGTGAGAAGCCGGCGCCGATATTGGCGCTGAAGGCGGCTCTGCAGCGGCTGACGGCGGCCTGGCGCGATTGATGGACGGCGGTTGAGTCGCCGGTGGCGCTGTGACCGGCGGCGCAGCGACGGACGATGCAGGCGGTGCGGGGGCGCGAATCTTCGCGGTCGAGTCGATGCTCGGAAGCATGGCCCGATTGCCAACCAGCCAATAGGCCGCAAAGAGCAGGGCCGCGACTCCGACCGCAAGCCATAAGGCGAGCCAGGACCTGGGCTCCTTACCGGCAGGGGGTTCCAGAAGATCGTTGAGCGGCGCCAATTTCTTTACTGCACCGCCCAGATCCAGTTCCGAAAGCCAACGTTGCACGTCGGCTGGACGGTTCTCGCGCTCCCATCGAAGTGCGCTGCGCAGCGCCTGCCACTGCCGGCCGCTGACATTGGCGGGTCGACGCAGCCTTAATTTAGCCTCGCGGGCCTCGACAGCCGTGCTCTTTGGGAACGGATGAGCGCCGGACAACAACAAGTATGCAATGCATGCGAGCGAGAACACGTCATCTCGAGCGTCCGCGCGCTCGCCGTCGAGCACTTGGCAACTCGCATAGTTGGACGCTGAATACGGCAACGTCATCTCCGGGTCGGGCGTCTGAGATCTCTGGCGCGCTTTGTACGAAGTGCCGAAGCCCATCACGCGCAAGTCGCCCGATCCCGTGATGAAAACATTTTGCAGATTGAGATCGCCATGCGCCACGCCGCGCGTGTGCGCATAGCTCAAGGCGGCGCCGACGTCGCGCAGGATCGCCAATGCCTGCGGACGCTCCAGGGGAACGAGCTTTCTTGCCTGCAATATGCGACCGAGCGGCGCTCCAGTCAGCACTTCCATTGTGAAGAATACCAACGGACCATCGCGGTCAAAATCGAACACACGGATAATGTTCGGATGCGACAGCATTTGCAGCGATTGAAATTCTCGGCGCAGCTCAGCGAGCAATTCGGCTCGCTTGGCCACGGCGGGGTGCAAAACTTTGACCGCCAATCGCTGAGTGCCCGGAGATTCCAAACGAAATTCATCCAGAACTTGGAACACGGTGCCCATGCCGCCCTGTCCGATCACGGCTTCGATTCGATAGCGGCGCCGCAGGACACTGCCGGCCCTAGGTTCGCCCACCGAGTCCGACGATTGCCACTCCTCGCGGCGCGGATGCGCATCAGTTTGCTCCATGCGAGCGGGTACGACGATGTCGCGAGCCACTGGAACATCGCGCGCTGCGGGAGTATCGC
>Ga0265760_10000140_pt1 | contig 18310 bp, 13 predicted proteins | sample NZIome_2_FD_200831 | JGI IMG/M metagenome (GOLD analysis project Ga0265760, IMG submission 200831) | Metatranscriptome of rhizosphere microbial communities from Maridalen valley, Oslo, Norway - NZI1 (Metagenome Metatranscriptome) | ecosystem: Host-associated > Plants > Roots > Rhizosphere >...
ATCCCCCACATCGACCGAGTGGATGAGGCTGGGCTCTTCGTTCTGCGGGACCATATACGTGTAACACGTCATCGGGTTTGCGGACTGGCCGAGTACCATGTCCGCGCGGTCTAACTGGCAAGCTTCAAAGCCGGCTTCGGTGTAGCCGACTGTCGGATCCTGCAAATCAAAGGTGATGTAGAAGCCATTCGACCAAGTCCCGATCCGGGGCCAGTCAGGATAGTAGTAATAAGAAGTTCCGGTGGTGCAGCCGTTCGAACTCGGCAGGCAAGGAATTGCTGTGTCCATCTTAAACTCGTACGCATACCAGATGGTCGCGGCGTTGGAAAGATCGCTGCCCGAACTCAGCGCAATACACCAGGAGTAATGATTGATGCCGCTCACGAGGTACGTTATGCGCCGGCTGATCACAAACACATTGTCCAGACGGTCATAGAGAACTTGAACGTTCCCGGTACTATCCTGGCATTCCGGTTGCGTCGAGCTGGACCAAAGCCTGTCCACGGTGACCGGCACGCCCTCGGTTCCGCCTGCGATGGTAAAGATGGGCAGACCCGTTACTTTGTCAAAAGCCTGAACGTAATCGCCATTGACCCACTCCAGAACCTGCGCATTTTCACCACTCACGGTTGGGCCCACGGCAATATTGGCGTCGATGTTGTAATAATTCTGTTCGTAGAATTGGTACTGGCTGCCGATGTTCTGCTGGGCGTCGATGCCTTCGAGCTGGTTTCCGTTCCAGCCTGTGCCGCAGGACAAACCAACGCACTGCGGAAAGTTGCCGTCCGTGTTCTCCGCAGTCTGTGCCGCGGTGTACGGGCCGGCGATTGCTCCCGTCTGGCAGTCGCCCTGGCAGGTTTGGCCCATCGAATAGGCACTGGTGAACACAAACAGCATGAGCACGCAGTTTCTTATCCTCATGGACCCCTTTCCACCATTCATCCGGGAAACTCTCTCAGAATCAGCTTCGGCGCGCAAGATGTCTCATTCACTGTTTACGTCGGCACTGTTTACGTCGGGTGTCGTCCGTTGCGGCAACGGATCGGATGTGATCGAAGGCCTTGGTACTCATGCATTTCAGGGCTCCGTGCCCGAACTTTACCGTGAAAGTATCAGATGAAGGTTCTTCACCTCAAGATGCCTAAGAGGCACGAATAGTTTTGGTTAACCGATTGAAGACATAAGTCGATTTCCCGCCGGAGACGGAGGGGAACGCGCTGGGTCTCGCCGAATCTGCTACATGCTTCGGTTCTAGCTGGGCCAATGTTTGACGGGGTTTTGCCCGTCGCTTATCTTAAAGATTCCGATTAGAGGCGCGTGGCTCGCAAGAGGCTGCTTCGATTCCGATCGAATTGCGGTCCGTTGACTTTATAAAGATTGAACGCTCGGTCGAATCGTGAGAACAAGGAGGGCTTAATTGAAGGTTTTGGTGGTAGGAGGCGCCGGTTACATTGGAAGCCATACGGCCCGAGTGTTGCGAAGGGCCGGCCTTGAGGTCCTCATCTACGACAATCTGTCCACCGGCTTTGATTTTCTGGCTAAGGGTTTCGAAACAATAGTCGGAGACGTCCACGACAGCAAGAAACTTTTGCCGGCGGTAAAGCAGTCGGACGCCGTCATGCATTTCGCCGCCAATCACTTCGTCGGGGAATCCGTGGTCAATCCCCAAAAGTATTTCCGCAACAACGTGGAAGGCGGCCTTTCCCTGTTGAACACTGTGCTGGAGGCGGGTAAGAAAAGCATTATCATTTTCTCTTCCACGTGCGCGGTCTACGGCTCTCCCGCTAGAATGCCCATTAGCGAGGATTGTCCGCTCGCCCCGATCAATCCCTACGGAGTTTCCAAACTCTTTTTCGAACAGGCTTTGCAGTCCTATGACACAGCCTACGGAATTCGTTATGCCAGCTTGCGCTACTTCAACGCCGCGGGAGCAGATGAAAGCGGAGAGGTTGGGGAGTGTCACGACCCCGAGCCGCACCTGATCCCGCTGGCATTGAGCGCAGCCGCCGGCTTCGGTCCCGAACTCCAAGTCTTCGGAACCGACTATCCCACCTCGGACGGAACCTGCATCCGCGATTACACGAACGTCGTTGATCTCGCCGAGGCGCACGTGAAAGCGCTGCAGCACCTGCAGGCGGGAAATCCTTCTTTTACCGTGAATTTGGGAACCGGAGAGGGTTCTTCGGTCAAGGAAGTGATTGCATCGGTGGAAGAAGTGACAGGCAAGAAAGTTCCGACAAAAATGGTCCCACGTCGTCCCGGTGATCCGCCAGCGCTGGTGGCAGACCCGCGGCGCGCGCAGCTGCTTTTGCAATGGAAAACTACGCGCTCGCTGGGCGACAGCGTCTCAACCGCGTGGAGATGGATGGCGCGCAGAGGCAAGTAGCGTCAAATTCCCTGCCCGGCCGCCCGCATGCCAATCAGGAAACACGAACCGGGGCAACGGGTGCACTCTTCCTCGATCTTTCCTCGAGATATCTGGGCAGGGCGTCCTTCCAGGATGGAATGGATATGCCCAGCGCGCGAAGTTTCGCCTTCGAGAGCACCGAATTTGCTGGACGCTTGACCGGACTCGCGAACGCGGAGGAGTTGACGGGCGAGAGTTTTGCGTCGAGCCCGGCACGCTCGAAGATATAACGGGTAAAGTCGTACCACGAGCATTGGCCTTCGGAGCTGATGTGATACAGCCCGTAATTTCCGGTCAGGATCAACTGGCGCGTTGCCTTCGCAAGATCGGCCGTGTAGGTCGGAGTAAGAACCTGATCGTCGACCACACGAATAGCATCTCCCGCCATCGCCTTCTTCAGCATGGTCTCGACAAAGTTGCCGCCTTTTCCGCTGCTTCCGGCAACTCCGTAGAGACCGCAGGTACGGATGACAAAATAGCGGTCGGCATAGGCGGCGACGAGGTGTTCTCCGAGCACCTTGGAAGCACCGTACACACTCAGCGGTGAAGGCATATCGGTTTCCTCATACGCGCCGTTCTTCTTCCCATCGAAAACGTAGTCGGTGCTGAAGTTCACCAAGACCGCTCCGGACCGGTGGCAAGCTCTAGCCAGATTCATCGCACCGATACCATTCACCTGGAAGGCTAGCGCAGCTCTAATTTCACATTCCTCGACGCGGTGGTAGGCCGCCGTGCTTATCACCACATCCGGCTTAGCCTGAGCCATAACTTCGGCCACTCGCTCCTCGGAGCAAACATCCAACTGGGCGTGAGTCACGGGCACGACGGCGTCGCCCGCGGCTTGAAGAACATTGAGCAGATCGCTGCCCAGTTGCCCGTTGGCGCCAATCAGAAGCACCTTCATCGAATCGCCTCAGCGAGTGCCATGGCCGCAACTCGAATCTTCATTTGCTTCAGCTCCCTGGTGGTCGATCTAACAAGGCCAATTGGTCCTGGCCCAATTGATGTTTACTTATCAGTAATATCATCTTATGATGAGTTTACCGAAGATGCGGCTGCACAAACAGCAAGTCCCTCTGCCGCTTTTCATCCCCTGCGGTAATGAGAAGCTCCGATCGGGATCACACTCGTAACGGGTCGCAGCGACATGGAAACGATCATCCAATAAAACATCGTCCGTCTGGTGAGCGCAGACTGAGACCAGCCACCGAAAGCCAGGCACCATTCGCCATCGAGGCGCGAGAGGAACGCACCACCGCGGTTGAGGAGTTCAGGTTGGGGGAATGTGCGACTCCCGTGCTCCGGTGGTGGTTTGCTACCAGCGCGCTATTATTTTCTTGAGCAATCTTTAGGCAAGGCCCCCGCGGAAGGCGGTGGCAGTCAAGGGTATGCCGCGCGATTAGTTCTAACTATCCTCATGTCTCGTACGGGCCCTTGCCTGCATCCCGTCCTTCACTTCAAGCCGAAAGCGTAGACGTTGCCGTCGTCCGAGCCAACATAAACCAACCCATTCGCCACTGAGGGCGAGGTGTAAACTCCGCCGCCGGTGGTGTAGCTCCACAGCTTGGCGCCTGTCTTGGCATTCAGCGCGTACACGTTTTTGTCGTACGAGCCGACATAAACCACCCCATTCGCCACCGCCGGCGAGGAATACACTAAGCCGCCCGTGGTGTAACTCCACAGCTTGACGCCGGTTTTGGCGCTCAGCGCATACACCTTTTTGTCGTACGAGCCGAAGTAAACTGCTCCATTCGCAACCGCGGGCGAGGACGTCACAACGTCGCCGGTCGCGTAACTCCACAGCTTGGCGCCGGTGCTGGCGTTCAGCGCGTAAACGTTCTTGTCGTACGAGCCGACGTAAACCACCCCATTCGCCACCGCTGGCGAGGACACCACATAACCGCCGGTGGTGTATTTCCACAGCTTGGCGCCCGTGCTGGCATTCAGCGCATACACGTTGTTGTCGTACGAGCCGACGTAAACCACCCCATTCGCCACCGCGGGCGAGGACAACACCGTGCCTGCCGTGGTGTAGTTCCACAGCTTGGCTCCGGTAGTGGCATTCAGCGCGTACATTTTGCGGTCGTCCGAGCCGACGTACACCACCGCATTCACTACGGCGGGGGAGGAGAAGCCGCCGCCGCTGGAGTTCCACAGTGTGGTCCCGGTGGTGGCATTTAGCGCGTACACGTTGTTGTCGTAGGAGTCGACATAAACCACTCCATTCGCCACGGCGGGCGACGACCCCAGAACGGCGCCCGTGGTGAAGCTCCACAGCTTGGCCCCCGTAGTGGCATTCAGGGCGTACAGGTTGTGGTCGTCCGAGCCGACATACACTACCGCATTCACCACGGCGGGCGAGGAGAACACATAGTCCGAGGTAGCGAAGCTCCACTTCAAGCCAAGATTCCCGACAGTGCTGACGCTCAGCAAATTTTCGCACCAGTTCCAGCGCTGCATGTTGCTTCGGTGGAATTCGACCCACGGGGTGTCGGCCGTGCACGCCGTTGGCGTGCCCCATGCCACAGACACGAAGCACGCACATAGAATCAAAACCGAGAAGCGGATGCGTTTCATGACTAACCTCCAAAAAATACTTGTATGACGCAAATCCGTTTCCAGGAATCGGGTCATTCGCCTGAGGGTAACCGCGTCCAACGGGTAGTAGGAGCTGCTCATCGGGGACAGCCCAGCGTATCGTAATACAGCACCTACGAGGGGTCAACGTTGAAGTTGGTGATGTGGGGTGATGCGGCACGTCGACAGTCATCCGGTTCTAAAGTTATTTGCGGCGTCACTGGATTGTGCAGCGATGCCTACACGAAAATGCAAACCTTTGCATATTTGTAGGCCCTCCCTGTAAGTTCTTCAATTTTGGACGGAGTCCCCATGCTGGTTTCGTGTTAACATGCGTGGCAACTGCAGTGGGGGGCCTTTCGTGTTCAGGTTCGCAGAGTCCTTGCGACCACTCTAAACAGTGCGCTGGCCTCTTGGGGAGATAGGAACAACCAATGAAGTCATACTCCGGTGTGCCTCGCCTTGAAGACGATCTGACCAGTTGGTCGCGCCCGAACAATTTCTTGTCTGCTCTCCAAATGGCATCGGTCAAAGTTTTCAAATCGCTAAGCGATGGTTGGCTTGCGCCATGCGCGGGGTTGGTCTTGCTGCTTTTAGCAAGCGCAATGCCCGGAATGTCTCAGACTTTCCAAGGCGTGTTTACGGAGCACAACGACAGAGCCCGAACTGGCCAGAACTTGAACGAGAAGGTGCTCACCCCGCAGAATGTAAATTCCAAGACGTTCGGGAAACTGTTTTCCTACTCTGTCGACGGCCAAATCTACGCTCAGCCACTCTACGTCCCGAATGTGGCGATCCCGGGCCAAGGCAAGCATAACGTGGTTTATGTGGCCACCCAGAACGACAGCGTGTATGCCTTCGACGCGGACGGCCTGAGCAGCACTCCACTTTGGCAGGACAGCTTCATTAATCCGCCCCAGGGCATTACCCCCGTTTCCTGCTGGAGCGGCGGTGTGCAAGTCATGGCCTGCAGCGTTTACCCAATATACGGGATCACGGCAACCCCGGTCATTGATCCCACTACGAATACCATTTACCTGGTCGCCCGTACGCTGGAGAATGGCGAATACTTTCACCGCCTTCACGCGTTGGACATTACTACCGGAGCGGAAAAGTTAGGTGGCCCTGTCGTAATTGAGGCGGCGGTGCCCGGAACCGGCTTCGGCAGCGTAGGAGGCATACTTCCATTCAACAAACAGCAGGACATTCAGCGCGCCGGATTGCTCCTGCTAAACGGCATCATCTACATAGGATGGGCGGGTGCCGAGCACGGATGGATCATGACCTACAACGCAACCACTCTGGAGCAAGTGGAGGCCTTCTCCCCCACGCCCAACGGCAAGCTAGGCGGCGTCTGGCAGGCCGGGAGTGGTTTGGCCGCCGACACTCGCGGAAATATGTACGTCGCCACCGGGGACGGTACGTTTGATGCCAATAGCGGCGGCACAGATTACGGCGATAGCGTCCTGAGATTCCACGGCAACTTGAGCGTACAGGATTATTTTGCGCCCATGGATCAAGCTTGCCGGCTCGCGAATGATGTGGATCTGGGCTCGGGGGGCCCCCTACTTTTGCCAAAGCAACCCGGCTCTGTCGCCAACGAACTGGTAATCGCGGGCAAGGGGGGCGATCCGTGCGATCCGAGCGGTACAGCCCCAATCTATCTGCTGAATCAGGACAACCTGGGTAAGTACGATGCGAAGCAGGATCAGATAGTGGAGACCGTGGCCGGGTCGGCACACGGCTATTGGAGTAATCCCACGTATTGGCAAGGGCAAACTGCCACCAACCTCTACATGGCGGGTCTGGTTGCAGAAAGCGGCAAAGGGGATTACCTGAAGATGTATAGCATGTCGCAGGGAATGCTTTCCACTTCCCCGGTTGCTCAGAGTGCGAATATCTTTACGATTGGAGCGACGCCTTCCATCTCGGCGCACGGCACTTCCAACGGCATTGTCTGGGCGATCGAGCGGTTGAACGGGTTTAGCGTTGGACATTTGCCGGCGATCCTGTACGCCTACGACGCGACGAATATTTCCACCACGCTCTACAGCAGCGCCCAGGTTCCGTCGAGGGACCAGGGAGGCTGTGGTGAAAAGTTCCAAGTACCGACGATTGCCAATGGCAAAGTCTACGTGAGCACGCAGAACGAGCTGGATGTTTTTGGGCTTCTCGGGAAATCGTCAAATCCGAATGTCTTTCTGTCGACGCCTTGTCACATCTTTGCAAGCCAGAAGGTGAACACAACCAGCCCTCCGTATACTCTGCAGTTGACCAACAGCGGAAGCGCCACGATGCAGATCACTGGCCTGACAATCACCGGCACGAACGCCAGTAATTTCTCGGAGACTGATACCTGCAAAGGGTCGCTGCTAGCCGGCAAGAGGTGTTCGATCACCATCAAGTTTGAACCCAGCGCGGTTGGACCACAGACAGCATATGTCACGATCGCGGACAACGCCCCGGGCAGCCCGCACAATGTTTACATGATCGGGGTTGGGAACTGAGGGTTCAGCGCGGGTGTAACCCCTCGCCGCTTCAGTCGGAATCGCTATTTGTGTCTGCTCCGAAGTAGGTCTCATTCACCTCGATCGTATAAGGCTGCTCCAGGCTTTCCATCAACTTCCCCACACGCTGTCTGCGCAGAGTATTGCTGATTTCGTTTCTTACCGCGTCTAAAGATTCCGTTCCCTTCCAGTCAAGCTTGTAAATGTAGTGCCCGGTGGCATCGCTGATCACTGGTGAGACTTCGTTGGGTTTCAAGTCGAAAACTGAGGCATGGGCCGGGGGCAAGCTCCTTCGCCGCATCTTCTCCGTCTTAGGACTAGGTGAGTTGTTGCCGCCGACCCCCGCAGCCGCGTATGCCCGGATTTGCAGCTTGGTGAAATCCTCACCCGCAGCGGCGCGTATGCGGAGAAGTTCGGCCTCCTTGGTCATCACATCCTCGGCCGCGTTGCCCTCCGCCGCACCCAGTTGAGGCAATTGCGTGCGGTTGGGGATTACTATGCGCTCGAAGCTAGCCAATTCGAACTCCGCGATGTTTTTCACATAGTAGGCCTCGACATCCGCTGAAGGCACTTGGGCCGCTTCCTCTTGAACCTGCCGCATTAATTCCTGGGAAAGGATCTGAAGCCTTGCAAAACCCAGCCTCTCCTCAAATCGTGGCTGTTTATCCAAGCCACGCTGTTCCGCCTCGTGGGCCAGCATAAGAAACTGCGGATAGGCCTTGGCCAGATGACGTTTGGACTCCACGTCCATGCCGGGGCGAAGAGCATCGAACAGGTTCTCGAATTGAGCCCGAGTAACGACTGTCTGGCAAACTGATTGGGTGAGTTCTGCTCCCATCGTCGTCGTCGGGCACAAGCCCTTGACGGTCAGGACAGGCGCGTCCGCCGCGATGCCGGTCGCTGCCGGCGGTTTCTGCGAATCATCATCATGATCATGCTTGGCCGCGGTCGCCGCGTGGTTCGGCGCGTCCGCAGGTCCAGTCCGCTGTTCCTGTGCCCACACTGTAGTTCCGATCAATAGAAAACCGACCCACAGGGCGCGCATCATGAAACATCTCCGATCTGGTGAGGGATTGCTCGGTATCCTAGCATAGCCCGCATGACTCTGAGATTTTCGTAAAGGACGATCGTGTCTATCGCGCAGGGTCGATTTCAGCCGTGACGGGGACAGGAAAAAGAGAAACACCAGTTGCTGACACCCAAGAGGAGATTTGGCTGCCCCCCAGGGATTCGAACCCCGATAACCTGCTCCAGAGGCAGGTGTCCTACCATTGAACGAGGGGGCAGAGTGCGCTTGTAGGGCGGAATAACCCGCCGTCTTGATTCTATTGGCGCTATCGCGTTGTGGTCAACAATTGCGGTTCCGTTTTTCGCGGAGTAGGCTTACCGGAGCTTTGCGCGTGCACCGCACGAACTGTCACTTCGCGAGCTTACGGTTTAAGATTCATGCAGGAGAACATTCATGGCTACCGCACTTGGCAACATCACTCCGCTGGCCAGCGACTACAGCGAGATAGCACGTACTCCTCTTGAGGCAGACCGCTGTACGCTCCTTGTGGTCGATATCCAGGAAAAACTTCTGCCCCCAATTTTTCAAAAAGAACAGCTCATCAGGAACTCCCAACTGCTCATTCGGCTCGCCGGAATCCTGAAACTTCCCGCTCTTATGACTACGCAATATGCCAAGGGGCTGGGCGCCACCGTGCCCGAGATCGCTTCCCTGCTGTCGGGAACCCAGGCTATCGATAAACAAATGTTCTCCTGCTTCGGCAGCGATGTTTTCTGCTCCCTGCTGAAGCGGTTGCCGGGAAATCGCAACACGGTCTTGTTGTGTGGAATGGAAAGTCACATTTGCGTGGCTCAAACCGCGCTGGCGGCTCTCCGCGAAGGCTACATCGTTCACGTGGCTTCGGATGCCATAAGTTCGCGCACTGAATGGAATTGGAAGATCGGATTGGAACGCATGCGCGCCGCTGGCGCCGTGATCTCGTCGACCGAGATGATCATTTACGAACTGCTGCGCTCGTCCGGGGCGCCCGCATTCAAAGAGTTGCTGCCTTATCTCAAGGGATAGTACGCTTAGCGATTCTCGATTGCCAGTTCGACGGCGCGATTTTCAGGTGGGATCGTGACCCGAAAAACTGTCACTCTTTCTGCTTCACCTTTACCACGGTGATCTTCGAAAACCCTTCCTCAAACGTTGGCTGCTTTAATTTTCCAGCCATGCGCCGCATCGCGTCTTCCGGCACTGTGCGTTCGCGGCGTTGATTGCGGGCCAGGCACACTTCCACCGGCACATCAAAGAAAACTGCCTGCACTTCATAGCCGTAATCCTTGGCCAGTTTGATCCACCCGCTGCGCTCATGGGGCGACAGGTTGGTGGCGTCCACGTAGTTCATCGGACGCCGTGCGATCAACCGTGCCTTCAGCATGGAACGCAGGTTGGAAAAAATCAGATCCTGGAAGCGCTGTTCGGTTGGGTCGTCAAACAGAAGCGCGCGCAAGAGATCGCTTGAGAGCGGCGTGATGTTGTGGCGCTTAAACCATGAACTCTTGCCCGACCCTGGCAACCCAATCGCCAGCACGACCACACCTTTAGAAGGACGCGGCGCCTCGACCTCGGGCGGAGGTGATGGAACTTTTGCGGTCGCACGACCATGCGAGGCTACGGCCGTCGAAGCCGGACTTTCTTTCGAGGCAGTTTGCGACGGCTGTGGCTCGCCACCAGTTCCTGCCGATTCTACCGGCGAAGCGCCGTTGCGGGCGCGGCCGCGACCACCTCTACCTCGCCGCCGCCGGCGTTTGGCTACATCTCCGTTTCCGGCTTGCTGTGGTTGAGCCGCCTGTGGCTCGACCGGCTGCAACTCGTGTGCTGACTCCGGTTGCAGCGGCGCTGCGGCCGCTTGTCTCTGGGCGTCTGGCTCGGGGTGTACCGGGTCCGTATCGTAAAACGCAGGCTGCAGGGGAGCCGGGGCGGGATCAGTTCCTGCTTTCTCCGGCTCCTTTTTGCGGCGCTTCAGGCGCTCACTCATCCATTTGCGCATGTCTGGCTTGTAACACACCTGCAGCCTCGTGGGCAACGTATGCCGTCACAAGCGTACCAAGCCTGACAGCGCACCTTCCCCCCGGCTGACGTAGGTTTGAAACATCTCGGCTGTGGAAAAACTCGGGTTTGGACTGTCTGCCGTGCCATGACGAACCGAAGCTTTCACGCCTCGGACTTCTACGGTCCCTCTCCCGTACAATGTGCCTATGCCGATCCCGCCCGAAATCCAGGTCCAGAAATATATTAGCCTTACCACCTTTCGCAAGAACGGGACCGCCGTAGCCACTCCGGTGTGGTTTGGAGAACAGGACGACCAGCTTTACGTGATGACTCGCAGCGATTCCGGGAAGTACAAGCGCATCCGGAATAATCCCCAGGTGCGAATCGCGCCTTGCACCATCCGAGGCAAAATTACCGGTCCGGAGTTCGCGGCCACGGCGCGGATACTGCCTCCCGAAGACTGGCCGGGGGCCCGCCAGACGATCGAAAAGAAGTACTGGCTGACGCGAATTTCGTTTCTCTGGAGCAAGAAGAACGTCTACATCGAGATTGGCGGCTTCACGTCGCATTCATAATTTCTTTTCGCAAGCTACTTGAGTCGGCCTCTACCCATTGGCTATCTGCCTCGTCCCCACAGGCATTTCGCTGATGCCGCATTTGCTGACCTCCTCTTTCCCTGTTAACATTTTGTGTTCCCGGCCACGCATTCTTTTCAGTCGTATCTTCATATCCTCACGGAGGCAAGATGGCTATCAAAGTAGGCATTAACGGCTTCGGACGCATCGGGCGCAACGTAATGCGCGCCTCGCTCAACGACCCCAACATTGAATTCGTCGCGGTCAACGATCTCACGAACCCTAAGACGCTCGCCCACCTGCTCAAGTACGACTCCATTCTGGGCAACCTGCGCAACCAGATCTCTGCCGATCCCGACAGCATCACAGTCGACAATAAGACCTTTAAGGTTTTCGCGGAGAGAGACCCGGCCAAGCTTTCCTGGGAATCCGTTGGAGCCCAGATCGTACTCGAATCCACCGGCCATTTCACCGACGCCAACGATGCCAAGAAGCATCTTCGCGGGCCGGTCAAGAAAGTCATTATCTCCGCTCCGGCGAAGAACGAAGACGTCACTCTAGTGCTCGGCGTCAACGAACAGGTTTACGACCCAGCCAAGCATCACATCATCTCGAACGCCTCTTGCACCACCAACTGTTTGGCGCCCGTCGTGAAAGTGGTGAATGACAATTTCAAGATCATCGTCGGCTCGATGACGACCATTCATTCTTATACCAACGACCAGGTAATCCTCGACTTCCCGCACAAAGACTTGCGCCGTGCACGGGCCGCCGCACTTTCTATGATTCCGACCTCGACCGGCGCGGCTAAGGCACTAAAGCTTGTCATCCCCGAGATGGCCGGCAAGCTCGATGGTTTTGCCATGCGCGTTCCCACACCGAACGTCTCGGTTGTCGACCTGGTTGTGCTGGTCGACAAAAAGACTTCCAAGGAAGAAGTCAACGCCGCCTTGAAAAAGGCATCGCAAGACGGCCCACTGAAGGGCTACCTGGGCTACGAAGAGAACGAACTGGTCTCCGCTGATTTCCGCGGCGACTCGCGCTCCTCCATCGTCGATGCGCCTATGACTCTCGTAATCGGCGGAAACCTGGTCAAAGTGATTTCGTGGTACGACAACGAGTGGGGCTACTCGTGCCGTGTCCACGACCTGATCAACTATCTCGGCAAGAAAGGCCTGTAAGCTTTTGTAGCGCCGGGATCCTGCCGGCTGTCGCGAGGGCATCTTGCCCTCGCTGGGAGCCCATTAGGAGGCCGGAACGCCGTGCTGCATCAAGGAAATCCATAATGTCCAAGCTTTCCATCCGCGATATTGCCATCAATGATCATCGCATCCTCATGCGCGTGGATTTCAATGTGCCCATGGAAGACGGCCGGGTCATGGACGACACGCGTATCCGCGAAACTCTGCCCACCATCGAGTACGCGCTACGACACGGCGCGCGGCTCATTCTCGCCTCCCACCTCGGCCGTCCCAAGGGCAAGGCCAATCCTAAAATGAGCCTCAAACCTGTAGCTGAGCGTCTGCGAATGCTCCTCGACAAGGAACTGGCCCGGGGTGAGAACGTCGGATTCTCTCCGGACTGTGTCGGCCCGGAAGCCGAGGAAATCGCTGGCAAGCTGGAAAAAGGTCAGACGCTGCTTCTGGAAAATCTTCGCTTTCACGCCGAAGAAGAAGCCAACGACGAGAAGTTCTCCAAGCAACTTGCGAGCCTCGCCGATTACTACGTGAACGATGCCTTCGGAACCGCCCATCGCGCCCATGCCTCCACAGTTGGTGTCACGAAATTTGTGAAGAAATCTGCCGCTGGACTGCTCATGGAGAAGGAACTCCGCTACCTGGGCAAAGCGCTGCAGCATCCGGAGGAGCCGTTCGTCGCCATCCTAGGCGGTGCTAAGGTGAGCGACAAGATTGCCGTGATCCAGAATCTGATGAGCAAAGTGGACACCCTCTTGATCGGCGGGGCCATGGCTTACACATTCCTGAAAGCTCAGGGCGAAAATGTCGGCAAGTCGCGCGTGGAAGAAGACAAGCTCGACCTCGCCCGCCAAATTCTGTACGAAGCCAAAAGCCACAAGCTGAAGTTCTTGTTGCCGGTTGATCACATTGTGGCTGACCGAATTGACGTCAATGCCGTGGTCCACGTCGTGAACAGCGGGCAACCGATCCCTCCCAACATGATGGGCCTTGATATCGGACCTCAGACAGTAGAACTCTTCTCGGAAGAGATTTCCCGCGCCCGCACCATCGTCTGGAACGGTCCCATGGGTGTATTCGAGGTTTCGCCGTTCAGCAGGGGAACTACCAAGATCGCTCACGCCATCGCAGAAAACGTAGGTGCGATTTCGATTGTGGGCGGTGGCGATTCGGTATCCGCCGTGCACGCCGCCGGAGTTGCTGACAAGATGACGCACATCTCGACCGGTGGCGGCGCGTCGCTTGAATTCCTGGAAGGCAAGAAGCTTCCAGGAGTCGAGGCGCTCACCGACAAGCGTTGACCTGCCTGGAGACCAGTGTGCCGCGATCGGAAATTCGTATTTTATTGGACCGGGGGAGGACTATAGAATTTCACGGTCCGGCCGATATTACTCACGAGACGACCGACGCAGTGGTAAACGCAGCCAACTCGTCTCTTCTGGGGGGAGGCGGAGTGGATGGCGCGATTCACCGAGCCGGTGGACCTGCGATACTGGTCGAGTGCAAGCGAATTGTGGGTCAGATTGGAAGCCTGCCTGCGGGGCAGACGGTGATCACCACAGGCGGACGCCTGACTGCGAAACACGTGATCCACACCGTGGGTCCGGTCTATCGCGATGGAGAAAGCGGAGAAGCTGAAAAGCTTGCGAGTTGCCACCGCGAGTCAATCCGGCTAGCCGATCAACACGCTATCAAGTCTCTGTCTTTTCCTGCAATCTCGACTGGGGCTTTCGGATACCCCTCTTCTGAAGCCGCAACTATCGCGATTTCTTCCACAGTTGAGGCTCTGGCCTCCACGAACCATGTAAGTCGGGTTCGATTTGTTCTTTTCGATGTTGCGACTTTGCGAACGTACACGCGCACCGCCGAACAACTACAGAATCTCAACCACGTTTTTTCATACCGAGTCGAAAAAGGGTCCCCATGAGAAAGAAAGTCATCGCTGCCAACTGGAAGATGTACAAAACGCCTGACGAAGCAATCGATTTCTTTCGCGAATTTCTTCCCTTGGTAGCGAACCACGATCGCGATGAAATGGTCGTCTGTCCGCCTTACATTGATCTCTGTGCTGCAGTGGATGCTGTCGAGGGATCGAATGTGGCAATCGGCGCCCAAAATCTGTACTGGGAAAAGCAAGGCGCTTATACCGGCGAAGTCTGCCCCAGCATGCTCCTCGCCGTCGGCTGTACTCACGCGATTATTGGCCATTCCGAACGCCGCCAGTATTTCGGTGAGACAGATGACATGGTGAATTTCAAGCTCAAAGCCGCTCTTGAAGCTGGACTGACCCCAATCGTTTGCGTCGGCGAGGTTCTGGAAGAACGCGAAGCGGGACTGACCGAAGATGTGCTCCGGCGCCAATGCCTTCGTGCCTTCCACGCCATCTCCGCCAAGAAAGCTGGCAAACTTGTCGTCGCGTACGAGCCAGTCTGGGCCATTGGAACCGGCAAGACAGCCACGCCGCAGCTCGCCGCAGAATCCCACAGTTTGATACGCGGAGAAGCAGCCAAAGCTTTCGGGCAGGAGTTGGCGGACAACCTCCGCGTCCTCTACGGGGGCTCGGTGAAACCTGAGAATGCCAAAGCGCTTATGGCAGAAGAAGAAATCGACGGCGCCCTGGTCGGCGGCGCCAGCCTTGATCCGAAATCGTTTGCTGCAATCGTGAAGTATTAGCCGTATTTCACCACAGAGTCACAGAGAAACCCGGGCTTCTAGAAAAAGAATCACATTTATCTCCAAGATCCTGCATTCTCTGTGACTCTGTGTCTCTTTGGTAGATCGAGTTGACTATTTTGCGCCTGCGGAAAGCTGTCTGACAGTAGCGATGAACGTGGTCGTGGGCCGCGTATGAGTTCGATCCCGACGGTACGCTAGCCCCAATTCCCGCCACAACTCCACGCCTTGAAGAGGAATCAGCTTCACTCGTTCCGCCAGCACCTGGTCCCGAGCGAAGCTTGAACTGATCAGCGAGACGCCAAGCCCGGCGGCGACAAAGCTCTTGATCATCCCAATGCTGGGTAATTCCATTCTGACATGCAAGTGAGCACGGTAAGGCCGGAAAAGCTTGTCCATGACCCGGCGACTGTAGCCGGTTCTTGGTAACAGCAATGGTTGAGTCACGATGTCCGCGACGGATACGTGTTTATGCTTGGCGAGAGGATTCTGCGGATTGACCATAAGCATCAGCTGGTCGCGAAAAATAGAGTGCACTTTCAGGCTCGGCGATTTAACGGGCAAGGTGACAATGCCGACGTCAATCGACCCGTTCTCCAGCTTCTCTATAATCTTGTAGCTGAAGTTGCGGTAGATGCTGATTTGAACACCTGGATAGAGCCGGCAATACTCGGCGAACACCTCCGGCAAGACGTAAAGACATGTAGCTTCGTTGGCGCCGATCAAGAGAGTTCCGCGAGGCGTTGCGCCTTGGTCGGCTACGGCCAGGAGGGACTCATCTCGCATCCTCAAAAGCCGCTCTGAATATGCAAACAATACTCTTCCTGCCGGCGTGAGCCGCACAGACTTTCCGGAGCGGTCGAGAAGCTTGTCTCCGTATTCCTGTTCGAGCAGCCGGATCTGACTGCTCACCGCCGATTGCGAGCGAAAGACTTTTTCTCCTGCGCGCGAGAAACTGCCAAGCTTGGCGACTTGTAGAAATGTGACTAGTTGGTCAAAGTCCATAATTAGTGTGCGATTATAGCTGGACGGAAGGGTAGCCTATGAAGAAAACGTCATTGATTTCCCCGGAGCATTCGCTGTTTACGATACGACGGTAAGCCGTCAAGCGGGACGAGCCGTGAGATATCGAAAGCGGGAGTCTTGCGTCTCCCGAAGCGATTCAGGATCGCTTCCCAAGTCTCAACGATCGAACAGGACGGGGAAAGAGGCTCGACGCGACTAAACGGCAGCGGCCGTTCGCTCCGCAACAACTGCGCAGCGCGCGGACTTCCCGTGAGCCGTTCGTGTTTGCGGAGGATACGGCGCAGCCACAGCTCTTCTTTGAGTTCGATGGGGACCATCCTGACGGACTGCTCGTTGTGTACGGGTCGTCCCGCGGAGTCGCGGAGCAGGTAGGCGATGCCGCCCGTCAGTCCGGCTCCGAGGTTAATTCCGGCAGGCCCTAGGATGACCGCTACACCCGCTGTCATGTATTCGCAAGCGTGTTGGCCAACGCCTTCGACTACAGCCAGCGCACCGCTGTTGCGTACGGCAAATCGTTCTCCGGCTCGGCCCGAAATGTACAATTCTCCGCTCGTCGCACCGTACAGTACGGTATTACCGGCTAATACATCTCCGCGCAGAGAAGCTTCTTCACCTGCTGTGATGGCAATATTGCCCCCCGATAGACCTTTGCCTACATAGTCGTTGGCCTCGCCGGACAGCCGCAGGGTAATTCCCGGGATCAAGAACGCACCAAAACTTTGGCCGGCCGTACCGACAAAATCGTACTCAACTGGCGTAATGGTTCCGGCGCGTTGGCGCAAGATCTCGCCAGATAGGTGGGTTCCCACCGCACGGTCAGCGTTCTTAATACGCAGGCGTTGCGAACGATTGGTGTTCCGCTCCGCCAGCCTCCGACTCATGGCAAGCTGAAGAGCGCCAGCGGGCTCGCGCAGGCAAGCCGTTTGCGGCGGCGTGACGATCGGCTCAAGCAGTTCCGCCAAAGCGCGAGCAGCCTGCGAATTGCGGGGCCGAAGTCGATCGATGGCGCCCACGATCGCATCGATCGACTGGGATCCCATAGCGGCGAGCAGTTCCCGAACCTCCGCCGCCACTGCGCGGAAGTAATCTTCCACCATTTCGGGTTTTCCCGTAAAACGCATCCGCAGCTTTTCGTCTTGAGTCGCAATTCCGACCGGACACGTGTTCAGGTGGCATTGGCGAGCCATAACACAGCCCAGGGCGAGCAAGGCTGCCGTACCGAAACCAAATTCGTCAGCCCCCAACAGCGCGCCCACGATGACATCCTGTCCAAACTTGAATCCGCCATCGACGCGCAAGCGAACCCGGCGACGTAAACCTGCGCGCACCAGCGCAGCGTGTGCATCACGCAGTCCAATTTCCCAGGGCATTCCGGTGTTCTTGATAGAAGTCAGAGGCGACGCGCCCGTGCCGCCGTCGTAGCCGCTGATCGTAATAACGTCCGCACCAGCCTTGGCGACGCCTGTGGCGACGATGCCTACCCCGGTGCTAGAGACCAGTTTGACTCCAATGCGTGCACGTGGATTCACTGCCCGCAGATCGTAGATCAGTTGCTCCAGGTCCTCGATGCTGTAGATGTCGTGATGCGGCGGCGGGGAGATCAGCATCGTGTTCGGCACCGAATGCCTCAGCCGCGCGATGTATGCCGTCACTTTGCCTGCGGGCAGTTGGCCACCTTCGCCGGGCTTTGCTCCCTGCGCGATTTTGATCTCCAACTCGTCGGCGTGGACGAGGTATTCGGTGGTTACACCAAATCGCGCCGAGGCCACCTGCTTAACGCGGTTGTTGGCCTCGGGTTGCTCATCGTACACTGCCGGATCTTCGCCACCTTCGCCTGTATTGCTGCGTGCGCCCAGCCGATTCATGGCGATTGCCAGGGTGCGATGGGTTTCAGGAGAGATCGCTCCCAGCGACATAGCCTGAGTGCTAAAACGGCTGAGTATGGAAGCGTCCGATTCAACTTCCCGCAAAGGCACTGGGACGCCGGGTGTGATCTCCAAAAGATCGCGGATGGCGACCGGCTCTCTTTTTCCGCCAATCTCGGTGAACGCCCGGTAATTCTCCTGGGTAGGCGATTTAATGTAGTGGTGCATTCGCCGCACCAAATCCGGCGAGGTAGCATGGCGTTCTCCTTCGCGCCGGAAGCGGTACAGTCCGAGATCGCGCAGTTGGGAATTTTCGGTTCCAAACGCCGCGGCGTGACACTCAATGCAATCTTCGAGGAGTTCGTCGAGGCCTTTGCCGCCGAGAGCACCACCCGCATCTTCAAAGAAGCTTGCCCGAAGGTCTTCGTCCAGACCGAT
>Ga0265760_10000141_pt1 | contig 18302 bp, 11 predicted proteins | sample NZIome_2_FD_200831 | JGI IMG/M metagenome (GOLD analysis project Ga0265760, IMG submission 200831) | Metatranscriptome of rhizosphere microbial communities from Maridalen valley, Oslo, Norway - NZI1 (Metagenome Metatranscriptome) | ecosystem: Host-associated > Plants > Roots > Rhizosphere >...
CCGAGAATGAAAACAGCTTTGTGATTTTGGTCTTATGCAGCGTACCGTCTAGCTTGGCGATGGCGACGTCTTCACCAGTGTGCATGGTTCCATTGAACACACGCGCAATTGCCAACCGTCCCAGATAGTCGCTGTAATCGAGATTTGCCACCAGAATCTGCAGCGGTCCGGCCGTGTCGCCTTTGGGCTCGGGAATGGTCTTGACGATGGTCTCGAACAGCGGCTGCAAGTTTACGCCGCCTCCTTTTATGTCTCGCGAGGCAGTTCCAGCCTTGGCGTTGGTGTACAAAACCGGAAAGTCGAGTTGCTCTTCTTTGGCGTCAAGATCAATGAAAAGATCGTAAACTTCGTTCAATACTTCTTGGGGGCGGGCATCAGAGCGGTCAATCTTGTTGATTACGAGGATGGGCGCGAGGTGGGCTTCCAGCGCTTTGCTAAGGACGTAGCGCGTTTGGGGTAAAGGGCCTTCACTGGCGTCAACCAGCAGCATAACGCCGTCGACCATCTTCAGGGCGCGCTCAACTTCTCCGCCGAAATCGCTGTGGCCGGGCGTGTCTACGATGTTGATCTTCACGTCGTGATAAAGAATGGCCGTGTTCTTAGCCAAAATGGTGATGCCGCGCTCTCGCTCCAGGTCGTTCGAGTCCATTACCCGTTCGATGATGTGCTCGTTGGAACGAAAGGTGCCGCTCTGCTGCAGCATGGCGTCGACCAGTGTGGTCTTGCCATGGTCTACGTGGGCAATAATAGCGATGTTACGAATGCTGGAACTCAAATGAGACTTCCTTCCCGATGACCGCTCTAATCACTTTACTATGGGTTCGGGACGTTCACCACAGAGACAGAGAGGCACCGAGAAGAAAACACGGGGTTTTCTCTGTGACTCTGTGGTGAAAAGAAGGTCAGCCGGACACAGTCTTGGGATGGGACGCAGGCTTTCCTGCCAGCCGGCTCTCGGCCTCTTTCACGGCGCGGCGGGCCGCCACAATTGCTTTGCCCGTGGTGGATTCGGCGCCTTCGGAATCGGTGTTGGCAAAGAATACGCGGTCCATCGGTTGTCGTGCCAAAGGCTGCACCTTGGTGTAAAGACCGGGCGTCGACATATAAAGAGGATGGCCGCGGCGGTAAATGTGAACTTCGACCGGATCCACGTTGAAGCCGGGTAGAAGCTTTTGAAAGTCATCAAGAACACTGACAGCTTTTTTCCGCGCGCTCGATTCTGTTAGCAGGTAACCGCGGTCGTCTTCGTTCATGGGCGTGTAGCAGGTGAGGATGTTGTACTTCTGCTTGTAGCCTGGCTGGTTGCGAATGGTCCAATCCGCCACAATGAAATCGGTGAACGCGTTTCCCGGACACCACGTGTCGTAGCTCTTGTTGAATACGGGCTTGTCGAAAATAAGGTTTACCACCGCATAAGGGATATAGCGGATCTGGTGCATGGCGTCGCTCTGCTTCTCCGAGAGACCCTGCACGATGCGCCGCGTAATGAATTTCGGACTGGCCATGATGACCGCTTTGGCCGCGACGGTCTTAAGTTCCGCGCCCTGCAGGTAGGTGACTTGTACTTCCTGACTATCGGGGACGACAGCGACCGTGGTCGCGCCCAGTTGCATGTGTTCTGCGAATTTCGCCTCCAGGATCTCCGCCAATCTCTTGGTAATCGCGCCCAGTCCCCCGGGCCAGGTGTAAAATTGTGGGACGGTGTCTCCGCCGATCTCTTGCATTTCATCAATGCCGAGAGCGGCGGCCGTGTCTTCGGTCACGGCTCCCCAGTTCGAAGGTCCGTAGTTATCCCACCACTGTTTCACTTCGATCGGGTAACCTTTCATGAAATCAGAAAACGGAACGTTGTAGAGTTCGTTGCCACGTTTCTCAAGATCGATTGCCAGCATGACCTTCTTGAACTTCTTGAAGCCCTCGCGAACAGATGCGGGATAGGGCAATCTGTCGAGGCCTTCCGCCCAGGTGTTGGCAATCCATTCGCCCTTTATAATAGTGCTGTCTCGATCATTGATGGGCAGAGGCTCCAAACCGATTTCTTTGGCAAAGCTGTACGCATCCTCGGTCTTGCCGAGGAATGCCGAGCCCGTGGCATATGCGTTTCCCTGGTACTCCATCAAATAAGCGTTGCCGCCCCAGTGCGGTTCTTTCTCCAGCAAGAGGAAATCTCGGTTGCGCAATAAATAGGCTGCGGCCAATCCGCTCACGCCGCCACCGACGATAACCACATCGTGGCGCGCGGAAACCGGCGGCCGGGAGAATATTTTGCCATCGCGCACCTGGTGGCAGATGCGATTGTCTTCACCCTCGACGGAAGGCACTGGCGGCGTATCGGCTGCCAACAGAGGAAGATCAACCGGGCAACCCGCGACAACCGACCCCGCGACGACGAACTTTATGAAGTCCCTGCGATTTGTAGTCATAATGTACTCTGCCCCTAATAGCTATTGGAGACCGGGCGTCCCCGCCCGGTTGGACGGCGCGGAGGACCGTCCTCCGTGATTCACACAGCAATCCCTTGCTTTTCCGTATTCATGCGCAGCCGGTACCAACTCACGATCGCAATCAGAGAAAAAACAAAGATGATGCTGGAGATGGCGTTAATCTCCGGCGTGATCCCTCTCCGCAACCGTCCCCAGATTTCCAGCGGCAGTGTGTTGTCGCGCCCAATCAGAAAAAAACTGACCGCGATCTCGTCCATGGATAGCGTAAAGATCAACAACGCGGCGCCGATGATAGATAATCGCAAGTTAGGAATGGTGACCCGCCAGAACGTCTGCCAGTAATTTGCGCCGAGATCGAGAGAGGCTTCCTCTTGCGCGCGATCCAGTTTCTGCAAGCCTGCGAAAACTTCGGTGGTAGCGACGGATATCAAAGCCGTACCATGACCGAGCACAATCGTGAGCAGGCTTAGCTTCACATCCGCTGCCCTAAACAACATCAGCAGCGAGAGTCCGGTAATGATTCCGGGTAGGATCAGCGGCAAAAGCACGAGCCGGCGAAAAAGAGTTTTTCCGGGGAAGTTCGCTCGATCTAAAGCCAGCGCCGCTGGGATGCCAAACGTCAGAGAAATTGCGATTGCCGCGAATGCGACGATCACGCTGTTCAGGACTGATTCCCAGATAGCGTCATCGGCAAAAAGCATACGATACCAATCCAGGGTCAGGTTGTGCGGAGGGAATCCACCGACGCCCGATCCGTTAAATGAATAGACGATCAGGGTCACGATCGGCAGATAAAGAAATCCGAAGACAACGATGGCGTGCCACGGCAACCAGCGGGAGGTGTCGCGAGCAGCGCTCATCGGAAGCTCCATTTGTTCTCTAGCTTCTCGGAGAGAAAGAGCAGGCTGACGACCAATATCAGCATGCACAGCGAAATAGCCGCTCCTAACGGCCAGTTGTAAGCCGCGCCGAACAAGCTGACCACGATATTCGAGATCATGATCCCGCTCGGACCGCCAAGCAGCAGCGGCGCGAGAAAATCGCCAAGACTCAACACGAATGCGAAAGTCGCTCCCGCGAGCACTCCGGGAATCGAGAGCGGAAAAATTACTCTCCAGAAGGTTTGCAGCGGAGACGCTCCCAAATCATGGGACGCTTCAACTAGATTGCGAGGAATATGTTCAAGCGCAGCGTAGATCGGCAAGACTGCAAAAGGCGTATAGATGTGGGTGAGTGTGAGCACCACTGCGAATGGGCTGTAAAGCAGAAACTCCAGCGGATGTTTTGTAAGGTGGACGTATTGCAACAAAGTGTTGAGTACGCCGTCGCTGCCCAGGATTGTCTTCCAGGCATAGGCGCGAACCAGATAGCTGACCCACAGTGGAATAATCACCAGCTGATAAAAGAGATCTTTTCTCGGGCCCGCATAGAACGACAGGTAGTAAGCCAGCGGATATCCCAGCGACAGTGAAAAGATCATGACGCGTGCCGCAATCCACATCGATCGAAAAAGAGTTTGCAAATAAACGTTTACGCGGAAGAGTTCGCGGTAGTTATCCAGAGTCCAGGAGTGGACGATGGTTTGCGCAGGCGAAACCGACCAGAAGCTGTAGCAAAAAAGTAGCCCATAAGCGACGAGCAGAAACAGCACAACCCATACTAGCGGGGGCAGTGTGATAGCGGCTCGGTATGCGCGAGAAAACATCTTCTTATCAGCCTCTCTCTGGGGACTCGCGGACCGGCACAGCGTCCGCGGGCGAGAACTCCAGTTGCACATCCCCTTGCCGGTTCTCTCGAGTTGCAGTCCTCACCGCCAGAGTAAGTCCATCGTTACAGACAACCTGCAGTAGTTCGGTCGCGCCATGAAATGCTTGGTGCTGAATCCTTGCCCGCAAGCTGACCACGTTGAGGTCGCAGCTGCCCGTTGCCGGGGTTACGATTCGAATGTTCTCCGGCCGCAAGGAAAACAAAGCTGGGCCCTCGGGCAAGCCAACTCTCCACGAGAGCGAGTTGCAACGAACGATGCCAGACTTTATTTCGCCACGAAGCAGATTGGTGTGGCCGATGAACTGCGCAGTGTAGGCCGTCGCTGGATGGCTATAGATTTCGCGCGGCGAAGCTACCTGTTCCAACTCGCCCGTGCGCAACAGCGCAATGCGGTCCGACATGACCATGGCTTCTTCCTGGTCATGGGTTACAAACACGAATGAAATGCCGACCTCGCGTTGCAGCGACTTCAACTCCACCTGCATTTGCCGGCGCAGATTGGCATCCAGCGCAGAGAGCGGTTCATCCAGCAGCAAAAGCCGTGGCCGGTTAACCAGGGCGCGTGCCAGCGCGATACGCTGCTGCTGACCGCCACTGATCTTCGCGGGCTTCGATCGGGCGAACGCGGTCATCTTAACCATGGCGAGCGCTTCCGTGACACGGGCCGCAATCTCGTTTTTCGGCAACTTGGCCACGCGCAGTCCGTAGCCTACGTTTTCTTCCACGTTCAAATGCGGAAAGAGAGCGTAGTGTTGAAACACCGTATTGACGCGGCGGCGGTACGGCGGCAAAACATCGAGCCGTTCGCCTTCCATCAGGATCTCGCCCGAATTAGCGCTCTCGAACCCCGCAATAATGCGCAACAGCGTCGTCTTGCCCGAGCCGCTTTCTCCGAGAATGGTCAGGAACTCGCCTTCCGCAATTTGCAGGGAGATGTCGCGAAGCACGGGATTCTTCCCGAAAGACTTGGCAACGTTGCAGATCGCGAGCAATGGTTCCCCGCTGGACTTGGAAGAACGAGTAACCACGGGTTGGGTGCTAGTGGCCATTGTGCTTAGTAACGCGCGTTGGAGGACGCCCGGCCTCCACTTACTACTGCGCTGCCTTTACTTCATTCCAAATTTCAACGTATTTCGTGCGGCGCGGCACGTCCTGCCAAAAATAGATGTGCCTCTGATAATTGTCCACATCATCAAGGTGTAGACTCTTGATCTGCTCAGGCGTCATGAACTGCGCCGCCTGCGGATTCGCCGGCGTGTAACCGGTCACATCTGCGACCTGCTTCTGCGTCTTGGCTTCAATCATGTACTCGATAAACTTATAGGCCAGTTCCTTGTTCTCGCTGCCCGCAGTCACCATCAAGTGGTCGATCCAGCCGGTGGTATTTTCTTTCGGAATGGTTTCGCCGATAGGAAAATTGAGCTTGCGAAGCTGGTTGGTCATGAGCGGCCATCCCATGGCGAGGATAACTTCGTGGTTTTGAAACAGATTCGTAAGCTCGCCGCCCGTCGACCACATCTTCCGAATGTTCGGTTTCAACTCCAGCAGCTTTTTTTTGACTGCCTCCAACTCCGCATCGCTCAGGTTATAAAGATGAGTAGGATCAGGTTTGTCGAAGCCCAAAACTTGCGCGGCCATGTACACCGTGGAGAGTTCGTCCCAGGCGGAAACCTTGCCACGGTACTTGGGATCCCAGAGCACATTCCAACTATCGGGCAGTTGCGGAAACGCTGTGGTGTCATAAAGCAACGGGTTTGGCCCCCACACGAAGGGCACGCCAAACACCTGTCCCTTGAGCCGAACCAGGGGAAGGGAAGTGAGTTGGGGCGAAAGTTGGCTGTAGCTGGGAAACTTTGAAAGATCAAGCGGCGCAGCCAATCCAGCCGCGGCGATCGACGTGGCAACGTCGCTCGATGGTGAAATCACATCGTAGTTGCCCGCGCTCCCGCCGCGCAGCTTGGCCACCAGTTCGTCGCTCGATCCCATGTACGAGACCGTAACCTTGCAGTGATTTTGCTCCTCAAAGCCGCGCACGAACGATGGGTCGGCGTAGCCTTCCCAGACCAGCAGGTTGAGAGTGGGAGTCTTCTTCGAGCAAGCTCCAATCAGGAGAATGGACGCCGCCAACAGCGCGAGAATGAAGCGTCGGGTCATCAATAGTTCTCCACGGTCCCTGCCTTCGAAATAGCTCAGCTCTAGAAAGTTGGTGGAGTGTTAATCCACAACACCCGGGCTTCCGTACGTCCCGGGTTGAACCAACGATGCGGCGTGGCGCTCTCAAAATAAAAACTGTCGCCCGGCTTCAGCCGATACTCCACTTCCGCGACCGAGATATGCAACTGCCCCTGCAAAACGTGTAAAAACTCTTCGCCTTCGTGGGTGTAGGATTCGCCGCTGCCGGCACGGGGAGAAATGCGAAACAGATGTGGCTCCATCACTGTGTTTCCCCACGCCAGCAATTCCATGCGGACGCCCGGACCGGCCTCTAGGACTTTGCGCTTGCCCGACGGCACCAATCGGCTATTCGATTCCGCCGCATCGAAAAAATCGAGGATGTTGGTCTTGTAGAAGCGCGCCAGCTTGCGTAGAGTGCTCACTGATGCACTCATGTGGGAACGTTCCAGGGCGCTGAGGAATCCGACTGAGATGCCAACGCGTTTCGCCACTTGAGCCAAAGATAAACTTCGCCGCAAGCGCAGTTGGCGCAGGTGTACACCGATGGCCCCGCTGTGGCCATTTGTCGCCGGGCGCACCAGGCCTTCGTGCTTGAGCAATTGCGCGATCGCGGGCGCGTTGAGTCCCCGAACTTTGCGCAAAAATCGCGCTCGCTTGAGCAACTTCACATCTTCAGGTGTGTAGAGCCGGTACTTGCTGACTGTGCGATGCGGGCGCGTGACGCCGAGGCTCTCCCACGATCGTATCACCGACGGAGAAACTCCTACCAGGCGAGCCACGTCGCCGATTTTCAAATAAGGTTTTGGCTCGGCGGGCTTCATTTGTAAAACTGCGCTCCCCTGTCTTCTCCACGCTCAATCACAGCACCATTTTTTACTTGACAGCGTGCCACAGGTTCTCTAACCTTGCGCGATTATAGCAAGGTTTGATTTTCACGCAAGAGTTGTTAGCTAGCAATCTTCCAATACGAATCGGGAGGTGCTCAATGCATCCGTCTCTGGCGTACCGCGTGTCAGCTTCCTGGCTGGCCGTGCTCAGCTTGCTTACCATTCTTTCCGTTCCTGCGTTCTCCCAGAGCACCAGTGGCCGAATCCTCGGCCGTGTTGCTGATCCTACGGGTGCCGTTCTGGCGGGCGCAAAAATCACACTGGTAAACGAGGCTACGGCCGCCAGTCGCAGTACCCAAAGCAACGATAGCGGTGACTACAATTTTGTGGAAGTCGTGCCTGGGAGCTATCGCGTCGACTTTGAGCTCTCCGGTTTCAAGAAGAATGTGCAGACCAACGTGATCGTCAATGTCAACCAGGTGGTCACGCTTAACTCGATACTGCAGGTGGGCGCATCGCAGGAAGTTGTGGAAGTGACCTCGGAAGCTCCCCAGGTCGACACAACCAGCACGCAACTGGGAGCGGTCATTAATAATCGGTCTGTGAATGAACTGCCTCTGAACACGCGGGACACCTATCAATTTCTGCAGCTACAGCCGGGCGTCCAGGCCCAGCTTGGCAATGGCAATGGGAGTCTATTCTACGGATCGCAGGACACGGGATCGGTATCGGTGAATGGGGGCCGGACGCGCGCCAATAACTTCAGCGTGAACGGCGGCGATGCCAATGATCAGTTCGTGAATCTTCCGACCGTGCAACCGTCTCCGGACAGTGTTGAAGAGTTCCGCGTCATTACCAACACCTTCGACGCGGAGTACGGTCGGAATTCGGGTTCGGTCGTAAACGTGATCACCAAGTCCGGAACTAACAACTTTCACGGTGACCTCTTCGAGTATTTCCGCAATACAGTCTTGGACGCGCAGGGCTACTTCAACACAGTCAAACCCCAGTGGAATCAGAACCAGTTTGGCGGCACCATCGGTGGCCCCATCAAGAAAGACAGCAGTTTTTTCTTTGTTTCCTATGAAGGACGGCGGATCCGGCAGGGAGCTCCCGGCGAGGTGTTGAATGTCCCCACAACAGCGCAGAGGGGTGGTGATTTCTCTGGGGTAGGTGGTTTTTCCGGCGGCGGAACGCTCACTAATGCCTTCGTAGCCAGCGCTCTCAACGGTCGTTCAAATGGCGGCACAAGTTGTCCCGGCGCAATCGCACAACTGGGAGGCACGACCCCGGCGGCGGGAGTGGCTTGGTCCTCGATTTTTCCGACTGGCGTCATTCCCACAGCTTGCCAGGATCCAGTTGCTGTCAACCTGATGCAGCAGTTCGTTCCGACGGCTAACGTCGGAACAGGTCTGAACCAATCCGTGCCGGTGGGTACTGATAATGGAGATCAGTTCACTGTGCGGTTTGATCAGAAGCTCACCAGCCATCAGAATCTGAGCGTCTACTATTACTTCAACGACATCCGTCAGCTGCAGCCCTACAACGAATTTGAGGCCGCCGGCGCGACGGTTCCCGGCTTTGGCAACTTTAATGACAATCGTTTTCAGCAGTGGAACATCAGCCACACCTGGACCATCACCAATGCTCTGGTGAATGACTTCCGCTTCACTTACATGCGGCAAGGGCAGCAAGGATTCCTGAAGCCGCAGACAAACAATCTTGTGACCGACTCCTGCACCGGCACAGCGTCGGCTTTCTGCTTCACGGGCACGTCGGATTCTGCTCCTATCAATGCTCTCCTCGCCAGCTCCGGTATTCCCGCCGGGAAAGGCGGAATCACTCCCGGCTTGCCGGCGAACCTCACCGGGGTGCCGTACGTCAACATCAGTGGTGGAGCGGCATTTGGCAACAACTTCGAAGGTTTCCTTCCGCAGACCGGCAATAGCTTCCAGTGGTCCGACAACTTGACCTGGGTGAAAGGTAACCATACTTTCAAGTTTGGCGCCGACATCAGACGCGCCCGCTTTGACCAGTACTATTATTTCGACGTCAACGGCGAATTCACTTTTAACAATTCTGGACCAAACGCGATCTTCCCCGGGGACGGCGATAACTATGCCGAGTTCCTGCTGGGGTTGACCGACACCTATACGCAGGGCTCTGGACAGCGGGAGGATATTCGCGCCACGGCGGTTTATCCCTTCGTACAAGATAGCTGGAAGATTAAGCCAAACCTGACTCTCAACTACGGCCTTCGCTGGGAACTCAATACCCCGCTTACGGACATCACCGGGACCGTCGAGACCTTCCGCCCGGGACAGAACTCCACGGTTTATCCATGCGCGCTGTCGCCGTTAAGCCAAGCTTATTTCGGCGTCAATACCTCTAGTTGTAACGCTGTCGGGGTGACGCCCACTGGTCTGGTGGTACCGGGGGACAAGGGCGTTCCACCGGCCATGACGAGCACTTATTACAAGGCATTTGCGCCGCGCATTGGCATCGCCTATAGCCCAAATGCCGGCGGCGGCTTCCTGAGAAAGCTTTTCGGCAACAATGGCGACACGAGCATTCGCGCTGGTTGGGGGCTGTTTTACAATCCAATGGAGGAACTGGTATTAGCGCAATTCGGTGCTGAACCGCCGTTCGGGGGCAGTTCGTCGCTGTTCAACACGTTCTTCAACACTCCCTTCGTCTACCAGGCCGGAGGAGCGCCCGCGCCGAACCCGTTCAACGGCATTCTTACTCCGACACCCGGCCAGCCCGTGGATTACTCTCTGTTTCGCCCGCTTCTCCTCTACGGTGAATTCGAACCGCACCTGCGTACGCAGTACACGTCGCAATACAACCTCACGATTCAACGTCAACTTACAAGAGACATGATGTTGCAGGTCGGATATGTGGGGTCGGAGGGACATCGCTTGCTGGCCTCGCACGATATAAATCCATCGAGTCCCCAGACGTGCCTGGATATGTACAACCTCTACAACCTGAATCCGGCCAATGTGACCTCCTATGGAACGCCGACCCAATGCGGCCCCTTCCTGGAAGACACCCAATGGAGCGTAACCGTTCCCAACGGCTTCCAGTTCCATATGCCGAGTGGGCAGGTGGTCAAGGGCACGGGGCAGACTCTGCAGTTCGTGGGACTACGCCCTTACTCATCACCGAGCTGCAATCCCTTCACCGGAGCCGGCTGTCCCGCTGATGGAGTTCCAGTATTCAGCGATATCTTCGCCGAAGACACCATCGCCAATTCCGCTTACAACGCATTCGAAGCCATGCTCGAAAAGCGCTTCTCTCATGGCTTGCAGTTCCAAGCCTCCTACACATTAAGCAAGTCCCTGGATGACGGATCAACGTTTGAGGAAACCCTGAACCCGTTCAACTACGCCTCCAGCCGCGCATTGTCGTTGTTCAATTCACATCAACGCTTCGTGGTCAGCTATGACTGGCAGTTGCCCATACCGGAGCACACAGGCGCTGCCGGGAGGCTGCTGAACGACTGGGCTATCTCTGGCATTACTCAATTTCAGAGCGGCTTTCCCATTCGCCTGGATACCGAAAACGACAACGAGCTAATTGCCAGTATCTTCTTTCTCGGCACCGAAGCGCCCCAACAGGTAGCGCCATTTCAGAAGCTCAATCCCAAAACCAATGGCAGCTTTTGGTTCAACCCCAATGACTTTCAGGATCCGACCCTGGGTCATTTCAACATCGGCACCCAGCGCAGTATCTGCTGCGGTCCGGGGCTTATAGACTGGGACTTTGCCGTGCACAAGAAGATCGCGGTGACTGAGGATAAGTATTTCCAGTTCCGGGCGGAGATATTCAACATCTTCAACCATACTAACTTCTACAATCCGGACGGACACTTCTCCGATGGACCGACTTTGTTTGGTAAAATTACACAGGCCCAGGATCCGCGCCTGGTGCAGTTTGCTTTGAAGTTCTATTTCTAGCCCGAGACCGGGCGGCTACGGCTGCCCGGGCACATTCTAATGGCCGCACAAGCGGCTTGAGATTCCTGGAGACCCGGATGTACCCCGAATTGCAAAAGGAGCTCGAAACCTTCGAGCGTCGCACCCCCAAGTCCGCCGCATCCCACAAGAAAAACCTGAAACGCATTCCGCTCGGCGTGGCCAGCAACTACCGCGCCTACGATCCGTACCCGATTTTCGTGAAGGAAGGCAGCGGCTCCCATTTCCGTGACCTCGATGGCAACGACTACATCGATCACAATCTCTGTTTCGGCGCGCTCATGGCGGGACATTGTCATCCCGCAGTGATGAAGGCCGTCGAAAAACGTCTGAGCACTGGGACCATGTTCGGCATGCCTCACGATATGGAATGGGAACTGGCCGAAGAAATATGTGATCGCTTTCCGGTCGAGATGGTTCGCTTCGGAAGCAGCGGTACCGAAGCCACCATGCACGCTGTGCGCCTGGCCCGTGCTGCAACCGGGCGCGACAAGGTGCTCAAATTCGAGGGCGGATACCACGGCCTGCACGATGCTGCTCTGGTCAGCGTGAAACCCCACGCCCCGGAATTCGGCGATGCGCATGCGCCCACTTCGGTTCCCGGCGGCCTAGGCGTGCCGAAAGCAAGCATTGCCAATGTCCCAGTCGCCGCCTTTAACGATCTCGCCAGCGTCGAGCTTCGTTTCAAGCAGAATCCCGGTGAAATCGCCGCCATCATCCTTGAACCGATCATGATGAATGTCGGCCTCTGCATGCCGCAGCCCGGATTCCTTGAAGGCTTGCGTGAAATCGCAACCAAGAATGGCGCGCTGCTGATCTTCGACGAAGTGAAGACGGGAGCAAAACTTGGCTGGGGCGGAGCATCGGAATACTTCGGCGTAAAGCCCGATATGATCTGTCTGGCCAAATCGATCGGAGGCGGCTTGCCGCTGGCCGCATTCGGCGCGCACAAGTCAGTCATGGATCTGATCTCGGAACACAAGGTCTTTCACGGCGGCACCTACAACACGAATCCGGTCTCGATGGCTGCGGGCCTCGCGACATTCCGTGAAGTGCTCACGCGCGAGAACTACGCCCACGTGGACAAGCTCAGCCAGAAACTGGCGGCAGGCTATCGCAAGACTATCGCGAAAGTCGGTTTGCAAGCGTACGTCGCGAGCGCGGGTGTCAATGGAGCTCTCATGCTCTATCCCAAAGAGATCCGCAACTACCGCGATTGGACCGCAGTCGACGTCGACCTCTGGCGTCACTATTGGTTCGCGATGGTGAACCGTGGCGTGATGCCCCAACCGTACTGGTGGGATGAGCAGTGGACGATTTCGGTCCAGCACACCGACGCCGATATTGATAAGCATCTTGCTGCCTTCGAAGACGTGGCGCCAGCGCTGGCCAAGGCCCAACAAGAACGGACAGCAGAAGTAGTGGCCCACTAGAGCGATCAGGACTCACGCGGGGACAGCCGCCCTCGGCTGTCCCGCGGAGCGAACGTCCGCTGCACGTTCCTATCGGGTGCGGTTTCACAGGTTGCGGATTTCGGGTGGCGCAGCGCTTCAGCGCTGCGATAAAACACCCTGGATAAAATGAGGGCTTTAACCCCTGAGGTCTCGAAGGCAGTTCAACCCCCGAGGTCTCAGAGACCAGGAGCGGTTTTGTCATCTGACGCCCAAGACGCCGACCAGCCACACTTAAAGCGTGTCCTCGGCCGCTTCGATCTGGTCCTGCTCTTTGTGGTCGCCGTCTTCAACCTGAACGTTGTCCCGTCGATCGCCGCCAACGGCGGCGTCACCGTCTGGCTATGGATCATTGCCTTGCTGTTCTTTTTCTGGCCCCAGGGCATCGCCGTCATCGAACTGGCTCACCGCTATCCAGGAGAGGGCGGTGTTTACCTCTGGGCCAAAGAAGTCTTCGGTGACTTCCACGGCTTTCTCTCGGGCTGGTGTTATTGGACGAACAACATGCTGTACGTCCCTACGGTGATGTTGTATTTCGTCGGCGTCTCCGTATTCGCGCTCGGTTCCGGCCACGCTGCCCTTGGTGACGACAAAAACTTCGCCATGGTCGCGTCGATAGCACTGCTGGCCTTTCTCACCGTGCTCAACATCGTCGGCCTCAGTGTGGGCAAGTGGCTGAACAACTTGGGGGGCATCGGCACTTTTGTTGCGGCCGCCGTGCTCATTGGATTGGGTGTGACCGTCTGGTCGCGCTTCGGAACGCCCGTTACATCGGCCGACTTCAGAATTCCCGCAGACCCCAAATTTGTCCTGAACTCGTTCGGCGTGATTTGCTTTGGTTTGGTCGGACTGGAACTTGCCTCGGTGATGGGCGACGAAATCCGCGATCCCCAGAAAACCCTCCCTGGCGCTGTGGCCTGGGGAGGCGTGATCTCAGGCGCTCTTTACGTCGGCGCAACTCTCACGCTTCTGGTTGCCATTGGAAAAAACGACATCAACGTACTGCAGGGAATCGTGCAGGCGGTCAGCCACATGGCTGACAAAGTTGGCGTCGCCTGGATCATCGCACCCTTCGCGGTCATGCTGAGTTTGTCTATCGCCGGAATCGGTTCCGCCTGGATGGGCGGTTCAGCTCGCATCCCGTTCGTCGCCGGCCTCGATTCCTATATGCCAGCAGCGATGGGAAAAATTCATCCCAGGTACGCCACTCCTTACGTCGCTCTGATCGTGCAAGGGTTAGTTTCGCTCGTCCTGATCGTCCTCAACTTCACGCTTTCCGGGGGCGTGCAGGAAGCGTTTCAGAAAATGCTGTCAGCCGCGGTCGTGCTGCAGTTGGTTCCATTTCTCTACGTCTTCGCGGCGTTGGTAAAATTTGCGATGCGTGGCTCGCATCGCGGAAGGTATGGCAAAGGCACGCTGATGTTTGCCGGTGTATCCGGATTAGTCACAACCTCGCTGGCGATCGTCGTGGCTTTTTTCCCAGCCAAACAAATCACCTCATTGTGGAAATACGAAGTGAGTATGTTCGGCATCACGCTCGGCTTTATCGCACTGGCGGTGTTTTTCTTCTTTGGATACAGCCGTCTGAAAACGCCGGAAACCGTTCCGATTGGAGCAGGCGAGCGAACTTAATCACTATTGAATCGCGTGGGGACAGCCGCCTTCGGCTGTCCGGTCGAGCGAAGCTCGACTAATTGCAGGAGGAGATTTATGCCAGGTGGAGTAAAAGCTGAAGTTCGCACCTATCAGATGTACGTGAACGGCGAGTGGGTCGACAGCAAGTCGAACAAAACGTTCCCGGTTTACGACCCGGCCACGGAAGAAGTGATCGCCCAGGTTCCCGACGCAAATGCCGATGACGTTAACCGCGCCGTCGCCGCCGCGAAAGCTGCTTTCGAAAACGGCCCCTGGGCATCGACGACCGCGCAAGAACGCGGACGCGTCCTGTTCCGCCTCGCTGAAAAGATTCGCCAGAATACGCCCATGCTGGCAGAGTTGGAATCTCGCAACACCGGCAAGCCCATCGTCGAAGCGGAATTCGACATCGCCGACGTAGCTACGTGCTTCGAGTATTACGGCGGCCTTGCTACAAAGATTGTAGGCTACGTGAACCCCGTTCCAGACAATGCCGTGAGCCTCACGCTGAAAGAACCGATCGGCGTTGCCGGACAGATTATTCCCTGGAACTACCCGCTCTTAATGGCAGCGTGGAAACTGGCGCCGGCTCTGGCTGCGGGCTGCACCTGCATTCTCAAACCTGCCGAACAAACCCCCATCACCGCGCTCGAAATGGCTAACTGGCTCACCGACGTTGGCTTGCCGCCGGGGGTGGTCAACGTCATTACCGGATTCGGCGAGAGCTGTGGTGCGCCACTGGTGCAACATCCCGACGTCAACAAAATCGCCTTCACCGGTAGCGCCGCCGTCGGCAAAATCATCGTTAAACAGGCCGCCGATACCGTGAAGCGAGTCACGCTCGAACTCGGCGGTAAATCGCCCAACATCTTTTTCGCCGACGCCGATTTCGAAGCCGCCATCGACGGAGCGCTCTTCGGTGTGTTCATCAACCAGGGCGAGGTCTGCTCCGCCGGCAGCCGCATCCTGGTGCAAAAGCATATCTATAAAAAGTTTGTGGATGCAATGACCGAGAAAGCGAAGAAGATCAGTCTGGGCGCGCCTCTCGATCGTGACACCAAGATGGGCCCGGTGGTCAGCAAAGACCAATATGACCGGGTCCGGTCGTATCAGGAACTCGGCAAGAAAGAAGCCAAGCTGGCCACGGGCGGCGGACGAGCCGAGAAGTTCGCCAAGGGTTACTACATCGAACCAACGATCTTCTATGATGTGACCAACAACGATCGTATCGCCCGCGAAGAAATTTTTGGCCCGGTCGCCGCCGTGATCCCATTCGAAGACGAAAAGGACGCTCTCAAAATTGCGAACGATTCACCCTACGGTCTTGCAGCTGCGGTTTGGACTCGCGACATTTTCAAAGCATTCCGCATCGTAAAGGCTTTGCGCGTCGGAATCGTCTGGGTTAACCATATGCAGCCGACCTACGTCGAAGCGCCCTGGGGAGGTTACAAGCAATCCGGCTTTGGCCGCGAACTCGGCCCGTGGGGGATCGAAGAATATCTCGAAACCAAACAGGTACACATCAATCTAAACGAAGCCCCAATCGGCTGGTATTGAACCGCATGACTTTGTATTACTGTCATCCTGAGCGAAGTGCGGCTTTCGCGCAAGTCGCGAGAGCCGCCGAGTCGAAAGATCCCTACCCGCATAATCAGCGATCGCTATTGCAGGGAATTCGCCCAGAAATTGTAGGAAGCACATGAACACAATTCAACTAAGAACCCCAATCCCGGGCCCAAAATCCAAAGCGCTGGCCGAGCGCCGCAACAGCGCGGTTCCGCGCGGGCTCTCGCATGGAACCCCCGTGTACGTAGCCAAAGCCGAAGACGCATGGCTCGAAGACGTAGACGGCAACCGCTACATCGATTTCGCCGGCGGCATCGGCTGCCTCAACGTCGGGCATCGTCATGAACCGGTGATCACCGCTGTGCGCGACCAACTTGATCGCTTTCTGCACACTTGCGTCCAGGTCACCCCCTACGAAAACTACATCCAGCTCGCCGAACGGATGAACCAGATCACACCCGGCAAGTTCCCCAAGAAAACGTTATTCGTGAACAGCGGCGCTGAAGCGGTGGAGAACGCGGTCAAGATCGCGCGCGCCCACACCGGACGCTCGGGCATCATCGCTTTCGAAGACGCCTTCCATGGCCGCACCATGATGACCCTCGCCCTCACCAGCAAAACCCATCCCTACAAAGCAGGATTCGCGCCCTTCCCCGGCGACGTGTATCGCATTCCCTATGCGTACTGTTATCGCTGTTCCTATTCGCTGAAATATCCTTCGTGCGATCTTTTCTGTGCGCGCCATCTCGAAGACACATTCAAACGTGTGGTCGCATCCGAGGACGTGGCTGCCGTGATTGCCGAGCCGGTATTGGGCGAAGGAGGATTTGTTGTCCCGCCGCCCGACTTCTTTCGCGCGCTGATCGAGATCTGCCGCAAGCACGGCGTTCTGTTCATCGCCGACGAAGTTCAGAGCGGCTTCGGCAGAACCGGCACTCTGTTTGCCAGCGAGCACTACGGCATCGAGCCTGACATTCTGGTCACGGCCAAATCTCTCGGCGGCGGTTTGCCCCTGGCCGCGATCACCGGCCGCGCCGAAATTATGGACGCGCCGGGACCAGGTGGTCTCGGCGGCACGTTTGCCGGCAATCCACTCTCCTGCGCGGCGGCACTGGCCGTGCTGGACGTCTTCGACCGTGAAAATCTATTGACTCGCGCCAACGAAATTGGCAGCAGATTCCAGAAGCGTGCCAAAGAATGGCAGAAGCGCTGGCCGATCGTCGGCGATGTACGCGGCCTGGGCGGAATGCAGGCGATCGAACTTGTGAAATCCTCCGACAAGCGTGAACCAGCCGCAGACGAGACCAAAGAAGTGACAAGGTATTGTTACGAACACGGGTTAATTACAATTACAGCCGGGTCATATTCCAACGTGATCCGTGTTCTGGTTCCGCTGGTCGTGACTGACGAGCAAATGGATGAAGCGCTAGACGTTCTGGAATCCGCGCTGCAAACGGTGTGCGAGAAGAAAGACGTCGCGAGCATGATCACATAGGGGCGGACGCCCTCGTCCGCCCAGCCGAGCGAAGCTCGGCAGTATTCGAAACGTAGCAAAGCTACGTTTCTACAGATAACACGCATGCTGTACAGACGTTGCTTGCAACGTCTCGCATCAGCGAAATTCTAGACATCGCGATAGCAGAGGTAACGCAAATGACCATCGCAGCACCACCTCTCACCAAAGTTCCCAACTACGTGAACGGCGAATGGGTAGAATCCAATGCCGCGGAATGGTTCGACGTCACCAATCCCGCGACCGGGGAAACCATCGCCAAAGCGCCGCTCTCCGATGCCGCCGAAGTTGGGGCAGCCGTCGAAGCTGCGGCTGCGGCCTATCCTGAGTGGCGACGCACGCCTCCCGAAGATCGCATTCAACCCCTCTTCAAACTGAAGCAACTCCTCGAAAATCACATCGACGAGCTAAGCCGCATCATCATCCAGGAAAATGGCAAGACGTTCACCGAGGCCAGAGCCGAGTGGCGTCGCGCCATCGAAAACGTCGAAGTTGCCTGCGGCATTCCGATGATGATGCAAGGCTACAATCTCGAAGACGTTGCCCGGGGCATCGACGAAATGATGATCCGCCAACCGCTCGGAGTAGTTGCCGCGATCACACCATTTAATTTCCCCGGCATGGTGCCGTTCTGGTTTCTTCCCTACGCGATCGCCTGCGGCAACACTTTCATCCTCAAGCCTTCGGAGCGGGTCCCGCTCACCATTCAGCGAACCTACGAATTGCTCGCGCAGACGGGGCTGCCCAAGGGCGTGGTCAACCTCGTGAACGGCGGGAAGATGGTCGTCAACGCGTTGCTCGATCATCCCAAGGTGCGTGCCATCAGCTTCGTTGGCTCGACACCGGTTGCGAAATACGTTTATGAACGCTCAGGCGCGACCGGCAAGCGCGCCCAGTGCCAGGGCGGCGCGAAAAATCACGTCGTCGTTCTACCCGATGCAGAC
>Ga0265760_10000142_pt1 | contig 18299 bp, 15 predicted proteins | sample NZIome_2_FD_200831 | JGI IMG/M metagenome (GOLD analysis project Ga0265760, IMG submission 200831) | Metatranscriptome of rhizosphere microbial communities from Maridalen valley, Oslo, Norway - NZI1 (Metagenome Metatranscriptome) | ecosystem: Host-associated > Plants > Roots > Rhizosphere >...
CCGATACCGCGGTCATGTAGGCGCGCCCCATCGCCGAGGTCGCGATTTGAATGCGCGCGCCCATATCCAAGCTCAAGGTCACGGCGCCCGAGCCGCGCACGACATCGATGTACAGCATGGATAGCCGGTCGCGCGTGCCCAAACTGACCATGCACTGGCCGAATTCCGCCAATTCCTGCATGCGAGGATGCGCGAGCTTGCGGATGTCGAGGCGCGCCAGCATGGCACTGCCCAGGCTCAAGGTCGCGATCCCTAGGCTGTACTTGGCGCTGTCCTCGACATACACCAAGTAACCCAGCTTGGTAAGCGTGTTGGTGAGCCGAGAAACGGTCGACTTCGGCAGGCCGCAGGCGCGCGCCAGATCTTGGTTGCCCAGCATGCGATCGCCGTGGCGGAAACAAGCCAGGACCTCGAGGCCTCTCCCTAAGGCGTTGACGAAATGCCGGTCGGCCTTGGCCGCCGCCGTGACCGCGGATATGTTCGGCTTCTTGGACAGCCTCATTGACAACCCCTCGTCCCCATCCTCATAATTTTGCACTATTTCAGAATTAAGTTCTGTTCTGCAGAACAGAATTTAAACGGAAAACCCCCATGCGTCTAGAATTTACGGACGAGGAACAAGCCTTCCGCGAGGAGGTCCGCGCCTTCCTGCGGGAAAAGCTGCCTGCGCAGATCCGCGACAAGGTCTTGAACGGCAACGAGTTGAGCCGCGAGGACCATGTGCTGTGGCAGCGCACCCTGCACCAGCGGGGCTGGGGAGGGGTTGGCTGGCCCAAAGAATTCGGCGGTCAGGGCTGGAACTCAGTGCAGCAGTATATCTTCGAGGAGGAAACCGCCCAGGCGGGCGCGCCGCGGCTGATCCCCTTCGGCACCAAGATGGTGGCGCCGGTGATCATGGCGTTCGGCAATGCAGCCCAGCAGCAGCGATTCCTACCGCCGATCAGCTCTGGCGCCGAATGGTGGTGCCAGGGCTACTCGGAGCCCGGCGCCGGCTCGGATTTGGCTTCGTTGAAGACCCGCGCGGTTTTGCAAGGCGCTCACTACACCGTCAACGGTCAAAAGACCTGGAACACGCTGGGTCAATATGCCGATTGGATCTTTTGTCTGGTGCGCACCGACGCGGCGGCCAAGCAGCAATCCGGAATCAGTTTTCTCCTAATCGACATGAAGAGTCCGGGGATCACGGTGCGGCCCATCACGCTCTTGGACGGCGGTCATGAGGTGAATGAGATTTGGTTCGAGGATGTCAAGGTGCCGGTTGAAAATCGCATCGGCGATGAGAACAAAGGCTGGACGTATGCCAAGTTTTTGCTCGGACATGAACGCACCAATATAGCCGGCATCGGCGGCGCCAAGCGCGAGCTGTTGCGGCTGAAGCGCATCGCAGCCACCGAACGTAAGAATGGCCGCCCGCTCATCGAAGATCCCTTGTTCGCCGCCCATATCGCGCAAGTCGAGATCGACCTGTGGGCGCTGGAAATCACCAATCTGCGCGTGCTATCCCAAGAGCGCGGCTCCAAGGCGCCGGGACCAGAGGCGTCGATTCTCAAGATCCGCGGCACCGAGATCGCGCAACGGATCTCCGAACTCTTGATGCGCGCCGTGGGTCCTTACGCCTTGCCGTTCCGCCGCGAGGCCATGGCCGCGGGCTGGCAAGCAGATCCAATGCACGCAGCATCGGGGCCGCGCTACGCCTCGACCCTGGCCGCGGCGTACATGAATCTACGTAAGCTGTCGATTTTCGGCGGCACCAACGAAATTCAAAAGAACATTATTTCCAAGATGATCGTTGGTCTTTAAGAGCGCCGCAGCACCATGAACTTTGAATTCAGCGAGGAGCAGCAGCAGCTGCATGAGACGGTCGAACGTTATCTGACCGATCAATATACATTCGAGAAATTTCGCGCCATCAACGCTTCTCCCGCGGGTTGGGACAAGGCGGTTTGGGCCGGATTGGGCGAACTCGGCGTGCTCGCGCTCAATGTACCGGCGGAACAGGGCGGCTTGGGGTTTGGACCGCTGGAAACCTTGAGTGTCATGAGCGCCTGCGGGAAAAGGCTGCTGCTCGAGCCGTTCTTGAGCAGCGCCGTGATCGCGACCGCGGTGCTGCGAGCCTGCGCTGAGAATTCCGCGGCCGCAGATTTAATGACACGCATGGCGAGCGGCACTGCGATCGCGGTGCTCGCTCACTATGAGCCCGACTCGCGCTTTGAGTCTCAGTGGGTGTCCTCGCGCGCGCGCAAATCAGGCGACACGTATACGCTCGACGGCCACAAGGCCGTGGTCATGCACGCCGGTGCCGCGGACACGTTGCTTGTCTCGGCCCGCGTTTCCGGCGAGCCCAAGGACGCAAAGGGCATCTCTCTGTTTCGCATTCCGCGCGATGCCAAAGGGTTGAAGCTGGACGTGTATCCGACTATCGATGGTCAGCGCGCCGCGGACGTGTATTTACAAGGCGTCGAAGTGCCGGCCGGCAATCGGCTCGGCGCCGAGGGCGGCGCGCTGCCGATGATCGATACTGCCCTGGACATTGGTCTCGCGGCCCTCTGTGCGGAGGCCGTTGGCATCATGCAGGCCCTCGTCGATGCCACCGTGACCTACGTGCAGTCGCGCCAGCAATTCGGCGTGCCGATCGGCCGGTTTCAGGCGTTGCAACATCGCATTGCCGACATGCTGATTCACCTGGAACAGGCCCGATCGATGAGTTACCTCGCGGCCCTGCGCTGCGCCGATACGAACGTGCCCGAGCGGCGACGCGCTCTGTCGGCGGCCAAGGTTGTTGTCGGTCAGTCCGCGCGCTTCATCGGCCAGCAGGCGGTGCAATTGCACGGCGGCATGGGGATGACTGATGAACTCATCGTCAGCCATTGGTTCAAACGCTTGACTGCGGCTGAATTGATGTTTGGCGACAGTGATACGCATTTGCAGCGCTACGCTGCGCTAACCCGCGAATAGGAAACACTCAATGGCTCAATTGGCGAAGGCAGTTTTGGCGCGCGAAGTCGGCAAGCCGGTCTTGGTTGAACAAATCGAAGTCGCGGCACCTCGGCATGGGGAGGTCACCGTGCGCATCGCTGCCTGCGGCGTCTGCCACAGCGACTTATCCGCGACCAACGGTACCCTCAACTATCCGCTGCCGCTGGTCTTGGGCCACGAAGGCGCGGGAGTCATCGTCGCGGTCGGCGATGGCGTCGACAATTACGCGGTCGGCGATCATGTGGTGAGCTCCTTCGTCAGCATGTGCGGACATTGCCACTACTGTCAGACAGGCCGCCCGCAACTCTGCGTGCAGTCGCTGAAGGCGCTGTACACCCTGCCCGACGGCACCGTGCGCACCCGCGATTCGAAAGGCCAGGATCTCAACGTGTTCTGCGGCTGCGGCGTCATGGCTGAATACGCAACCGTACATATGGACAACGTCGTCAAGATCGACCCGAGCATGCCTCTAGACCGGGCGGCATTAATTGCGTGCGGCGTGATGACGGGCGTCGGCGCCGCGGTCAACACCGCCAAGGTCGAGGCGGGTTCGATTGCCGTCATTATCGGCTGCGGCGGCGTGGGGTTAAATGCCATCCAAGGCTGCGCCATCGCCGGCGCCGGCATAATCGTCGCCGTCGACACCAGCGATGAGAAGCTCAAGATGGCAAAGCAGTTCGGCGCGACTCACGGCTATAACATCACCGGGCAAGCGAACGCCGCCAAGGATTTGTACAAGCTATGCGGCGGCGGCGCGGATTATGCTTTTGATTGCGTTGGAAACGGCAAGAGCTCGGAAATGGCGTGGGGCGTACTGCGGCGCGGCGGCACTGCAGTCATCGTCGGTATTGCCGGACCCAAGGATCAGATCGTCTTGAGTGCGCAGCAAGTCGCAACCACGGAGAAAACGCTTACGGGAAGCATGTACGGGTCGGCGCGGCCGCTGCAGGATTTTCCGCGGTTGATCGGCCTGTACCGCAGCGGGCGCCTGAAACTCGATGAACTTATAACGCGTACCTATTCGATCGATGAGGCGCCGCGGGCCTTTGCGGATCTGAACGCCGGCAAACAGGGACGCGGGGTCATTATTTTTGAAGCCGCGTAATGTCTATCGGCGCTGTGATTTTGACCGAGTCGTGATTCCTAGAGGGATAGGAAGCTTCAAGGCACGGAAGATCAGTGCCTTGAAGCTTCCCATCCCCCCTAGGCATCGAAGCAGGATCGTTCAATTCCACAGTGCTGGAGGACGAGTTTCGAACGGCTACCGTCGTACGTATAAATTTGGACTCGACCCGACAGGCATTGGAACTGTCGAAGATTGACTGCGACTTTCAGCTGCGAGTAACTACCGGATCCGGCCAACAGCGGGCATACCATCGGCAATATCGGTCGGAACAAAGCCGACGTTCAAACGCTCTATACTCTACGCCACCGTTTATCGAGCTTTGAATCGGGAGTTGCCGACACTGGCGACACCGACAACGCTCTACCGAGTGCGGGCAGCAGGACAGCAGGACAGCAGAGACAGGAACTTCCCATGACTGACAAGAAGGTTTGGCTAATCACCGGCGCAGGCCGTGGCTTGGGTCTCGATATTGCCAAGTCAGCGCTGGCCGCAGGCCACGCGGTTGTCGCCACCGGTCGCGATCCCTGCAAAGTCACGGCGGCGATCGGCCACCACAACGATCTGTTGGCGGTTAAGCTCGACGTCACTCGCCTTGAGGACGCACACGCCGCGGTCGCGGCCGCCGTCACGAAGTTCGGCCGGATCGATGTCGTGGTCAACAATGCCGGCAACTTCTACGCAGGCTTCTTCGAGGAGCTCAGTCCCGAGCAGATTCGCTACCAGATCGAGACGCTGTTGTTCGGGCCGATGAACGTGACTCGGGCTGCGCTACCGGTAATGCGCAAGCAGCGCGCCGGCCTGCTGCTCACACTCTCTTCGACCGCCGGCATCACAGGCCAAATGTTCTGCACAGCTTATGCCGCTGCAAAGTTTGGCATCGAAGGATGGATTGAGTCGCTTAGTTTGGAGATTGCCCCTTTCGGCATCCGCACAATGCTGGTCGAACCCGGTTTCTTCCGCACCGAGCTGCTGTCCACTCAATCCACCACTTACGCGAAGGCCACCATCGACGACTACGCCGAGCGCACTAGAGAGACCGTCACTGCATGGAGCGGCATGAATGGCAAACAGGGCGGCGATCCGGCCAAGCTCGCCGACGCGATCGTACAACTCGCCGAACTCAAGGAACCTCCCGCTCGATTCGCCGCAGGCGCTGACGCGATTCAAACTTTTGAGGGTAAAGCGAAGACTCTACTGGCCCAGGCCAACGCCTACCGCGATCTGTCCTCCTCCCTCGCCCACGAGTAAGTCCTCGGGCGAGATGCCCGTGCTCCGAATTGGTTGCCCGATACCTGTCGTTCACCACCGGCTCGTTTGGGTCCGACAGCGGGAGTAGCGCCGCGACCGGCAACGGACGGCCAGCTCCGGTCACAGAGCAGGCTGAAGCGCCTGTCCAATGGCGGCCGTTCACGTGATTCCGAAAATCTTCGTCATAAGCGGCGTGTCAACAATCACGTGTGGCGCGACGGCGTGGTAGCTGAGTGCATGCACCCATGCATTGCCCGTACGCAGCGTTAGCACGCTCTTGATCATCCCGGGTGCAAAATATTGGAGCAACACGAAAATCAGCGAGAGTACCGTGTCCCGCGGCGAATCAAATGCCGACCAACCTTCGACGATATGCATGGCAGCGTATGTAAGTCCGCCGAGCAATACGGCACTGATAGGCGATCCGGTCAGCTTGAGAAAGCGCGGAAGCAAGATCGCATAGATTAAGACCATCGTCGGTAATACTGTCCCGACGAAGAAAATCACGAAAGTCAGCGGCGCGCCGAGTAGCACCTGATGCAGACTCAGGCGGAAGATGTTTTTGTCGAACGCGGCCAACTCGAAGGCGGATTCGATGGCCAGAACGACGAAAATCAGTAGGGAGTCGTTTCGGCGGTTGGTTGAGCGAAGATTAAGTTCGGTGTTCGTGTAGCGACGTCGAAAGTACAGGTACGGTGCAGCTGCAAATACCAAGAAGTTATAAAGCGCCCAGATCCAGACTTCAGCACGTTCCGGTGTGGCACTGCAGCCGAACACGGTGCCGGCGATGTGGAAGCTAAAGGCGCGGTAGCCCAGGGCTGGCCCCAAGATCCAGCCACCGATCTGACCGAATGCCGCGTAACCGAGTACGAGGACAGTCTCGCGCAAGGCGACTCGACGTTCGGGCGCACGGGCAGACATGTCGGGAATGACCCGCTTGCGAGTCAGAAGGAAGGTCAATGCCATCAGCACAAAGATCTCGATCAATGTGATGGTCGGCGCAGCCATCTGCACAGCGAATGGGAATCGAGCGACCGCCGGCCGATCAAATGGTAGCGACCCGCGGGCGAGCCAGAGCACGACGAGGTAGCCGACGACCCACAGGACGGCAGCGGCTTGGACACCGCGATGACCTACCACAGATCGAAGCACCGAGCCCAGCGACAGTGCCGTCGCGGCGTTCGTCGGTGGCGATTGATCGCTTATGCTAGTCACGAACCTCCGAGAACGCATGAGGTGCTTCGAGCTGCTGCGCGGGCCGCGCGAGGCCCGTCGCTCCCGCCTCTACAGGAACCCGCTTCGGGCAGCGTGCCAGATCGGAGGTTCCGACACCACTGAGCCGCCGATCGCCGGGGTCTGGAGTGGGCGCAAACCAGACAACGCATTACTAGTCGTCCTGCACGGTTATCCCGGGGAATAGCGCATCATTGAAGCCGAATTGGCGCAGGTCGCGGATGCGCCGCGGATAGAGAATGCCATCCAGGTGATCGACCTCGTGCTGCACGACTCGGGCGTGAAAATCCTTTACCGTGCGATCGATCGGCATTCCCGCCGCATCGAATCCGGTGTAGCGCAGCTCACGGTAACGCGGCACCAAACCGCGCATGCCGGGAACCGAGAGGCATCCCTCCCAGTCCTCGACCAAGGATTCCCCGATCGGCGTCAGTTCGGGATTGATGAGCACGGTATAGGGCACCGGGTCCGCGTCCGGATAGCGTGGATTCTCGTCGAAGCCAAATATCACGACGCGCAAACCGACGCCGATTTGCGGCGCCGCGAGCCCCGCGCCATTGAGATTGCGCATGGTCTCCCGCATATCGGTCAGCAGGTTTTCGAGCTCGGGCGTGCCGAATTCGCCCACCGGCTGCGCAACCGCCAGCAGGCGGGGGTCGCCCATTTTGAGAACTTCGCGTATTGCCATGGTTCCTAGTATCTTAACGGCCTTTTCCTTGCGAGCCCATGTCCTAAATGCCCGGTCTTTTATACATAAAAACGTTTGGCTGCCAGATGAACGAATACGACTCCGGCAAGATGCGGGATGTACTCGAAGCCGCCCATGGCATGCGGAGCACGGATGACCCGGCGCAAGCCGACGTCTTGCTGGTCAATACTTGTTCGGTGCGCGAAAAGGCCCAGGAAAAGGTGTTCTCGCTGTTGGGCGAGTGGCGGCTGCTCAAGCAAGAACGTCCCCATGTGGTGATCGGAGTGGGCGGCTGCGTGGCTAGCCAGGAAGGCGAGGGGATCACCGCGCGCGCGCCGTTCGTGGATCTGGTGTTTGGGCCGCAGACGCTGCATCGCTTGCCCGCGATGATCCAAGGCCTGAAAGACTCCGGCCGGTCGCAAATCGACATCAGTTTTCCTGAAATCGAGAAATTCGATCGCCTGCCCCAAGCCCGCTCCACCGGCGCCACCGCCTTCGTTTCCATCATGGAAGGCTGCAGCAAGTACTGCACTTTCTGCGTCGTGCCCTACACGCGCGGCGAGGAAATCAGCCGCCCGTTCGAGCAGGTGTTGGCCGAGGTTCGGCAATTGGCGCTCCAGGGCGTGCGCGAGATCACCCTGCTGGGTCAGAACGTCAACGCCTACGCAGGTCCCATGGAGGATGGCACGCCCGCGGACCTATCCACACTGATTCATTTCGTCGCGGCCATCGACGGTATCGAGCGCATTCGCTTTACGACCTCGCATCCGCTCGAATTCAATGACAGCTTGATCGAAGCCTATGCGAACGTCCCGCAACTCAACAATTACCTGCATCTGCCGGTGCAAAGCGGCTCCGACCGCATTCTCGCCGCCATGAAGCGCGGGCACACGGTGCTGGAGTACAAGCAGAAGCTGCGCAAGTTGCGCGCGGTGCGTCCGGACATCTGCGTATCGACCGACTTGATCGTCGGTTTCCCCGGCGAAACGGACCAGGATTTTCTGGCGACCATGAATTTGGTGGCGGAAGTGGGTTTCGATCAGTCGTTCAGTTTTCTCTACAGCCGCAGGCCGGGCACCCCGGCCGCGGCGTTGCCTGACGAAGTGCCGCATGAGGTCAAGCAGCAGCGTCTGGAGCTCCTGCAGCAGCGGCTGAACGGCCAGGCGCGCGCCATTTCAGAGCGCATGGTGGGCAGCCGCCAGCGCGTGCTGGTCGAGCGCCCGGCGAAGCGCAATCCGGCGCAGCTGGCGGGGCGCACCGACAATAATCGTTGGGTGAATTTCGACGGTCCGAGAGATAATCCGGGTTCCCTCATGAACAGCTTTACCGACGTCGTCATAACCGAGGCCATGCCCAATTCACTTCGCGGCCGTCTCGCCGCGGTGGGCTCGACATGAGTTCGGTGCCGTTGATTCGGGACGTGCTGTTGGCGCCAGCGGACAATGTCCGTCTGGTCGAACTTTGCGGTCCCTTGGACGAGCACCTGCGCCTGATCGAGTCGCGCCTGGGCGTCGAAGTGAGGCGGCGCGGCAATCGATTTCAATTGGTGGGCCTCGCGTCCGCGATTGAGCGCGCGGAATCCGTGCTGCAGGATCTGTATGCGCGCGCGCAGCGCGAACCGGTGGATTCGGAGCGCGTACATATCGCGCTGCAAGCGCTGGACATGGAAGACGGCAGCGATGCCCCATCTAAGACGGAGCCGGAAGATCTGAAAGTCCGCACGGCGCGCGGCGCCATACGCGCGCGCGGCGCCAATCAAACCGAATACCTCAACAATGTCCGCACGCATGACTTGACCTTCGGCATCGGTCCCGCGGGCACTGGCAAGACCTATCTTGCGGTGGCGTGCGCCGTCGAGGCTTTGCAATCGGAAAACGTGCGACGCATCGTTCTGGTTCGGCCCGCGGTCGAGGCGGGCGAGCGACTGGGGTTTCTGCCCGGCGACCTGTCGCAAAAGGTCGACCCATATTTGCGGCCGATGTACGACGCGCTGTATGAGATGCTGGGTTTCGAACGGGTCGCCAAATTGATCGAGCGCAACGTAATCGAAGTTGCGCCATTGGCATTCATGCGCGGCCGATCGTTGAATGATTCGTTCGTGATCCTGGATGAGGCGCAGAACACCACCAACGAGCAGATGAAAATGTTCTTGACCCGAATCGGCTTCGGTTCCAAGGCCGTGGTCACCGGCGACATCACGCAGATCGATCTGCCGAATTCGAAGCAATCGGGTTTGCGCACGGTCATCAATATCTTGCGCGGTGTGCGCGGCATTGCTTTCACCATGTTTACCTCGCGCGACGTGGTGCGCCACCCTCTGGTGCAGCGAATCGTGCAAGCCTATGAGGCGAGCTCGCCCAACGACGGCAACTAGGAGCCTGTCTGAGCATTCCGCGTGGCCGTGACCGGCGGCTCGAACTCGATGTGAGCTACGCATCGCGCAGCCCCTGGGCGCCGAGCGCGCGGCTCCTGAGATTGTGGGCTGAAGCGGCGCTCACTCCCATTGCCAGACCCGTAGGTTTGTCGGTGCGCATCGTCGGCCAGGCGCGCAGCCGTAGTTTGAACTCGCGCTATCGGCACATGCACAAGCCCACCAATGTGCTGTCATTTGCAGGCGCTGGAAGCGCCCCGGACGGACGATTCTTCTTGGGAGAACTGGTGATTTGCGCGCCCCTCGTCGCGCGCGAGGCGCGTGCTCAGGAGAAAACGCTGCCTGCTCATTGGGCGCATCTCACCATCCACGGTGTCCTGCACCTCACGGGTTTCGATCACGAGCGCGAGCCGGAGGCCCGGAGAATGGCCGCTCGCGAGATTCAAATCCTTGATCGGCTTGGGATTTCGAACCCCTACCGCTGATCCGGTATGCTCTCACCCCATGTCCGAACAGCCTCACGGCGGCTCTACAGGCCGCTGGTTAAAGCGTATTACTCAGTCCATGTCCGGCGAACCGCGGGATCTTGCCGAGCTGGTCGAGAATCTGCGCGAGGCGAGTGAGCGGGGGCTTTTTGACGGCGATGCGCTGGTCATGCTCGAGGGCGTCCTGGCCGTTGCCGACATGCAAGTGCGAGACATCATGGTGCCGCGCTCGCAAATGGTCTTCGTCGAGCGCGACGAGTCGCCCGAGAAGCTGGTCGAGTTGGTGGTCGAGTCCGGCCACTCGCGCTTTCCGGTGATTGGCGAGGATCGCGACCAGATTCTGGGAATTCTGCTCGCCAAGGATTTGCTGCGCCTGCGGGCCGCGGCGGACGAGGATTTCGAGATACGCGAATACATGCGCCCGGTGGTGTTCGTGCCGGAGAGCAAGCGCCTCAACGTGCTGCTAAAAGAATTTCGCCGCAGCCACAATCACATTGCCATGGTGGTCGACGAATATGGCGGCGTGTGCGGCCTGGTCACGATCGAGGACGTCATCGAGCAGATCGTCGGCGAGATCGACGATGAGCATGATGTGGAAGATGACCAAACCATACTCAAGGAGCGGCCGCGCGAGTTCACGGTGCGCGCGTTGACGCCGATCGCCAATTTCAATCAATATTTTTCCACGGCATATTCCGACGAAGAATACGACACCATCGGCGGTCTGCTGATGCAGGAGTTCGGCCGGCTGCCGCGCCGCGGGGAAACCATCAAGATCGGCGATCTGGAGTTTCGCATCCTGCGCGCCGATCGGCGCCGCATCGATCTGCTGCGCGTGACGGTTCCCTTCGATATCGAGCCCCCGGCTGCTCACGAGTCGAGCGCTTGAACGTCGCCATGCGCGGCCCAGAGACCGCGCAGTGGAAACAAGTCCTGGCGCGTCTGATAGCCGCGTTCGCGGCCGGCGCAAGTTTCAATCTTGGCTTCGCGCCCTTCGGCTGGTGGCCGCTTGCCTTGGCTGCGCCCGCGGCGCTGTTTGCGCTGATCCGCGGACTGCCGCCGCGCCGTGCAGGCTGGACGGGCGCCTCATTCGGTTTAGGGCTATTCGCCTTCGGCACCTACTGGCTCTACACCTGCCTGCACGTGTTTGGCTTGGTGCCGGTGTGGCTGACGCTGATCCTGCAGACACTCTTGGTTGCGGCGATGTCCGTGTATGTGGCCGCACTGTGCTACCTGTCGAACCGATTCTGGCTCAAGCCCAGCGTGACGCGCGACTGGATGGTGCTGCCGGCGCTGTGGGTGCTGTTGGAATGGCTGCGCGGATGGGTGCTCTCCGGCTTCCCGTGGCTGTCGACCGGCTACGCGATGATCGACTCGCCCCTGGCCGGTTGGGCGCCGTTGCTGGGCGTGTATGGCGTGACGTGGGCGGCCACAATGATATCCGCCGGGGTCAACGTTGTGTTCATGCCGGCCGTGCCGCCGGTGCGACGCGCCTTGGCGCTCGGTGCAGTGGCGTTATTGTTTGCGGTGCCCGCGTTACTGAAGTCGGTGCAATGGACTAACCCGTCCGGCGCACCCGTTCCGATCGCCGCCGTGCAAGGCGCGGTGCCGCAGGATCAGAAGTGGCAGGCGAAAAATCGCGAGCTCACGATGCAGCGTTACTTGAAGCTAACCGGCGAAGCGTGGGGCGCCCGCCTCATCATCTGGCCGGAGGCCTCGCTGCCGGTGCTGTCGACCGATATCCCAGACTACCTGCGTCAGCTCAAGGAGCAGGGACGCGCGCACGACGCCGACCTCGCGATCGGCTTGGTCGACTATCGACCCGCGACCAAACAGTATTTCAATGGGATTCTGGTGTTGGACCGCGCCGGCGATGGCTGGTACTACAAGCGGCATTTGGTGCCGTTCGGCGAATACTTTCCGGTACCGGCCTTCGTGCGCCGCTGGCTGCGTCTGATGAGCCTTCCCTATGATGACTTCACCGCCGGGTCCTCGCGCCAGCCCATCTTGAGCGGCGCCGGACAGAAGCTCGGCCTGACCATTTGCTACGAGGACGCCTTCGGCAGCCAGCAATTGAAAATACTGCGGCAGGCTACCTTGTTGATCAACGTGACCAACAATGCCTGGTACGGCGACTCGACCGCACCGCATCAGCATCTGCAAATCGCGCGGATGCGCGCGCTCGAGGCGGGCCGATTTCTCGTGCGTGCCGCGAACGATGGCATCACGGCGGTGATCGACCCCAAAGGCAAGATCGTCGCGCGCTTGCCGCAGTTCCGAGAAGATGTGCTGCGCGCCAGCGTGCAGCCAATGACGGGACTCACCCCTTATGCGCGGGTCGGCAACTATCCGGTGGTCATCGGATGTTTCCTGCTGCTCGCCATTGCCGTTTGGCGCCGTCGGCGGGGCACCAACTTCACTCGAACAGCGGCTTGACGCCCGGGTCGCGCGCAATGCCGCCATACAAATTGAAGCCCCGGTCCAGCCAATCGCGCAGCGGGTCGTCGCATTCCAGCAAGGGCAACGTGCCGGCGCTGGCTGCCCAATAAAATCCGCCGAGGGCGATATAGTCGGCGTAATTCGCTGCGCTGCCGCCGAGAAACGCAAACTTCTGCAGGTGGGTGCGCAGCGGCGCCAGGGCAGTGCGAATGGCCGGCAAGTGCGTCGCCCGATCCGCCGTGAAGCTTTCCAAGGTCTTGCCCTTCATATACTTCTCGCGGCTCTCGCGAAAGTAAGGACGATCTTCGGGGCGTGCGGCGTCGTGCACGTCCTTGACATAGACCCTGAACATCCTGCGCATTACTTCGCTTATGAACCAGGCATCCATCAAACGCACCAGAGAATGCTCCGCGGGCGTGTTGAACAGCAACGGCTGCTGCGGAAAGGCACGATCCAAATACTCGGCGATGTCCCAACTTTCCGCGAGCGCCGCGCCCGCATGCTCCAGGATCGGTACAGTCTTGAATTTTCCGCCGAACACGGTCGGAATTTCGGTGAAACCCAAATACACGGTTTCGAAGGGAATGCCTTTGTGCGCCAATGCATAGCGGATGCGCCACACGAAGGGACTCGCAGAGCGGCCGTCCGCCAAAGCGAGTTCGTAAAGCCTGACTTTGCCGCCCGTTGATGTGCTCATGAGATTTTCCCTAACTGCCAAGCCAGCGCTTCATCCAGGCCTCGACGGTGGCGTACCATTGGACCGAATTCTGCGGCTTCAGCACCCAGTGATTTTCGTCGGGAAAATACAGCAGTTCGCTGGGAACGTGCCGCAGCTGCGCGGCACCATAGGCACCCATTCCTTGATCCAGGGGCACGCGATCGTCGCGGCCGCTGTGCACCACGAGCATGGGCACGCTCCACTCGCCCACGTGGTCGATGGGATTGAAGCGCTCCACATTCTCAGGCTTGACCCAGGTCGGTGCGTCGTCCTGCGACTGCTGGAATCCGGGTATGTCGGTGGAATAGGACATCAAGCGGATATCGAAGACACCGTCATGATTCACCAAGCATTTCCACGGCTGCCTCCAGTTCCCCGCGATCCATGCGACCATGTAGCCGCCGTAGGATCCGCCCAGCGCGCACGCCCGATCGCCGTCCAAGAAACCATAATGACCGAGCGCATAGCTCCAGCCTTTCTGCAGATCGGTGAGCGGCCGATCGCCCCAGTGGCCGATGATCGACTTGCCGAATGCCTCGCCATAGCCGCTCGAACCATGAAAATCCACCATAACCACGGCGTATCCCATGCCCGCCCAGACCTGCGGATTCCAGCGATAGCTCCAGGCGTTGCCGAAGGATCCATGCGGACCGCCGTGAATCAGAAAGGCAACCGGGTATTTTTGATTGGGATGATAGTTGGCCGGCTGCACGACATAGCCGTGCACCGTCTCGTCGTTCCATCCGGAAAAGCTGAAGGCTTCGAAGGAGGAAAACGGAGTCTGCGCCAGCGTGTCTTGCCCGGCGTGCGTCAGCTCGCGCGGCGCTGCGCCAATTTTCATTTCGTATACTTGCGCCGGCGAATCGAGCGCATCGCGGCTGTAGATAATCCAGTCCTTTGCGAGATCAAAGCTGCCGACGTGGCCTTCGCCGGTCAGCGGCTTGACCGCGCCCGTTGCAACGGTAATGGCGAAAATGCGGCTCTGACCCGTATCTTCCGCGCCGGCGTAGAGAATTTTCGAATCAGCCGACCACTCCAGCGAATGCGCCGAGCGGTCGAAGGATTCGGCGAGCGCGTGCGCCGTGCCGGTTTTCAGATCGCGGACCATGATCTGTGCGCGCGGCGCGGTGAAGACGGATCCTTTTTGGGCCAGATAAGCCAGCCGTGTACCGTCGGCCGATACGGCCGGCGTGGTGTCTGACGTGGCGGCGGCCGGATCGAGTCGCTGCGCGGGCTTGCTGCCGTCGAGCGGCACGGAATAGAGACTGCTCGGCTCGCCCAATCCTTGTGCGGACCCGGAGGGCCGCGCCGAAAAGATGACCGCACTGTCGTCTGGTGTAATCACAAACGAGGAGTCATCGCCTTCGGGCCGGGCAACAATGTCGGCTTGATAGCCGCGCGTCAGAGGGACGGCATCGGTGGCCATATCGGCGCCCAAGCGCACCATAAATAATCCGATATAGCGGCCGTCGAGATACGTGTCCCAGAAACGCGGCGTGGCGGTATCGTAGAGGACCCCGGAGGTTTTCTCCTTCGCCTTCGCATCATCTTTGGCCTTGCTGCAAGCCAGGGTATCGCACTCGGCATGCACGACTATCGCCGCGACCAACGAGTGGCTGTCCGGCGCGAGGCGATACAGGCCCACATCGAGCGGCAGCTTTGTCACTTGTGCGCTCTCGCCGCCCTTGGCCGGCGTGCGCCAGACCTGGGTCGAACCTGAGCGCGATGAGAGGAAGTAGAGCCATTGGCCATCCGCTGACCAGCGCGGCGACATCGAGGATCGTTCCTGATCTCGCACCAGCCGCGGCGCGGAGTTCAGCGAGCTGCGGTCCAGCACCCACAGTGCGTTGAAACCGTGGTTGCCATCCCAATCCGTCGATCGCAAGTTATAGGCCACAAAACGGGCATCGGGCGAGACGCGAGGATCCGAGACTCGATCAAGAAGCGCCAGATCCTTGGCCGTGAATGAGCGCGCCTGCGCCAAACTTCCGGCCATGAGCGCGAGCGCCGTACAGGCCGCGATTGTCTTGAGCATCTCTAGGATTCCTTTCGGTAGTGCAGCGGGCAAGCCTAAACGCCGTGCGTGATCCTTACAAGCCGGCGATCCGGAGATTCCGGGGGCGCTCTAAGAAAAAGCCGGCAGCTCCGTACCCGAGGATCCGATCTTTGCTTCCGCAAATCGGATGGGCAGGGCGGCCAGCATCTTGGATCGCACGGCATCGCGGCTTGCGGCGTCCGCGGCTTTGAAGCGCAATTCCAAGGTGATGGCCGCTGCATCAATCTTGGTCAGGAAACAGCCGACCACCGCGGCTTCTCCCGCGATTTCTGCGGCGACGCTGAGCGCCAGGTGCCGTGCCGCTTCAATATCCGCATCGCGGCTCAATCGAACGGTGATCGTAATCGGCCAAGGCGCGTAGTTGGTATTCAAATTGATCGTCACCTGGCTGGCCGCAATGGCATTGGGCAGCACGATCATGTGACCGTCCGGCGCGCGCAGGGTGGTGTATCCCAGTGAAATCAGCTCCACTACGCCGATATCCGTGCCGGTGGGCGCGGTGACTTGCAGTGTATCGCCCAAGCGGAACGGCCGATAAATCGCGATCGAGATGCCGGCCACCAGATTGCCCAACGTGCTTTGCGCCGCGAGACCGATGACCACCGACACGACTCCCGCGCCCGTCAGCAAGGCAGTGCCCATCGATCGCAGCATCGGTATGAGATGCGCATACAAAATCAGCACGACCACCCAGACCAATACCGTGCCGAACTGCTGCAAGAAGCTGATGGTCGTGCGATCGAGGTGACCTTTGCGCGTCATCGACGCATGCACGGCGGCGCGCAGTATCCGCGACAGCAGCAACGCCAGCAGTACGAAAACGACGAAATAAATCAGCGCGCCCCACAGCGAATCGGGTCTCAGGAATGACAGAATGTCGTGCTCGCCGAGCTTGACGTCCTTGATGACGCCGGCATCATTCATTGTGCAACTCGATTGGTGGGCGGCATATATTTCTCGCAGTCGTCTCCTAGAGGATGCTTGACTTGACCTGAACTTTAACTCGTATGCTTCGAGTCCAGTAAATGAGGGACCCGCCATGTCGAAGTCAGTTCCGTATCTTGCCGCATCGCTGTTTGCCGCATCATTGATTTCTCTGTCAGCGCATGCTGACACGCAAATGCCGGGCGCCGTGGGCGTTGTTGTCGGCGACACCGCGCAGAATTATCACGATCTGCATGACACCTTCATGGGACCGGCCGATGTGGCGGCCCTGAACAAACGATTCTTCGATGCATTGAAGCCCGGCGGCATTTATTTGGTCATCGACCACGTCGCTGAAGCCGGATCCGGGCTACGGGATACTGAATCACTGCACCGAATTGATCCAAAGCGCCTGTGACTGGATATCGAAGCCGCTGGATTCGTATTCCATGCAGAGAGCAACGTGCTGCGCAACCGCTCAGACGATCATCAATCGTCGGTGTTCGACCGCAGCGTTCGCGGCCGAACCGATCAGGTTGCCTACCGATTCCGCAAGCCTGGATGAGGGATCGGCTTTGGCACGAAACCTGCTTACGTTCTATTGCCCATGCAGTATTTAAAAGATCGAACGCGCTTCAGAGCGTCTTATCGCCGTCACGGGCGGCAAGCATACGCCGCTGTCGACCGACGGCGGCAAATCGTTGCCGCTCGGCGGTGATTCACATTTCAAAAGGATAGCCTATGTCATCACTTACCATGCCCGCTGCCGTCACGCCCAACCTTCCGGCAGTGAATTTGCCGGCTCATGGCCATGGCCATGGCCATGGCCATAAGAAGGCCTCGCCCTTGGATGCGACTACCGATTCTTCGAGCAACACGGCAGCTCCAATTCCTGTTGGAACCGCGCAAAACCTTTTTGGCAGCTTGTTCAGCTCGCTGCAGCAGATCATCGGCGGCCAACCCGCAGCAGCGGTAACGAACCCGGCTGCACTGACTAGCAGCGCCGCGGCTTCATCCGCAGCGGCTGGATCAGCGGCCGCGGCAGGCGCCAAGATAAACGTGATGGCTTGATCCCTAAACCGCGGATAGCAGCTTCGAGCTGTTCCGCGGGTTGTGGGTTTGCTCAAGAAGCGTCGCTGCAATGCAGCAGGCAGGATAGTTAGGGGTTGCGCAGCCGGCGGCGAGCCCGGACAAGGGTGCCGATTAAGAGTCCCAAGGTGCCGGCCAAACACACGTAGGCGAAAAGATTGCCCACGGCCACGAACATCGTATGGCCGCCGGCCATCTTGGGCGCCGTGACCAACATGCCATCGGCGCCACGGGGATGGCGGTAAGGATCGTCGGCGTAGGTCTTCTGCGTCACGCGACCGTTCGGATCGATCAGTGCCGACACGCCTGAATTGACGGCGCGCACCATGCTTACGCGCAGTTCCACGCTGGCAAACACGGCGAGCGCGAGATGCTCCCACGGCTCGGTGTCCGCGCCAAACCAGGAATCGCTGGTCAAGTTGACCAGCAAGTCCGGATGCAACTGGCCGACGCCGCGTAAGAATCCCTGCAGAATATCCTCGTAGCAGATGACCGGACCCAAGCGCCACGCGTCGCCGTCCGGTCCGCGCAGAGAGATCACGCCGGGACCCACGCCTGCGGCAAACCTTCCGGCGCCTGCCGGCAGAAATTTTCGCAACCACGGAAATGTCTCGATGCCGGGCACGTACTCGCCAAAGGCCAGCAGACGCACTTTGTCGTAATGGCCCGCGACTTTGCCGTTGCGATCGAGCAGGATCGCCGAATTGAACGCATCCTCGTGGACCGCGTCGTACATCTCGGCGCCGATCAAGGTTGGGACGCTGAATCCCCGGCGAATCAGCGCCAGCGAATCGGCTGAAAAATCCGCACTGAAATCGCGCGGTACGGCCACCGGAAAACTGCCTTCGCTCCACACCAGCAGCTGCGCGCCCTCCTGCTCCAGCCGGCGCGATTGTTCCTGCAGGGCCGTCAACTGGCGCAGCGCCTCGTCGCGCGAAAATTCCCC
>Ga0265760_10000143_pt1 | contig 18289 bp, 14 predicted proteins | sample NZIome_2_FD_200831 | JGI IMG/M metagenome (GOLD analysis project Ga0265760, IMG submission 200831) | Metatranscriptome of rhizosphere microbial communities from Maridalen valley, Oslo, Norway - NZI1 (Metagenome Metatranscriptome) | ecosystem: Host-associated > Plants > Roots > Rhizosphere >...
GCTGCGACCACGGCCACGATCAGGACGACTGCGACGGCAAGGAAGATGATGCGGCGGCTGGAATCGCGCTCTTCGGTTAGCGGGGATTGCGGGGTGAGGCCGCCCATGCGGGAATTGTAGATGGTTGATTTTGGAATGTCGATCGTGGAGCGCCGAACCTAGCCCATTCAACCAACGAGGCGATCTCCTAGGCCTCGACAGCGGGACACGAGCGAAACCGAAGCGGCTAAAGCCCACGTCTTTTGGATCTTTGCGCCACGGCCGGAAGCCGTGCCCTCCCCGAACCTAAACGAAAGGACCACTCAAGCGCGCGACGCTAACAGCTTGGCGGCGGTGTCGTGGTAGACCTGCTGGAGGATTGAATCGGGCAGGGCGAATCCGTTGAGGGGCCAGTGGTAGCTGAACTGGTCGATTTCGTAGAAATGTTCGTCTTGCGTTTCGAGGATGCGGAACGTGGTGCGGTACATGGGCTTGTCGAAACCCATGTCGGTGCCGTAGACGAGGCGGTCGGCGTGCTTGGCGTAGAACTGCGCGGCGAAGCGGGGGATGGGAGCGGTTTCGGCGTAGCGGGCGGAAATGTCGGCGTAGAGATTGGGGTTGCGGGCGAATACGTCGCCGAGGCGGGCGAGATCGTAGTCGAGGTTGGCGAAGTGGCAGGCTACGAAAGTTGTTTTGGGATGGCGCTGGGCGGTGCGCTCGAGAATTTCTACCATGCCCGAGAGGCCAACGAGGTTGGGTTGGTTGTCGAGACGCCATTCGTAGGCGTTCATCAGGCCGTCGTTGGTTTTGTCCATCTTCTGGTACATCCAGATGGGATCGGCGACGTGGAGACTGATGGGCATGCCGAGTTCGGCGATCTTTTCAAAGAGCGCGTCCATGCGGGGGTCGTCGGGATGCATGCCTGGGGCGTTGGATTTTCCTGAGCGCAGGCCTTTGCCTTTGTCGTGAATTTCGCCAACTCCGCGGGCGCCAGCGTTCTTGCAGCGTTCGAGTTCTCGGACGGCGGCGGGACCGAAGCCGGGCTGGTTGTAGCCGGCGAAATCGAAGCCGCACCATGGCTCGAAGCGGTCCGGATATTTTGAGTAGTTGCGGTTGATGGCGTCGAACTCAGCGCCGGTCGCCATGGTTAGGATGATTGTTTTCTCGACGCCGACCTCGTCCATATTGCGCACCCACTCGGCGATTTGCTCAGGAGTCTTGGCGTAGGGGTGGGAGTGCATGTCGATGATGGGGAATTTTGCTTTCGCGACTTCGGTGACGGGAATTTTGTAGAGGGATTTCGGGCGGTAGTCTTTCAGGAGAATTCTTTCGGGAGAGTCGGGGGGCGTGGCTTTTTTCTGCGGCGTTCCCGGAGGCAACGCGGGCTCTTCCGGAGTGTGGGCGAAAGCGCGTGCGGAAGGGATGGCGCAGGCTAATCCTGCTGCGCTGGTTGCTTTCAGGAATGATCTTCGATTCATGAGGTCTCCAGAGACGCTGGTATTTCCAGTCAAGAGAGTTAGGTTGTGGGCGTGGGAGGAATATTACGGAGCCGTTTTGAAGAATGCAAACAGGAACAAGACTCCCAGGAGAAGATCAACTCCTGCAAACATCAAGTCTGTGGGATGAAGGCGATGCTGGAGGTAGAGAATGATCAGGGCTGCGGCGTAGCTGAACTTCTCAAAGACCGAGGGAAGCATCATGGGACGGAAGCGCACGGGGTCGCGAGCGATTACGAAGAAGGCGAATTGCCATGCCAGGCCTGCGCCCACGAAACCATAGTAGAACGCGGGGTGGGTGATGGGCGGGGGATCCTGGCGGGCGATTGCGTTGAACATGAAGTAGAGCGGGGTGAGGATGAGGAGGCCCCAGATGGCGGCGATCCAGAAGATGATTTTGGAGAATTTCATTTTTGTCTCGGGATCAGGGGAAATCGACGACCGGGGCTGAAGCCCAGCGCTTCATGATAGCTTACGCGGCCCTAAAGGGCCGCTCTTCCACGCCCGCTCTTCCGCAGCCGCTCTTCGACGGAAACAAAAAAATTATTCGCCGCCGACGGTCAGGCCATCGATGCGGATTGTTGGGGCGGCGACGGAGCCGCGGAACTCCAGGTCGTTGGCGATTTCGCAAATGTTGAAGAACATTTCTTTGAGGTTGCCGGCGACGGTGATTTCTTCGACGGGATAGGAAAGTTCTCCGCCAGAAATCCAGAGGCCGGAGGCGCCGCGGGAATAGTCACCGGTGACGAGATTTGCGCCGTGGCCGAGGAATTCGGTGACGTAGAGGCCTTCCTTGATTTCCGCGATTAATTCTTGCGGAGTCTTCTTGCCGGGCTCGAGGAAATAATTTCCGGGGCCAATGCCGGGAGTGCCGGCGAGTCCGCGGGAAGCGTTGCCGGTGGTCTGGAGTCCCAGCTTTTTTGCGGTGTAGGTGTTGAGCAGATAGGACTTCAGTACCCCGTTTTCGATCACGACGGTGCGGCGAGTGGGAACGCCCTCGCCGTCGAAGGGGCTGGTGCCGAATCCACCGCGCAGGGTGCCGTCGTCGATCACGCTGACGTTGTCGCCGGCGATTTTTTCTCCTAGTTTGCCGGCGAGGAAGGAGGCTCCGCGGTAAACGGAATCTCCGTTCACGCCTTCGAAAATGTGCTCGATGATCGATCTGGCGACCATGGGATCGAACACAATGGGGACGTGCGCGGTTTTCGCCTTGCGGGCTCCCAGGCGGCGCAAGGTGCGTTCGGCGGCAACTTTGCCGACCTGCTCGGGTGATTCGAGTTTGGTAAGGCTGTTCGCGACGGAGTACCAGAAATCGCGCTGCATGGCGCCGGTTTCGGTCTGGGCGATCGGCACGGCTGCGACCGAGCAATACGACCGGCGGTATTCGCCGACGAAACCGTGAGAATTGGCTAAGACTTTATGGCCGGTGGCGGCGTCGAACGATCCGCCGTCGGAATTCTTGATGCGGGGATCGAAGTCGAGCGCAGCCTTTTCGGCACGGCGGGCGTAGTCGATGCGGTCCGGGCCAGGGAGCGAGTAGACATCTTCGTGGTAGAGATCGAGATCGCCGGTGAGCTGGCCGAGTTGAGAGGCTTCGGGGATTCCGCCGAAAGGATCTTCCGAGGTGATCTTCGCGAGTTCCAGAGCGGACTTCACCATGCGGTCGAGGCTGTCACGGGAGAAGTCGCTGGAGTAGGTGCTGGCGGCACGCTGGCCATTGAATACGCGCACGCCGATGGAGCGTGAGCCGGACTCTTTCAGGGTTTCGACCTGGCCGAGGCGAACCAGCGTGGAGAACTCGTCACCTTCGCGGACCACGCATTCGGCGGCGGTGGCGCCGCCGGTTATGGCGCGGGCGACGATGTCCTGGGCTAGGGTTCGCAGGTCGATTTCTAGTTTCGGGTTTTTGGTTTCCAGTTCAGTTGAGGGCATTGCGACTCTTTAAATTACTGGATTGGCGCGGGGCCTTTATCAGTTACTCAACGCTGCTCGAAAAACTCTCTGCGAAGCCGCTGGTTGTGCGGTGCTGCAAGGGGTCGTTCGACTGCGTGTGAGTTTCGCGCTTTGGCGCGGAAGCTCACACTCCGCTCAGGATCACAAATGCTCAAAGTCGAGACGCAGCCTCGGGGGCTAAAGCCCACAGCTACGGCTCGCTAACGCGGCGCGAAAGCGCCGCTCTTCCACATCCCGGCTCTTCTCGCGGCTCTTCCACATCGCGGCTCTTCACATCACCGCTGTTCTACAGTTACTGCATGAAGCCGCCGGGATCTTTTCTTGCGGTGCCGCCGACGGTGAGGCGATCGATTTTGATCGTTGGAATGCCGACGCCTACGGGGACGGCCTGGCCATCTTTGCCGCAGGTGCCGACCCCTTCGTCGAGCTTTAGGTCGTTGCCGACCATCGAGACTCGGGTCAGAACATCGGGGCCGTTGCCGATCAAGGTTGCGCCTTTGATGGGGGCGGTGATCTGGCCGTCTTCGATCAGGTACGCTTCCGAGGCTCCGAATACGAACTTGCCGTTGGTGATGTCGACCTGGCCGCCGCCGAAGTTGACGGCGTAGATGCCGTGTTTCACGGAGCGAATGATGTCTTCGGGATGATCCTGGCCCGCCAGCATGTAGGTGTTGGTCATGCGCGGCATCGGGATGTGTTCGTAGCTCTCGCGGCGTCCGTTGCCGGTATCGGCGATGCCCATGAGGCGCGAAGAAAGCTTGTCGCTGAGATAGCCTTTGAGGATTCCGTTTTCGATGAGCACGGTTTCCTGCGTGGGCTCGCCTTCGTCGTCAACGTTCAGCGAACCGCGACGCCAGGGCATGGTGCCATTGTCGACGACGGTGCATTTCTCGCTGGCTACGCGCTTGCCGATCAGTCCGGCGAACGCGGATGTCTTTTTGCGATTGAAGTCCGCTTCGAGGCCGTGGCCAACCGCTTCGTGCAGCAAGACTCCGGGCCAGCCAGGGCCGAGGACCACTTCCATCTCGCCGGCTGGGGCTTCGCGGGCGTCGAGTTGCAGGATGGCCTGGCGAGCGGATTCCTTGGCGAAAAATTCCGGATTCTTTTCGCTGAAGAAGAAATCGAGGGCCACGCGGCCTCCGCCACCGGAACTGCCACGGGCCGAATTGTTTTCGGTTTTAGCGATACAAGACACGTTCATGCGGGCGAGTGGTTGGGAATCTTCGGCGAAGGTGCCGTCGGAGCCGACGACCAGAATGTTGCGCAATTCATCGGCATAGCTGGCGCGGACTTCCTTGATGCGCGGGTCGTAGGCGCGGGCGGCCTTGTCGGCGCGCATCACCAGTTCGACTTTGGCCGTAATTTCGGCGTCGACGGAAGGCAATGTGACCGGATAGAGACTGCGGGCGGCGGTCTTCTGGAAGCCTGCGACCGGCGTTTTTGCGGGCGCGCTGGCGATGAGAGCCGCAGTGCGGGCGGCGTGCAGAATGCGGGCCGCCGAAAGATCGTCGGTATAGGCGTAGCCGGTGCGCTCGCCGGAAACCACGCGAATGCCGCAGCCCGCGGAAATGCCCTGCGATGCCGACTTGACCATGGATTCATCCACCATCAGAGAGGTGGAGGAAAGATATTCGAAATAGAGGTCGGCGTAATCGCCGCCTGCCGAGAGGGCCGCGGCGAGATAGTGTTCGAGGTCGCGCTCGGCGAGACCGTAGTGATCGAAGAAGAATCTTTGCTTGTCCAGATTTTGCTTGTCCACGGGGATTAGATGCGGGTCAGCTCCGACACGACTCGGAGGGCCCCTTGCCATTATCCCACATGGGGGGATTGGCGACGGCAGATGGGTTGGCGGAGAATCCACAGACTGGCGGTGACGATGGTCATTCGTCACAGACGCGGGCTTTGTCCAACTTAGAGAATGCTTACATAACGCCGGACGCACTTACGCGCGCGCCGCGACGCACCGGTGGAGATTGACTGTGGTGACCGGGGGAATGCAGAGTCAGACCTCAAAGTCAAAATCCCCACTTCTCGCAGAAAGCGCGAGAAATGGGGCACCCTCGCGGGCCACGCACCCCGTTACGCTTCCCAGGCTCCTAGCAGGCGGCGCAGGTCGACCAACTGCGCTACGTGGTAGGCATTGTGGTCGGCGACCAGCAAGGCTTCGCGGAGGATGGTCTGGCCATCGCCCCAGGGGATGCGGGCGAACAGATCGGTCTTGGGATCTGCGACGAGTAGCTGCATGGCTTTTGAATCGCGGCGGAATTGCTGGATGCTTTTGCCCCAGGCCGCTTCGCTCGGCGGGGCTTCGGTTTGGGGCCAGTAGCCTTTGGGCCACTCGGGAGAGGCGTGCCTGGCGTTGCGACTGAACTCGAGGATGTCCCACTGAGCAAGGCGCAGGTGTTCGAGCAGCATCCACGCCGTGTGCGGAAATCTGTCGGGCTTGGCGCCGCGGAGGTTCGGGGGCAGGTCTTCTATGACGTCGTCAAACTTCGCGTGCGCGCCTCCGCCCTCCAGCAGGTAAATGACGTGCTCGCGGAGGGATTCGTCGTCTGATTTCTTTTTCGTTTCCTTCGTGGTTTTCTTCTTCGCTGCTGTCATGGTGAATTCCTGGGAAGCTCTGATGAAAGTATCCGAGAGAGAGCTTAAACCACAGGGGGCACGGGGGTCACAGGGTACTGCGGGCTCGTTCGTCAGAATTGTTCTGGTTGCCTGCGCGGGGTCGGCTGGACGTAGCTCGATTGCCCGGAGTTCGGTTCGACTTCTGGTTCCTCACCGCGATAGACACGCGAAATGCCGCGCACGATGCGGCGCATGGGCAGATTACCTTTTTCGTCGGCGAAGAAAATTTCTCCCAAACGACTGCCTCGGTAATACCAGCGTTTTAGCAGGGCGAGATGCTCACTGGTTTCGAGGGCGGGCTTCGCTTTCGCCGGCGGAAAAAATTCCAGAACTTCCTGGATGCGCGACTCCATGGATTGCGATTTTGCATGATCTGCGGGTTGTATGCAGAACGGGATCGGCCCCGCAATCGCGCCCCTCTCGACGCGAAAGAAAGTTACCGAATCGTTGAGGCGGGCCGGCTGAACGATCAGCGCAGAAAGGCGGTCGAGGCGATGGATTACTCCGGGAAGCTGGCTGAGGATTGGCTTCAGTTTCTCCAGCCGCGCGTGAATGGAGGCGGCGTCTTCGAATGCCAGGTTGGTTGAGGCTGCGTCGCGCTGGGCGGAGAATTCGCGGAACAGCGACTCGCCGTTCGAATCGAAGTAGGACTGCACTCGACTCACTTCGGTGGCGTAGTCGTCATCTGTGCAGCCCTTGAAGCAGGGCGCGAGGCACATCTTCATTTCAGAATAGATGCAACCGGGGAATTTGGGATCGGGATGCAAGTCGTCGACGCAGCGACGCATTTTGAAGAAGTCGAGGGAATCGTTCATGAACTTTTCGGCGGCGGTGCGCGAGGCGAAGGGGCCGTAGTAGAGATTGCGTCCGTTGAGCCGGCCGAGGCGGGTGGTGATGGAGGCGCGTGGGTATTCGTTTTCGAGATGCAGCTTTACGAGGGGCGCGAAGCGGAAACGAAGCCGGTCGGCATAGGTCTTGGGGAAGGCCTCGCGGAGCGCGGTATAGAGGACAAAACCGGATTCGAAGTCGGACCCGGTGGGCGTGTATTCGATGGTGCGGACGCGGTCGCGCAGGTTGAGTTTTTTGGTGCGCTCTTCCACGGGGCCGAGCAGGCGCTGCAGGCGGCGGCGAAGATTGGCGGTCTTGCTGACATAGGGCTCGGATTGCAAATCGGCTCCGCGCAGCAGGAACACGGCTGGAGCGACGGGGACAGTCGCGAAGATTTCGAAGTCACGCTCGGGAGCGAATTCCAGGCGCTCGGTCAGCACGGAATCATTGTAAGCAAGAACCCATCAGGGAGACACCGAGAGTGACAGGCTGGCGCTCCACAGCTGTCAAGACTGAGATCCCTCCGCCGCGATCAAAAACGCGCGGACGTTTGACGGGATGACCAGAAACCGTCGATCCGTTGAGTGATCTACCGGAAGCTGGCGCTGCGGTATTTCAGGCGAAAGTCGGTGCCGTCGAGGGTGATAACGCGGCACATTTCGTGCAGGCGGGAGCGCATACGCTCGCCGATGCGGTCGCCGAGGGTCTCGGCCCGCGCGGCGGCCCTGGCGGCGGAATAGGAACCGGCCACGCCCGCCGCGGGCTGATCTTCGAAGTTGGTGGTGATGATGGTGGTGCGATTGTCGTTGTAGCGGGTGTTGAGGATCAGGCTTACGGTGTCCCAGACCCACTCGGTGGGCTTCACGGCGCCGAGTTCGTCGAGGACCAGGACTTCGGTATCAAAGACGGGGCGAAGCAGGTCTAACTCCGTGGTTTGAACGGCGGCGTTGTAGGAGTTCTGGATTTGCTTCAAGAGTTCGCGATAGTCGTAGAACAGGCAGGGAACGCCTTTGTTCAGGATCAACTTTTTGATGATGCCGACGCCGAGGTGAGTTTTGCCGGTGCCGATTTTTCCGATGATGAGCAGACCTCGATCGCCGTGCGGGTCGCATTTCTCGGCGAACGAGGAAGCGATAAAGTGAGCTTCCGCGAGGGACGGATTCGCTCCGGGAAAGTCGGTGTCATAGTTGGCGAGTTCGCAATGCTCGTAGCGTTTGGGGATGCGCGCGGCGGAGAGTAGGGTCTGTTTTCGAGCTTCCAACTGGCAGTCGCAACGCGTGACGCGGCGGTCTTTGATCATTTCAAGGGGCGCGCCGGGGCCGGCCGAGACCGTCTTCCATCCACTGCCCCCGCACAGAGGGCAGGTGTCGGAGTGAGCCTGGGGCGCTGAAGCATGGGATGGCGAAGCCTTAATCGTTGAAACGCTGCTCGACGAAATTCGGTTTGCAGAAAATCTATTCACGGATAATTAGCCCACTCACACCCTTTTCAGAAAAGAAGCTCTTTGCTTCGCACGTTGCTATTAATACTCCACTATTAGACTTTACTGCTAGAGGCGATTAGGCTACCTCATAACCTTCGCCAGCGGGACCGCAGCGAAACCTCAGAGGCTAAAGCCCGCGTCTCCATCGGCTCTTTAGGGCACGCCTGGAGGCTATGCCCTTCCCGAACGCATTTACGAGACGACTCCTTGACTTTGCACTGACGACCCTGCATCGCGCAAGTCTTAAACCTGCGGCGCCTGTGTACATCCTGTGTAGCGGCGTCGGGGGCTGTGGATGGCGGAGGAAAACAGGGCTTCCCGGCGGAATCGGCAAGACGGCGAAGCGAAAGTCGGCCTCCAAAGCCCCAATTCGGGCTTCGACGGTGCAAAACAGGCTTCCGGCGCGGATTTTCACAGTTGACAATCCGCTGGGAGGGAGGAAAATACAAACCGTCAGGTTTCCCAACTCAGGCACAGCTTGTTGTTCCCAACGTGCGCTGGGCACGAAAGAGACCTGCGAGGAGAGACTATGAACAAAGCCGATCTGGTTGACAGAATCGCAGGCGCTTGTGAAATGAGCAAAGCGTCGGCTACGACTGCGATTGATACCGCTGTGGATAGCATTACGGGTGCGCTGCGGAAAGGCGATCGGGTGGCACTGATTGGTTTCGGAACATTCTCTGTGTCGCAGAGGAAAGCCCGGAACGGACGCAACCCGCAGACGGGCGCTACGATTAAGATCGCTGCCCGGAAGGTGGCGAAGTTCACTCCAGGGGCCGAGCTGAAGAAGGCGGTCAACAAGAAGTAAGCCCGGATTTGGAATTGTCGATTGAAGAAAAACGAAAACGGCAGGGGGTCGGCCCTGCCGTTTTTCTTGGCGTGGAGAGCGCGTCTCGCTTCACCCGCCGCCGACCGGCCCCTAACATTCCAGTTTGGCCACGTACCGTCAATGCAGCAGAGTCGTTGTCCCGGTGTCGCGATACGGCTTACTTCTTCGTCGGGAGCTGCTTCGGGAACTTCACGGTGCGAATCACGCCTTCGCCTTCTTTCACGAAGAGCAGTTGATTTGCTTTCACGTCGTTTATCGAGTCCACCTGGCCGCTGGGCCAGCGGATTTCGAGCCGATCGACTTGCTCCGCCTTCCCTAGGCCGAAGTGAATCCGCAGATCGTTTTGCGAGATGTAGCTGCCGCCGCTGCGGACTTCGTCAATCTGGCGATGGGGCTTGGATTCGCCGGGGACGCGGGTTACGCAAGCGATGCGCGCGCCGATGCCGCTGCGGTTGGACTTGGTGCCGATGGTCCGCACTTTGATCCAGTTGTTGGCGAGTTTGGAATCGCAACGAAGAAGCTGCGGAAAATCGTTTACCGTGTTGACGACAACGTCGATGTCGCCGTCGTTGTCGAAGTCGCCGAAGGCGCAGCCGCGGCATGCGGCCGGATCGGAGATTCCTGGACCAACCTGCAGTGAAATATCCGCGAAGTGGCCGTTGCGGAGGTTGCGATAGAGAAGCTTGCGCTGGGCGTATCCGGCTTCGGTTTTCAGCTGCTGGACTTCGGGATAGACGTGGCCGTTGCAGATCAGAATGTCGGGCCATCCGTCGTTGTCGAAATCGAAGAAGCCACAGCCCCAGCCCAGAAACTGGGTGTGCGCTCCTAAGCCTGCGGTGAAAGTGGCATCCTCAAAATTTCCGCCGCCGAGATTGTGATAGAGCGACGGGGTGTCGCCGGCGAAATTCGTTTTGACGATGTCGAGATTGCCGTCAAGATCATAGTCAGCGGCGGCGAGTCCCATGCCGGCTTGCGGTTTGCCGTCGGGACTGAGCGCGCACCCGGCCTCGATGGCGACGTCTTCAAACTTGCCGTTCTTTTTATTCTGGTAGAGGGTGCTCGCAGTCGAATCATTGGCTACGTAGATGTCGGGCCAGCCGTCGTTGTCGAAATCTGCGGTGAGCACGCCCAATCCGTAAGTACCGTTCGCGCGGAAGATTCCTGCGGCTTCGGAAACATCGGCGAATGTACCGTCGCGGTTATTGTGGTAGAGAATGTTCTTGCCGCCCTGCAGGCCGGGCGGTCCGCAGGCCACTAACACGCCTTTATAAAGGCACGGGCCCGACTCGGGCGCGGGAGCGGTCGCAAGGTCCATGTCGATGTAGTTGGCGACAAAAAGATCGAGATGGCCGTCGCGGTCGTAATCGACGAAGGCGCAGCCGGTGTTCCATCGTGTGCCTTTGCCCGCCACGCCTGCCTTTTGGGTTACATCGGTGAAAGTGCCGTCGCCGTTGTTGTGGTAGAGAACATTTTTTCCGTAATACGTCACGAAAAGATCTTCCCAACCATCGTTGTTGTAGTCGCCGATGCAGACGCCCTGTCCCCATCCGGAGTGCGCGACCCCTGCTTTTGCAGTGACGTCGGTGAAGGTGCCGTCGCGATTGTTTTGGAACAGATGTGAGGTGGGCTCGGCGCCTGGGGGAAAACCCTCGAGACGCGAGCCGTTCACCAGAAAAATGTCGAGCCAGCCATCGTTGTCGTAATCGTAGAAAGCGACGCCGCAGCCCGTGGTTTCGAGCAGATACTTGTTTTTCTGCTCGCCTCCGAAAATAGTTTTCACGTTCAGGCCCGATTCGCGAGCTACGTTGAGAAAGTTGACGCCGGGATCAGGGGACTGCGGACCGGAATTCCTTGGCGGGTCAGCTTCTTGATCCGATTGGGAGTTCGGCCACGACCCACGTGGGCGGGCCAGCGCCAGGACGCTCTCCAGCTGCAGCACCAGGGCTGACCGGCTCAAGGATTTCAAGAATGCGCGGCGTGAAGGGAACAAGAGGGGGGTACCCGGTCCACTCGGATGTGTGTTGAGATTTGTTCAGTACCTCTTATATGCAGGGGCGCGGGACTTTGCAAGGTCGTTAGGAGAACGATTTTCTAGGGCAGAAGCGCCGACCCATCCGCGAAGAAAACCCCAAACCTGAACGCCCGGCGATGCTATGATGCCGAGCGACAGAGCTGGCACACTCACCGAAGGGTGGATTATTCATCTATGGCGATTGCAGCCCCCAATAGTTCTACCTCTGGTTCCACCTCCTCATCGGTTTCTCAGAATGGATCTCCGTCCTCTGCGGGACCGCTGGCAGTTGTGACCACGCTCTTCTTCATGTGGGGATTCCTTACCTGTCTGAATGACATTCTGGTGCCACACCTGAAGCCGATTTTTGACTTGAATTACACGCGGGTCATGCTGATTCAGTTCGCATTCTTTGGGGCGTATTTCCTGTTCTCCATCCCTTCCGCCTGGATCATTGACTGGATCGGCTACCAGCGGTCGATGGTCGCGGGCCTGCTGACCATGGGAGCGGGCGCATTTCTTTTCGTGCCTGCGGCTAGTGTTCCCTCGTACCCGTTATTCCTGTTTGCACTGATTGTGCTTGCTGCCGGTATCACGTGCCTGCAGGTGGCTGCGAATCCGTACGTTACCGTGTTGGGCAAACCCGCGACCGCGTCCAGCCGCCTCAATTTGACGCAGGCATTCAATTCGCTGGGAACTTTTCTGGCCCCGTTCTTCGGCAGCCTGTTCATCCTGAGCGCAGCTCCCAAGACCATTGAAGACATTCGCGCGCTGGCACCCGATGCTTTGCAGGCTTATCGTCTCCATGAAGCAGCGACCGTGAAGACGCCCTACGTGGGCCTGGGAATCGCGCTGGTAGTGCTGGCAGTGGCGATTGGCAGTTTCAAGTTGCCGAAAATCGAACACGCCCAGCACAAGGTCGGCGAAAAAGTGAATGACTCGATCTGGAGACATCCTAATTTGATCTTTGGTGCGATCAGCATTTTCGTCTATGTGGGTGCCGAGGTTTCAATTGGGAGTTTTCTGGTCAACTACTTCAGCCAGCCCGACATTGGAGCCATGACGGAAAAAGCTGCGGCCAGTTTCGTGGCCTTTTACTGGGGCGGGGCTATGGTTGGGCGCTTTATCGGCTCCGGACTGTTACAAAAGATGAGCACCGGGCGACTGCTGGCGATTTGCTCAGTTTGCGCCGCTGCCCTGGTCGCCATCTCTATGTTGAGCACGGGACACACGGCCATGTACAGCATCATCCTGGTCGGGCTTTTTAATTCCATCATGTTCCCCAGCATTTTCACGCTGGGTGTGGCGGAACTCGGGCCTCTTACCGGGGATGGTTCTGGAGTGATGATCATGGCGATCGTGGGCGGAGCGCTGATTCCGGTCGCACAGGGCGCGATTGCGGATCGCATTGGGATTCATCACGCCTTTTTTCTGCCGGTCATCTGCTATCTCTACATTCTGTTTTTCGCGCTGAGCGGATCGAAACCTAACAGCGAGCGGTACGCGAAAGCGTGAGAGATCGCCAAAAGGCTGAGGTAGCGGCAACCATGGCGAGTCTTCGGGAGTTTACGTAGATAAGTGGCTGCAGTTTCCATGACGCCTGCTGGCGAAGTCTGAAACCAACTCATGGCCCAAACCAAAGGAACCGGCCCCACATCGACGGTCGTGACACTCAAGGCCGTGGCTAAGCATGTGGGCCTGACTCCCGGCACGGTTTCCGCTGTGCTCAACGATTCGCCCTCTGCGCGTTCGATTCCCCGAGAGACCAAGGATCGCATTCATGCCGCGGCGAAAGAGCTGAACTACCGGCCCAATTTCTTTGCCCGAACCCTGCGCAACAAGCGCACCTACACCATCGGAGTGATCGCTGAGGAGATTGGCGACTCCTATGGATCCATGGTGATCAGCGGGATTGAGTCACATCTGAGGAAGTGGGACTACTTTTTTCTTACGGTGGCCCACCGGCATGATCAGAATTTGTTGAGCCGGTATTCCGAGCTTCTTTTGCAGAGGGGAGTCGAAGGGTTCATCACGGTGGATACGACTGTTCTTGAGGCGCCTTCTCTGCCGACGGTGGCAGTAGCAGGGCACCAGACCGTCAAAGGAGTCACGAACGTAGTGCTGGATCATGTGCAAGCGGCTACCCTGGCGCTCAATCATCTGGCGAGCCTTGGGCACCAGCGAATCGCTTTTATGAAGGGTAATCCGTTGAGTTCGGACTCCGAAGACCGCTGGAAAGCGATCTGCGAAGTCGCGCAGAAAATCGGCATGAGGATCGATCCGGAGTTGACGGTGCAGATTGACATCAACGATCCGACGCCGCAGCTTGGCTATCCTTTCGCGAAACAGTTATTGGCGCGCAAGAAGCCGTTTACCGCCCTGTTTGCTTACAATGACATCTCGGCGATCGGAGCGATTCGCGCGTTGCAGGAGCACGGTTTGCGAGTGCCGCAGGATGTTTCGGTGATGGGCTTCGACGATATTCCCGGCGCAGCCTTCAACACGCCGACTCTCACCACGGTGCGGCAACCTCTCGCCCGCATGGGGCAAGTGGCGGCGCAGACGTTGCTGGAACGAATCGCAGGAAGGGACGACTACCCTCCGGAGATCGCGATTGAGCCCGAACTGGTAGTGCGGGAATCTACAGCGAAGGCGCCGAAAATCTAAGGAGAACGGGAGCGACTATTTCACGTCTCCGCATGCAGCGCTGAGCGCTTTTCATGAGTGCCTCCCAGATACCGCAAGCCGAGGATTTTTCGCGACCCCTGACCGTGGCGGCCCACGCCGCATTCGTTCCCATCGGAATCGTAACCGTGTTGCTTGGACCCCTGCTGCCAACACTTTCGGCGAGATGGTCGCTCGATTACACCCAGGCAGGTGCGCTTTTCACCGTGCAATTCCTGGCGTCGACGGTGGGCGTGACGCTCTCCGGATTTTGCGTGTCGCGCTGGGGATTTCGCTTCGCGATCAAGGCCGGCCTGCTGGCGATGGCGGTGGGGGTGGCAGGGCTGCCGTACACTTCGCGAATTCCGGGGTCGGCTTGCATTGGGCTCTACGGCTTGGGTTTCGGAATTGCAGTCCCGGCGGCGAATTTGCTGGTGGCCGAGGTGCACCCGTTCCAGCGCGGTGCGGCTCTGAACCTGCTCAATTTTTCCTGGAGCGTGGGGGCGGTGGCGTGTCCGTTCCTGGTGGCCGCGGCCGTGCGTGCGTATCATGTGCCGCTTCTGCTTGCGGCCTTTGCCGGACTTTTATTTTTTGTTGCGCTCGGCATTGCGGCCATGCCTTCGCGCATCGTGGAACCGCGCGCTAGGGGCGGAAACGACGCGCAGGGTGTAGCGTCCGTTGATTCAGGTGAGTCGGGGAATAGGCGCTCCTGGAGAAGCAACTCTGTCTTGTTGCTCGCATCGCTTTTCTTCCTCTACGTGGGGGTGGAGAATTCCTTCGGCGGTTGGATTGCCTCCTATGCCAAGAGTCTGGGCACGCTGTCGCTGGGCCTGGCCTTGATGAGTTCGTCTTTTTTTTATTCGGCGCTGATGGTGGGAAGGTGGCTGGCTTCACTGGTGCTGAAAAGAGTCGAGGAGGTCACTCTGGCGCGTGCCGGACTTTTGACGGCTTGTGCGGGAATGATGTGTTTACTTTTTTCTCATGCGTCGCTCGGGTTGTTGGCGGGCGCCAGCGTCACGGGACTGGGCCTGGCGGCGGTTTATCCGATTACGATCTCGCTGTTGTCTCGAGAATTCGGGGATGCCGCTTCGCAGATGGGTTCCATCATGTTTACCATGGCGAACCTTGGAGGCGCGTTTTTGCCGTGGCTTGTGGGTTACTACTCCAGCCGCTTCGGCAGCGTACGAGCCGGCATGGCGGTTCCGTTGATTGCTGGAGGTGTGATGTGCGGCTTGTATCTGATGAATTGGAGCGCGAAGCGCGAAGGTGGAGCAGGCTAAGTCTTAGCGAGCCTCGCTGCCAGGCGCCATAGACGCACGAGCCGGTACAAGGGAAAAAGCGGTGCAGGCAGGCGAACCGATTTCCATTCTCCGGGCCCGGGTGTGAAAGCCAGCCTTTGCAGGAATCGAATGCGATCTGCTCTTCGCTCGCGCAGACGCATCATCAGCCGGAAGTAGGGCAACGACTCTACATTGTGCGGCGTCGCGCGGCCGATCTGGAGGGCAATCTCGTCCGCGAGTGCAAGGGCAGCAGGATCGGCAGACAAAGTTTTTTCAGCGGCAGCTGGAGCCGCAGTCCCTAACAGTCGATTCGTCAAGACCAGCGTGACTTGCAGGATGCGCACGATACCGAGCGACTGCGCGGTCCTCCCGATCCAATCCCAATTTAGCGCGGATGATTTCAGAAGCTGCGCGATATCACAGAACCAGATCAATCTCCCCCAGACGTGCTTGGCTGCGTGCAGCGACAGGATGAGGAACAGATCCTCCGGCGAGGGCGTTTTCATATTTCGTCCCGCGACGCTTACTGTGATGGCGCTGCAAAACAGGGCCTCCATGTCGAAATCCACCGCATAGAACCGCGGCTGCAGAGCCCACTGCACTTCCAGCAGATTGCGCCCCTGGGCGCTGTCGAAAGCGCACTCGTAGCCGGAGCCAAGATACGTACGCTCTTCGGTCTCATTGAGCAGCAGGTGAGGCGAATATCCCACTTCCTTCAGTGTGGCTTTGATGCGCGACAAGTCTCGCGAGCGAACCAGCAGATCAATGTCGCCGGCCTGGCGCAGGGCTATGTCGCCATACAGCGTCTCGGACAGGGCCACGCCTTTGTAGGGCATGACGTCGATTGCGAGCGAGTCGAAATGATCGAGGATACGGACTAGTTCTCGAGCTAGAGACAAAGTTCGGTGCAGATTGGTTTGGTAGCGCTGTTTTAGTAGAGCCAGGCTCGCGGGTGGCACTTCGCTACCAAGTGATGACAGGGCCTGATAGAGGATGGGCACAACGCCCTGGTGTTCGGCCAGTTGCAGCAAAGACGCCCAGCTCAGCGGCTTTCGCAGGGATTGACGAATAATCTCCTGGCTCGAATCTGAACGGCTAGAGCTCAGAGAGCAAGCAGCCAGCAGCAGCGACCATTCAGATTCGCCTGAATTGCTTGTTGCAGGGATGGTCTCGGGCAGACCCAATGTCAGATCCTCGGGATGCAGTCTACCTGAATGAGTGGGGAACGATTCGGCGGGGTCTGCGAAAGCTCTGAGCCGATTCAAGCGGAGACTGCCGCACCTGCAGGCTGCATCCGAATTTGTATCAGGTTTTTTGCGGAAGGCTTCTTCGACTGCAGATTCACCGAGGGGATTCCAGTTCTGGGGAAGGACTTTTCGCAATCTTGCGTGGAAGGTCCGCGCCTATTGCCTTCCATGGAGGCCAGGCCTGGACAGCGCGTGCAGTTCGTAACGTGCGTACACTGGAAAAGCCGGTCAGATCCTTCATGCGGATCGAGCGCAGTTCCTTCCACTGTTCGGAATTTCGCCAGATGTCGAGGAACGACCGTTGCCTCACGTTGCCGCAAGTGAGCGGAAACTGGACCAGGGATAAAAGTCGCCGTAAGGCGAGACGCAGCAGGCGGTGTGCCCGGCGCTGCATGGCAGGGACTGCAGTTCATCTTCGCCCGGCCGCGGCGGCACCGCGCAGAATTCCTCCACGTCGCCCAGGCTACGGAGCAATCGAATCCGGCTCTACTTCTCCACCGTGGCCTACCTGCTGATGCAGGCTCTGCGGCGGTGGGGGTTGGCGGGCACCGAACTAGCCAAAGCGCAATGCAACACGGTGCACTTGAAGTTGCTCAAGATCGGGGCCCAGATTCGTATCACCGTACGCAAAATCTGGGTGTCGCTGTCGACCGGCTATCCTTACCTGGAACTATTTCGCCAGGTGCACCGGCAGTTGCAGGTTGCAGCTCTGCGCTGCTGAGAGGGAGGAAGTAGCGAGGCCAGTGGCGCGGCACAACGAGTCGGGGGGAATGGTGTGTCTTTCCCTGACGAAAAACCCGAACTCCCGGGGCGAGGACGGCCAGCAAGATCGCCGATGAAGGTCCGCACGATGACTTCCGGATCTTGACCTTCCCTCCGTCGCCCGATCGAGCTACTTTTTTGTCGCTACCTCCCCCCTCTGTGAGACATTCGGGCTAGAGAAGATTCCACCCGGATGCACTCTGCCGCGGAGCAGAAAAAAGACCAATAAAGTTGTCCAGTTATTTCGCGGACCCTACACTAGCTGAATATGCTAGTTGAATCGGGTTGCTCTCCATAAGAAAATCACCGTAGTAGCAAACAACGCCAGCCCGATTCCGGACAGAGCAACGGCAGTCTCCCAATTCAAGTCTTTGGAAGGCCATCGGGCTGCAAATCCGGTCCAGGCAAAGGCTGCAGTCGCCCCTGCAACCAGTATCCAGTCGAACGAACTTCTAGCCTGCGCGGGCGCAGCCGATTTTCCTTCCAATCCGGAACTGACGAACTCGGCGTCGAGACCGTAGCGCTTGCGCTCCCGCGTTGCGGCCTGCCGCCACTGCTCATATTCGGACGGGCCTGCGATGGAGCACGAGATCGCAGCCAATCCACCCGCCATCAAGACTGATCCATAAATCGCACTCGCCACCGCCGAGTGGCCCCATCCCCTAAGTTCGCCAAACGCGAGCGCACCCCACAGCAATCCCCACAGCTGGTTCGAATTCGAGAGCGGTATCCCCCGGCTCACGCCGATATATTTCACGGCATACTGTTGAAAAATGTCGCCAATCACCCACACGAACCCTGCGGCGAGCAGCCAGAACAGAAGGTGACGGGCCTCCTTTAGCTGTTGCCAGAGTGTCATCACACTGCCGATGTAGTGGGCGGACAACACCGCCATCATGCCGAGTTCGCCGATCGTGAAAAACGATACGAACGAGAGCGGGTTCATGCCCGACAGATACGCCTTGCGATACGGGATGTACATTGTGCCCCACAGAACACCCGCTCCTAAAGCGGCGGCAATGCCCTGAGTCGCTGCCTGCGATGAGACATGGCTGGCAGAGACTCGCGCCAAGATGAGTCCGCCGCCAAACATCAGAACCGCCCCTCCACTGACTGCCGTCCAGCGCACCCAGCC
>Ga0265760_10000144_pt1 | contig 18264 bp, 11 predicted proteins | sample NZIome_2_FD_200831 | JGI IMG/M metagenome (GOLD analysis project Ga0265760, IMG submission 200831) | Metatranscriptome of rhizosphere microbial communities from Maridalen valley, Oslo, Norway - NZI1 (Metagenome Metatranscriptome) | ecosystem: Host-associated > Plants > Roots > Rhizosphere >...
ATCGGATGGTTGCTCCCAGCGCGCAGGACCGCCTTTGCTTTCATACTCGACCGCCACGGCCATGCCGAGCGCCTGCACGTGCTTACGCACCTCGCCGAGCACCCAGACGCCCGGATTGTTCATTTCCACCATCGCGCTGACGCGTTCCGCGGGCGCGAGCCGCAGCATCGGAATTGTGCGCGAGCTCGGTACCGGATTGCCGTCGAGCGCCACTACACGCAGGCTGTGGCCGGCGAGGGCAATCCAGTGGACCTCTGTCGGACTCGAGTTGAGCACGTGCAGCAGGATGCGCTGCCCCTGCGTAACCCGCAGCGGCTCGCCAAACCCCATTGCCTTGGCGTTGATCGTGGCGACCGCGTAGCTCGGATTCATCGCGCCGTCCTCGTTCGCGAGCATGTAACCCTTCCAGTCATGCAGGGCAAGAAAAAACTCCTGATCGTAGCGAGCGGGATTGTCGCGAGGTTCGACCATCAAAAAACCGTGTTGTCCGCCGTACTGCGCACGCGTGAGGTCATTCATCGCCATGGTATGGGTGTGATACCAGCGAAAGCCCGCGGGCCGCGGCGTAAAGGTATAGCGCGCACTCGATCCCGGAGCGATGGCTGGCGTCCCTTCTTCGATGGCTCCGTCCGCGTCGGCCGGCGTGAAGAGCCCATGCCAATGGACGACCTCGGGCCGGTCGGTGTGATTAGTCACCTCGATGGTAACCGGCCGGTTCTCGTTCAGCCGCAGTAAGGCGCCGGGTACCTGACCGTTATAGGCGGTGGTCTTCAGTCGATGGCGTGGTGAGAGATCGAGCGTGATGGGTGCGATGTTGATTTCATAATCGGGCGCGCCCAGATCGCGCGCGAAGGCTGACGGCGAAGCCACGGCCGCAAGTGAGGAGAGCTTAAGAAGGTCGCGCCTCGAAATCATTCAATTCAACGCTTTATTCGTCACCGCGTTGCAGATCATATTTGGGAATTGTCCGGCGTGCGCACATGAAGGGCTGCTACGTACCACGCCACTTTGCGATGCAAAGAATAATATATCACTGCGAGCCGGCGCTGGGTGCGGCCAATCCAGAATTAACGATATACTTGCCCCTGCAAGTGTGCAAAGCTGCATTTGTGAGCACCAACAGCGAATGAACTCTAGTTTCGCGGCCGCGCGGCGTCAGATGCGCCACCTTCGGTATCGCAGGACGATCAAGAGCACCGGAATAAAGTGGGCGATATTGGGATGGGCCGTTGTCGCACTATCCCCCATTGCTGGCCATACCGCGGACTCCCTGCTTGACACAACACTCGAAGACACCAAGCTTTATTTCACCGCGCCCCTAAGGTGGGACGAGGAAGATTGGCTGTATTTCGGCGGCGCCCTGGCCGCGATTGGTGCCGCCCACTCGTTTGATGAGAGAGTGCGTGAGCATTTCGCAACCGGCTCGAAGGCCATTTTGAACGGAGGCGAGGATAAGAATAGTCTGCGCGATGCGGCACCCACGGTTGCACTGATTGCGGGCACCGGGCTGGCTGCTGCGTTCATCGATGATCGTGACGGCTATCGGGAGGCTTGGTCTTTAATCGAAGCGGGTGCATTCAGTGGCGCCACCGCAGAAGTGTTGGGGCTCGCAACCGGTCGAGAGCGTCCCGATGAGACTACTTCCCCGAACCAATGGGGCAAGCACGGCGACTCATTCCCGTCGCTGCATACGACAGTCGCCTTTGCGGTCGGAACGGTGTTTGCTGAATCTGGCAATGATGAGTACCGGTGGCTTCGTCGCATCATCGGCTACGGAGTGGCCAGTGCCACAGGGTACATTCGAGTCAGTGAAAATGTGCATTGGCTATCCGACAGCGTCGCGGGATCGGCGCTTGGAATCGCCACAGCCCGATTTGTATTGAATCGACAAGGAGCAGAAGATCACGCCGCGGCGTTTCAATTTCAGCCCGTTAAAAACGGCTGGTTGATCTCCTATTCCATGCGAACGCATTAAGCGACAGGTAAGCTTAAAGACCGCAAGCCGCTGAGGTGACCAGGTGCTGATGGAGGACACCCGCGCCGCGCTCGAGGCGGCCAAAGAACAAAAATTCCGGGCGCTGATTCAGTATGCCTATGCGCATGCGCCCTACTACGCCAACATCGTTCGCGCGCGCGGACTCGATGTGAAGACGTGCCAGGCAAGCGACTTTCCCTTGCTCACCAAATCGATCCTGATGGCGAACTTCGACGACATCGTCACCGATCGTCGCGTCACAAAGCAGGTCATCGCGGATTTCTTGACACGTTCGACCGATCCGAAGGAGCGACTGTTCAACAATCTCACCGTCATGCACACCTCCGGCACCTCTGGAGAGGTCGGCTACTTTCTATATGCGCCCGCCGACTTTGGCAGGCTGCGCGCAGCCGCCATGCGCAATCGCACCATGTTTCGCGGCCTGTTTCCAGCCTTTGGCTGGCGTCTGCGGCGGATTCGCGTGGCTTTTTATGGCGCGACCGGCGGCCATTTCGCCGGTGTCACCGGCGTGGCCTCCATGCAGCGCGGAATACGCGGACTGTTTCTCAATTCCCGAGCCTTCGAAGTCAACACGCCACTGCCGAAAGTCGTTGGTGAAATAAATGAATTTCAGCCCGATGCTCTTTGGGGCTACACAACCGCGCTGAAAATGCTGGGAGATGAGCAACGCTCCGGGCGGCTCAACATCAAGCCTCTGGCCGTGATCGCCACCGGCGAAATGGTCACTCACGCGGACTTGCAGTTTCTATCGCAAGCGTTCGGCGGGGCTCGGGCGCTCTCGCTGTATGCCTGCACCGAGCACATGATGTTGGGCATTTCGAACCTCGACGGCGAGACCATGACGCTCTTGGACGACAATTTGATGTTCGAGTTCTACGCAGACCACTCGGTCATTACCAACCTCTTCAACCACACCCTGCCCCTGATCCGCTATCGCATGTCGGACATCCTGCGCCCCTTAAATCCGCCCGGGGCGCGTCGCATCGTGATTCAAAATCTCGTGGGCCGCACCGAGCAGATGCCGGTATTCGTCAATGGCGCGGGAGCCAAGGACTTCATCAGTCCGCACATCATCAACGAAATATTCGTCAAAGGTGTCACGCGATTTCAAATGCAGATCACGGGTCCGAGCTCGTTTCGCTTTCCAATCTGTGTTGACGCTGGGCTTGACGAGGCTGGGCGGACGAATGCAGAGACAGGCGTCAGACTGCGGCTCGCGGAAATATTGGCGCAAAAGGGCCTGAGCAATGTGAGGTTCGAGGTCCAGATCGTCGCGGATATTCCGCTCAATGAGCGCACCCGAAAATTTCAACTGATCGTGACGCGAAATTCCGCCGAAGCGTAGTGCCCGGCCCCCGCGCCGCAGGGTTAGAAGAGACTAAGCTGCGGCGTAGCCTTGAGGGGAGGCCGGAACAAGCTGGTGTCGAGTTCGTAGCGTTCTTCCGCACCGGCAAATCCCAGTTTGCGCTTCGCCAGGTCAAAGCGAGTGCGCAGCAATTCGGCGTAAGGTCCGGTGCCGCGCATTCGGGTGCCGAACTGCGAATCGTAATCCTTGCCGCCCCGCGATTGATTGATCAGCGACATGACATGCTTGGCGCGATCTGGATAGTGTTCGGCGAGCCACTCGCGAAAAATGATCCTAAGCTCGTGCGGCAGGCGCAACAGCACATATCCGGCGCGGGACGCACCAGCCCTTCGGGCCGCGGCCATGATGTCTTCGATCTCATGATCGGTGATGGCTGGAATCACCGGCGCCACCAGCACTCCGACTGGAACGCCCGCCTCGCTCAACTGTTGGATCACGCGTAAGCGCGCTTGGGGTGACGCTGTCCGCGGTTCCAAGGTCCGCTTAATGTCGTTCGTCAGCGAGGTCACGCTCACCATGACGGACACGAGCTTGTCCTTGGCGAGGTCGGTCAGCAAATCCAGATCGCGAATGATCAAGGCGCTCTTGGTGACGATGGTGACCGGGTGGCGGCAGCGGGTCAGCACAGCAAGGATATCGCGCGTTATTTGCAGCCGCTTTTCCAGCGGCTGATAGCCGTCGGTATTGATCCCCAGCGCTATGGTCTTGCAAACGTATTTCGGCTTGGCCAATTCCGCTTCCAAAATGTTCACGGCGTCAGCCTTGTAGAAAAGCTTGGTCTCAAAATCCAACCCCGGCGAGAGACCGAGATAGGAGTGAGTCGGCCGCGCGAAACAATAGACGCAACCATGGGCGCAACCACGGTACGGATTGATCGACACCTCGAAACCGACATCGGGTGAATTGTTCGAGGTGATCACGCTGCGGGCGCGATCCGGCAGCACCGTCTCGATTGGGTTCTCGACAATTTCGTCCTGGTACCAGCCATCATCAGCCTTTTCGAGGATCAAAGAATCGAATCGCCCAGCAACGTTGGACGAGGATCCTCTGCCTTTAAACGATTGATGGCCGATGAGGTGGCGCGACATACCCAAACTGTACGCTGCCAGCCGCGCCTTCGTAAATCCAGTAGTCGGGGATGGGGACTACTGTATATCCGCTGCGACCTTGTATCCGCTGCGACCCGGGCGGCCCGGTTGCCCTCAACGGGCGACGAAGGCGCGCTCGATGACGTAATCGCCAGGCTCGCCCACGTGCGGGGAGATCACAAAGCCCCTCGAGTCCAACATGGCAGACAGATCCGCGAGCATGGCAGGGCTGCCGCATATCATGACGCGGTCCTCTTTGGGGTCCAGCGCGGGCACGTCGATGTCCTCAAAGAGTTTGCCCGTTTCAATCAGTGCCGTCACCCGTCCCTGGTAGCGGAAGCGCTCTCGCGTCACGGTCGGAAAATAAACCAGCTTCTTACGCACCTGCTCGCCCAGGTATTCGTGATGCGTCAATTCCCATTCGATGTAATCGCGATACGCCAATTCACTGCGATAGCGCACGCCATGCACCAAAATGACCTTTTCGAATCGCTCGTAAACCTCCGGGTCCTTGATGAGACTCATGAACGGCGCCAGTCCGGTCCCGGAACTCAATAAGTAGAGGCGCTTGCCCGGCTTAAGATCATGCAGCAACAGCGTGCCCGTCGGCTTGCGGCTGATCAAAACCTCATCCCCGGGTTTAATGTGCTGCAGGCGCGAAGTGAGCGGGCCGTCCTGGACTTTGATACTCAAGAATTCCAGGTGCTCCTCGTGGTTCGCGCTGGCGATGCTGTATGCGCGCATCACCGGCTTCTCATCGATCCGCAGCCCCAGCATGATGAAATGCCCGTTCTCGAATCGCAGCGCCTGATCTCGAGTGGTGGTAAAGCTGAAGACGGTCTCATTCCAATGATGCACCGTTAATACGCGTTCTGTGCCGATCGTAGCCATGGTGCGTATTATCCGGGCATCCCGCGAATCAGCATAGTCGCCGACTGATATATGGCGATGCCGAAATGATATTGACCCAAGGCTGTAGGCCCCGGGTGACACGGGCCTTGGCGTGCGGCGGCGAGCGGGTGTCGGGTGACCTGAGTCACTTCGCTGAATCGAGCCCGTATTGTTGCGCGATCAAAATCAATTGCAAAGCGCTGCTGGCTCCCAATTTCTGCTTGATCGCGGACTGATGATTGGCTGCCGTTTTTGGGCTGAGTCCCAGGCGCTCGCCGATTTCATCCATTCCGTACCCTTGGGTCAGCAGACGCAAGACCTCCAACTCGCGCGTGGACAAGGTGTCCGCAAGCTGGCTGGTGCGCGACTTCTGTTTCGACAGCGCCGCTTCGACATCGGGGCTAACATAGCGCTGGCCAGATGCCACAGAACGGACTGCTTCGATCAAAAGATCGGGGGCGCTGGCTTTGCTGATGTAGCCGCGAGCACCGGATTGCAGCGCCCGCGTCGCATAGATTGCGTCCTGAAACATGCTGAACATCAGGACACTGGCATCGGGTCGGCGCGACAAAACACGGCGCAGGATCTCGATACCGCTCACGCCGGGCAGCGCAATGTCCAGCACGATCACATCCGGTCGCAGCTGCGCGTCCAAGCGCAGGGTTTCGGCGGCACTCGAGGCCTCGCCGACGACGTTCAGGCGAGCATCGCGCTCCAATAGGCGCCTGTATCCTTCGCGCACAACGGCGTGATCATCCACCAGCAGCACGCCGATCCGGGCAGCGGTTTCACTCGCGCCCATGAGCATCCTGCAGCGGAAGATATGCGCGCACTTCGAAGCCCGCCGCGCCGACGGCGCTCAAGACCGCGATCGATCCACCGAGCGCCGCGACTCTCTCGCGCATGCCGATCAGACCTAAGCCGTTGCTTCGCGCGCCAAGATCTGCGCCGAGGCCGTTGTCGGCGATGGAGATATCGATTCCTGGCGAGGACTCCGCGCGCCGGATTTGGATCCGAACGCGAGTCGCCGAGGAGTGCCGCGCGACATTGGTCAGCGCTTCCTGCACCAGCCGGAACAGAACCAGCGCTCGAGATTCGGCCAGCGCATCCAATTCCGGCCCGCAGGCCATTTCGATCTGTGCCGCGGGCAAGCGCGAGCGCCATTCGTTCACGCAATTCTCCAGCGCCGCCGCCAGGCCCAACTCGTCGAGGCCGACCGGCCGCAATTGGCGAATCAGACCGCGCAGGACCTCGTAAACCCGGTCGACATTGGCAATCACGGCGCGCGCGCTCGCGGCAATCTCAGGCCGATCCGCGGCAGCTTCCCGAATCGATACCGCATCCAGCTTGATCGCGTTGACGTACTGCCCCAGTTCGTCATGCAGGTCGCGGGCGAGAGCTTTGCGTTCATGCTCCTGCATATCGACGTATTTCAGCGCCAGGCGCTGATTTTCGGTCAAGGTTTCAGCCAGCTTGACGTCCGCCGCTCTGCGCAATTCCAGCTGCCGCTTCGCCTCGAAATACCGCCGCGACGAAAACCAAATGAGGCCGATCGCCAGCACCAGCAAAATCAGCGGCAGCTCATCGAGCTGCAGCCATTCGTACGGTCGAGTCCATCTTGCGACTGCTTCGCCGACATCGAGCTTCGCGCAGACAAGGGCCGCCAACAGCGTAGCAACGATCACCACCGCGGCATCGCCTCTGGCGTTATTTCGCCGGCTTGGATCTGCGCTTTCCATAACTTTGGACAGCATAGCGCGACCCTTCGCCACCGGTGCAAAAACGGGAATTTCTCCTATTTTCAATGCCTGCTGCCTATGGAAGCATCGCCGCAAACTCTTCAAGAGAGATCCATAGATCAAAAACCATCGAAAGCCAGCGCGTGGGTTCAGCGCACGCTGCGGCCTGCTGGGTATCCTAATTTGCTCGCCGGCATGGTCAGTTGACGAGATCGTGGTCGTGGGAACGACACCCGTGCCCGGAATGGCCGTGAATGTGGACAAGGTGCCGGGGAACGTACAGACCTTAAGGGCGGGCGATTTGAGCCAAGACGGCTCGCCCAGCCTGATCGAGGGCTTGAGCACGCACCTCGGCAGCGTGAACATCAACGCCACCCTCGCCGATGCGTTCCAGCCCGATATTCTGTATCGCGGCTTCGAGGCATCGCCCGTCTTGGGCACCCCGCAAGGGTTGGCGGTTTACCAGAATGGCGTGCGCATCAACGAAGCGTTCGGCGACACCGTCAATTGGGATCTGTTTCCGGATATCGCCATCGATCGCGTCGACCTCGTCAGCGCCAATCCTCTGTTTGGCCTGAACGCGCTCGGCGGCGCGATTTCGGTCACCATGAAAAATGGCTTCACGTTTCATGGAGCGGACGGCGAACTGGCCGGCGGCTCGTTCGATCAGCGCCAAGGCGCCGTGGAATTCGGCGGCAATAACGGCACGGTCGGATTCTATGGGGCGGCGCGCCTGCTGGATCAGAACGGCTGGCGGCTGTTTTCGCGCGACTCGGTGCGTCAATACTATGCGGACCTGAGCTTTCGCGATGACGGAGCGAGCATCGATTTGAGCTATGCGCGCGCCGACAATCAGCTCTACGGCCAGGGAGCGGCGCCCGTGCAGTCCCTCGCGCTCAGTCCGGAGAATGTTTTTACCGGTCCGCAGAATAATTTCAACAGGTTGAACTTCGTCACCTTGAACGCGGAACTGAAATTTACCGAGCGCCTCGCCATGCAGGGCGTGCTTTACTCGCGCGACTACCGGCAGACGATCGCGAACGGCGACAATTCCAACTACACGGCGTGCACCGACATCGCGGCAACGCTGTGCCAGAGCGATGGGCTGACGCCGCTGACCAATACGACCGGAGGTCTGATTGCCGATATCTCGAACGGCGGCGCGACGCTCATCGGGCAGAACGACTTTGAGCGCATTCGCTCCGACGGGTTGGGAGGTTCTCTGCAACTGACCAACACCGTGCCGCTCTTAGGTTTCGGCAATGTGTTTGCGATGGGCGCGACGTTCGACTCAGCGGAGACGAATTTTTTCTCCGGCACCGAGGTGGGCGTTCTGAATGCCTCGCTCACCGTGCTGCCTTCGGGACTGTTCGTCGACACCCCCGAGGGTACGGACTTTGCGGCGACGCCGGTCAACTTGAATGCCAACAACAAATACTACGGCTTTTATCTTACCGATACGTTTGATCTAACCTCGCTGCTGTCGGTCACGGCCAGCGGACGCTACAACATCGCCAAAATCGACCTGTCGGATCAGCTCGGCACGACATTGAGCGGCAATAACCGCTTCACTCACTTCAATCCGGCGCTGGGCGCGACTTACCAGGTGGCAGCCGGGGTAACCGCATACGCAGGCTATTCCACCAACAATCGAGCGCCCACGGCGAGTGAGATCGAGTGCTCCGACCCGCTGCAGCCGTGCCTGCTTCCTTCGAGCCTGACCGGTGATCCACCCAATTTGCGCCAGGTGATCGCGCACACCATGGAGCTGGGATTGCGCGGTCGCTCCTCAGCCGCAGCGGAACACTTTTCCTGGAACGCCAGCGTTTTCAGGACCAATTCGGACGACGACATCTATGGCATCGCCACCTCTGTCAGCAGCGGTTTCTTCCAAAACATCGGATCGACCCGGCGGCAGGGATTTGAAGTCAGCCTGAACTACCAAGGCCAGCAGTGGTCCGGATACGCGCAATACAGCTATATCGACGCGACTTTTCGCTCGCCCCTAGTGCTGAATTCGCCCTCGAACCCGTTCCAGGACGCAAACGGCAATATCCAGGTACTTCCCGGGGATCGCCTGCCTCTGATCCCCTTGAGCCGCCTCAAGCTCGGCGCCGACTACGCGCTGTCGCACGATTGGTCGGTGGGCGGCTCGCTGGTGCTGGCGACCAGCTCGTTCTATCGGGGCGATGAGTCCAATCAGAATCCGCAATTGCCGGGCTACCACGTGGTGAGCCTGCGCACCTCGTACCGCATCACCAAGCAGGTCGAGCTGTTTGCCAATGTGCAAAACTTGTTCGATGAGCGCTACGCGACCTTCGGCCTGTTTGGCGATCCCACCGGCGTGGGGGCGCCGGGTGTGCCGCCCAACGCCGACTCTAATGGCTCCGGCGTGGATAACCGCTTCCAAAGTCCCGGCATGCCGCGCGCCTATTTTGGCGGCGTGAAAATTAGGTTCAACTAAAGTATCTGATACCATCGCCGGCGAGTCGCCACCCTTCGGTGAAGCATGAATGAACAGGTAACCGAGCTTCTGCCGGCTGCGGAACCCAGCGCGCCGTTCCGCAAGCCCCTCCCCATCCAGCGATCCTCGGTGCTGGGCCAGATACTGGCCATGCGCAAGGACCTCGTCGGCCATCTGATGGCGCTCGAGAAGATCCATGGATCGGCGTGGAAAATCGCGATCGGACGCGGCGGCATGATCAGCCTGTTGGGACCGGACGCGCTGGAGTTCGTTTGGAAGAACCGCGACGGCGCATTTTCCAGTGCCCGTGGTTGGGAACCTTACATCGGCAAGGTTTTTCCCGGCGCCATCATGGCGATGGACGGCGATGAACACCGCTACCAGCGACGCATCATGCAAGTCGCGTTTCGCAAGCCCGCCCTGCGCACCTACCTGGAGCAGATGAGCCCCGCCATCGATTTGGGGCTCACGTCGTGGTTAGCCTCAAATGAGGGGACCGCGCAGCGTCAGATGTTTCCGCTCTTGAAGCAGCTCACGCTTGATCTGGCCGCTTCCGTATTCATGGGAGTGGCGCTTGGCCAGAGCGCCAAGGCACTGAATCGCGCCTTCATGGCGACCGTGGCCGCCTCGCTGGCCATTGTGCGCGTGCCCATACCGGGACTTTCGATGTGGCGTGGAGTCCGCGGCCGCGAACTGCTGGTGCGCCGCTTCCGCGAACTGCTGCCGGAGAAGCGGGCCACCCATACCAGTGATTTCTTCAGCGAATTCTGTCACGCGCAAAGCGAGCAAGGCGAACGATTCACTGACGATGAAATCATCAATCACATGATTTTCCTGATGATGGCGGCTCACGATACGACCACCAGCACGCTGACCACGATGATTTACTTGCTGGCACGCCATCCTGAGTGGCAGGAGCGCCTGCGCGCCAAGGCCGTAGCGCTTGGCAAGCAACAGCTCGAGTTCGATGATCTCGACCAGGTCGAAGAACTATCCTGGGTCATGCGCGAGGCGCTGCGTCTCACGCCGCCCCTCACCTCGATGCCGCGCATGTGCATCAAGGACACGGTCTTTCAGGGCTTTGAGATTCCGGCGGGCACGCTGGTGGGTGTTTACCCGATCCATGTGCACTACATGGATTCGCTGTGGAGCGACCCCTTCAAGTTCGACCCGGAACGCTTCAGTCCCGAACGCCAGGAAGACAAACGCCACGCCTTTGCCTGGGTGCCGTTTGGGGGCGGCGCGCATATGTGTATCGGGCAGCACTTTGCGACGCTGCAAGTGAAGGCCATCATGCATCAGTTGCTGCTGCGCTATCGCTGGAGTATTGCGCCCGGATACGTGATGCCGCAGCAGCTGGTGCCGATCGCGAAGCCCAAGGATGGCCTGCAAGTCACGCTGCAGCGCATCGCCTGAGCTGATCGGCGCGCTCGTGGCTCAGCGCGGACGATTGGCCCAGTCGGCCGCGTCGATCTTAAAGATCACATTGGGATGGCTGGGCTCGCCGGAGTAGCTCACCGACTCCTCGCCAATGTAAATGCCGCCGAGCTTTTCCATGGCCTTGCGCGAGCGCCAATTGTTAATCCCCACCTTGAAAACGACGCGATCCACGTGCTTAAAGGCGTGATCGAGCATCAGAGTCTTGAGCGCGCGGTTGTAGTGCCGCGCCCAGCGGCTGCGCGCGATAAAGGTGTAACCGATGTCGATCTGGCGCTTGAGTTCTTCGTAGTTGCTGTAACGGGAACTGCCGATCAGCTCGCCGTCGGTGTTATCGATCACGCGAAAGGCACCGCCCGATTCCATCGCGCCTTTGAAGAAGTTTTCGAACACCGCGCGCTGGTAACGATCCCGGCTGGGGTGTTGTTCCCAGATCAGAGGATCCGATGCCACCGCATAGAGGTCCTCGAAATCGCCCGCCCGCAGGGGCTCCAGCCGGATCAGGTCGTTCTGTAAACGCGGTTGAAGCTCAAAGCTCATGGGCCATCCTCAATAACCGAATTTGTAATGAATCTGCGCATAGATCTGGCGCGGGTCATTGTAGTGCACGCCGCCGAAAGTGAGGCTGTTGTCGACCAGCAAATGGCGATCGGTGACATTCAGGAGGGTTAAGGAGGCCGAGAAGCTCTCACTGAAGGCTTTGCCGGCGCTCAGGTTGATTTCCGCATGACCCGGCAAATGGCTCGGCGGCGCCTCGCCGTTGGCAAACCCGGAGCCGTAGTAGACGCTCATCGAGGCAAATGCGCGGCGCGGAAGATTCAGATCGAGACCGGCATTGGCGGTGTTGCGTTGATCGTGATCCAACGCGAAGCTGCCCGCGGGGGGAACAAAGTCGGTCAATCCGCCGTTGATCGCGCCAATGCCGTCCGCGGTCTGATTTGAATAGGCGAGATGAAACTGACCGACATTCCATACGCGCGGCGAGCGAATCGTCAGCTCGTTGCCCTGGATCAGCGCGCCGTCGATGGTGAGCGGCAGGAATGCGTTGGAATTTCCAATGTTGTTATGGTCGAAGAAATTCTTGGCTGCGGTATGAAAATGATCCACATCGACCGTCCAGCCAGAAATCGGAATCGTCAGCCCGAATTGGTATTCCTCATCGCGTTCGCCGTGCAGCGGTATGAAGCCCAGATTGTTGGCTTGCGCGAATTCGAGCAGCGGACCGCTCAGTGTGGTCAGGGGCGGCGCCTGATAATACTTTCCCCAGAAGCCGCGCAGTATCCAATTGATTTGCGGCAGCCGCACGGTTAACCCCAAGCGCGGGCTGGTCGCATCTTCTGTCACCGCACCCGCGAAGTGCGTCTGCCGCACGCCGCCCGCGAAGCTGAGCCAATCCGTTGCCTTGTAGGTATCCTCTAGGTAGGCCGCGACCAGAGAGCCGGAGGGTTTTAGTGTCTGCGCAATGGGCGGCGCATTGCTGCCATCATTGAACAGCACATCAAAGTTTTCGCTATCGTGCTGGCTGAAGCCCGTCACGCCTATCTGCAGGTCGTGCTGCGCCACGTGCCAGCGAAGGCTTTCCTGGCCGCCGACATAGGTCGAAGAGCGCTGATCGGTGGTGCTGATGGGAATGTCGTTTGGCGCACCGTCCAGGTCGGCCTGGTTCTGGTGAAAAAATACCGAACTGGTCAAGGACGCGTCCATCCCCAGTTTTCTCACCCAGGAGAGAATGGCGAACGCATCGGTTTCGCGCTGCACATCGTCGGCGAGCTGCCCCGGCACGTTGGGGATATCGTAGCTGTCGTGGCGCGCGGAGAAGACGAAGCGAAGCTGATCGTCCGGGGTCGCATTGAATATGAGTGTGCTGAAGGCGCCGTAGCCGTTTTCTGCGTCGTGAATGATCTGCGCCACCGGCGTCGCGATACCTAAATCGCTGCGATTGCCGTTCACGCTGGCGTAGTAGGCGAATCGTTCTGTGTGGCTGCCGACACTCAGATAGTCATTGGTCTGCCCGTAGGATCCGCCGCTGGCAACGAGTTCAGCCTGGTTGTCGCGTTCGAAGCCCGTGCGCGGCACGACATTGAACACGCCGTAGGTGCGATCGCCCTGATCCGCCTCGTAGCTGCCGCGCTGGACCTCGAGATAATCGATGTCTTTCGGATCGATTTGCGGGCCTAAGTTGCTCGCGATATTGGTGTTGGGAATCTCCACGCCGTCCACCGCCCAGGTGGTCTGGTGGCCGCCGCGGACATGCAATTGGTCGTGCACGACATAGGCGCCGGGTACGAAGTCGGTGATCATCGCGAGGCTGTTGCTGCGATCCGCACCGGGTGCGCGTGCAATGTCTTCACGATTCACAACCGTCGTCGGGGTGGCGGTATTGAGCACGGTGGTGTCCGCGGCTGCCGTCACCGTCAACGTCTCCAAAGCCGGCCCCTTGACCAGCTGCACATGGGCGACCGGCGAGGAACCCGATGTGACCGTCACGGCCTGCGCCGCCGGCGCAAAATCCGGCGCATTGAAGCTCAAGACATAGTCGCCGAGCGGCACCGTCATGAATGAGAATTCACCCCGCGCGCTCGTCGTCGAGGCTTGGACCCACTGGGACGTGGCGGATTTCAGCTGCACTTGGACTTCGCCGAGCGGCCGGTGCTGCTGGTCGTGGACTACACCGCGGACGCTGCCCACATCGGCGGCGCGCAGCGGCGCTGCGCTTAACAACATTGCAGCCGCAAGCGGCACAGCTCGCAGACTCATCGGCATAAAAGAATTCATGGACCTCTCCTCGCTCGCAATTGATATGCGCACGCGCCTCCTCCAGAAGCGCGCGCGACAGGTCGTATCAATTCAAGCGAGCGTGGGAGGTCCGCGAGGTGGGTGAGAGCGCTCGGCCCGCTGAGTTAAGCGGAGAGCTTCGAAGGCAACGAGCCGCTGGGCGGGCACCGGCCCAGCGGACTCGAAATCAATGTGATGCGAAATAGGTCCCGCGCCAGGAACGCTGCCAAAGGGACACAACTCGAACTGCGCATGCGTCCCCGCGTGGTCATGCGTCCCGGCGTGGTGGTGCAAATGGCCCGGCATGGCCGCCGTGACCGCGGGACACAGCTGCAGCGCGAATGGGACGCCGTCCGCAGGCATGAAGCCGGCGGGTACATAGGATCGAAACAGCAGCAGCGCCAGCAGCAGGATGCCGGCCCGCGAGGCTTGCATAATTTTCGATAACTTTCGCACGCTTCAGGCCGCGGCGGGCGCCCGCGCTATGGGCTTGAATTTCCGGAAGGCCGCAATGACGAGTCCGACAAATAAAATCAGCAGAATCGCCTGCGCGACGGCGAAGGGCGGTTCCTTCTGGGTCGGCGCCAGGGCGTGAAAAAAGGCGATCTTTTGGAACGACTGCACGACCAGCACGAAGCAATTAAAGTACAAAGCGACAATCGCGCTGATCACATAAATGCCGCGCCACGACCCAGCCAGTTTGTAGCTGTACAGGGCGAGGATGGCGAACGCCAGGAGAATCAGCGAAATGGCGCCGATGATCTTGGCCGGATCGAGAGATCCAATCACGCGCGGCGCGTCGGGCGGCGTGGGAAACATGAAGCCGGTGACGCTGGTCGCCACTGTGGTAAGCAAAAACAAGGTAGTCATTGCAGGCATGAGTCTGGCGCGCAACAACCCGAAGGCAGCGATGATGCCGCTGATGATGGCAATGAGGCTGATGATCACATGCAGCTGCGTAAACGCGGCGACTGACATCCCAAGAATCATGGCGAACTCCCCTGTGTTGGCTGATCGGACCCCCTCTTTGGAGCCTAAGCCTACGCCGTTCGCAGCAATCAGCGCAAATAGGGAAATTCGCGAGTCGAGCGCGGTTTGGCGATGTAAAAGCCCTGGGCGAAGCCTATCCCCAAACGACCCAACTCGGCCAAGACTTCGGGCGATTCGACCCGCTCGGCGATGGTTTGAATCCCCATGGCATTGCCGACCTGGCTGATGGCCGCCACCATGCTGCGGTCGACCGGATCGCGAGTGACATTTTCGACGAATTGGCCGTCGATTTTGAGGTAGTCGACCGGCAGGGTTTTCAAATACATAAACGATGACAGGCCGCTGCCGAAGTCATCCAGCGCGAAATGGCAGCCGCGATTCTTGAGTTCGCGCATGAAGTACACCACGCTGCTCAAATTTTCGATTGCCGCCGTTTCCGTGATCTCGAAGCACATGGCCCCGGCCGCCAATTCGCCGGCGCTCAATTCGGCAATGAGGAACTCGAGAAACCGCTCATCGTTCAACGAGGTTCCCGACAGATTCACCGCAACCGTGAACGGCTTGACGCCGGACTCGATGCGGTGCACCACCCGATCGAGCGCCTGGCGCACGACCCAGCGGTCGATTGAGGGCATGATGTTGTAGCGTTCCGCCGCGGGAATGAATTCGGCCGGCGCCACGATGGTTCCGGACTCATCGCGCAACCTCAGCATCAGCTCGAAGTGCTCGCGCGCCTGCGGCCTAGGTTGGATCGGCACGATGGGTTGATAGAACAATTCGAAGCGGCTCTCGTCACGGGCGCGAGCCAGCTTGGAGACCCAATGCATCTCCCGGTGCCGCTCGGGCATGTCGTCGGACTTGTACAGCTGCACGCGGTTTCGGCCGGAATCCTTGGCGGAATAGCACGCGACGTCGGCGGCGCTCATGACGTTTGCGACGGTAGGTATCTCACTGGTGATCTCCACGATGCCGATGCTGGCGCCGACGGCGAGCACCCCGCCCTGCCAGGTGAATCGATAGTCGCGGATACCTTGGCGCAGGTTCTCCGCAATGCGCAGCGCCTGATCGCGCTCGCAATCCTGCAGCAGGATACCGAACTCATCGCCGCCCAAGCGCGCGAGCGTGTCGCCGCCGCGCACCCGCGACTGAATGACGCCCGTGATCTGCTTCAGCAGCAAGTCGCCGGCCGGATGTCCGCAGGTGTCGTTCACCAGCTTGAACTGGTCCAGGTCCAGATACAAAAGAACGTGGCGCGCTTGCGAATTCTGCCGCGCATCCTCGACGGCGACGGTCAGGCGATTCTCGAATTCGCGCCGGTTGATCAGGCCCGTCAGCGCATCGTGGCTTGCCTGGTAGTGCAGCGCGCGATGCAGGCGCCGCTCCTTGCTGACGTCATGGAACACCATCACGGCGCCGATGAGATTGCCGGCGCGGTCGCGAATCGGCGCCGCTGAATCCTGGATGGCGATTTCCTGGCCGCGGCGATTGATCAAGACAGTATGTTCGGCGAGGCCCAGCACCTGGCCTTCGCGAAGACAGCGCGCGACCGGACTTTCACCGCCTTCTCGAGTAACCTCGTCCACCACGGTCAGGATATTGCCGATCAGCTGTCCTTGGGCCTCGCGATTCTCCCACCCGGTCAGGCTCTCGGCGACCGGATTCATGTAGTCGATACGCCCCTCCGAGTCGGTGGTAATCACCGCGTCGCCAATCGATTGCAGCGTGACCTGCGCGCGTTCCTTGGCTTGAAAAACCGCGGTCTCCGCTTTCTTTCGTTCGGTGATATCGGTCAACGTGCCTTCGAAGCCGCATGCCCGGCCGTTGGCGTCGCGCACCACGCGGCAGTTATCGACCACCACGAGCATCGAGCCGTCTTTGCGGCGCATCACGTACTCTTCATTGCGCAGCTCGCCCTCGACTTCGGCGCGGCGCGCGAAGGTTTCGCGGTCGTTGGGATACCAATACAACGCCCCGGCAGGCACTTGATACAGCTCCTCCGCGGAGGAATAGCCCAACAAATTCACGAAGGCTGGATTGGCGACGAGAATGCGCCCATCCCGCGTCGTTTGATAGACGCCCTCCATGACGCTTTCAAACAAGCCGCGAAACTTCGACTCACTGTTGCGCAAGGCGTCTTCCGCAGCGCGGCGTTCAATGGCGATGCCAGCAATCTGCGCCATGCGCACCATGAGCTCATAGTCGCGAGACAACGGGATACCTACTTGCCTTCGGTACACGGCAAAGGTGCCCACTACCTGGCCATCCGAGGCGACGATGGGAGCGGACCATGCGGCGCGAAATCCCGCCTGACGTGCCGCCTCACGGCGGTATTCCCAGAGCGCGTCGGTCTCGATGTCGGCAACCGTGACGAGGCGGCTCAAGTAAACCGCCGCGGCGCACGAGCCGAAGCGGATACCGATGGGCGCATAATCCATCGCCTGCACGAATTCGCGCGGCAGATTCGGCGCCACGCCGAAGCTCAACGCTTGTTTCTCGCGATCCAAGAGGTTGATCGCGCAGCAGCTCTCGGGCATGGCGCGTTCGATCAATTCGCAGATTGACTCGAGCGCCGCACTCAAGGGGGCATTGGCGGCGATTTTTTCAAAGACGCGGCGCTCTCCCGAGGCGATCGCATCCGCGCGCTTGCGCTCGGTGATATCGATAATGCTCGCTCTGATCAGGCGCCGGTTCGAACTCGGCAGGCGTACGAAGCGCACTTCGCAGGGAAAGTTCTGACCGGCCGAATCGCAGTGCACCCACTCGAACACCGGCACCGCGCCGGCCAAGGCACTCTCGATGTAGCCTCGCGCCACGCCAAAGGAAGGCGTGCCGTCCGCTTGCGTCGGCGGACTGATCTTTTCCGGGCCACTGCCGAGCAGCGCCGCGCGGCTCATCTTGAAGAAGCGGCAGGCGTTATCGTTGACGTCGACGAACTTTCCGGAATCGACGTCGAAAACGACGATTGCCTCGGGCGCATGCTCCACCAGCGTCCGATAGCGCCCTTCGCTTTCGCGCACCGACACTTCGGCCAGATGCCGCTCGGTGATGTCGCGGATGCAGACGATGTAGCCGTCCAGCCAGTTGAGCTTGGCTTTGCTGACGGCAATCTCGATCGCGACGCGGCTGCCGCCTTTCACCAAGCCCCAGGTTTGCGTGGCGGCCAAGTCCACGTGGGTATCGTCAATTTTGGTCGCGAGACGCTCGAGGTAGTCGCAGGGCTGCTTCGCATCCACATCGGCCAGCAATAGCCCGACTGAGCGGCCGAGAATCTCGGCGGGGAGATAGCCGAAGATGCGCTCGCCGGTGTGATTGAAGGATTCTATGCGGCCGGCGTTGTCGACCGTGATGATCGCATCCTTGACGTTGTCGAGAATTGCTTGCAGGTGATATGCCGTTTGCTCGCGAATTTCGCGAGTCATGGCCTGCGCCTCATCGGACATCAGCTGCATCGAGCGCACCACGCCGCGCCGTTCGGCATCGAGCCGATCGTAATGCGCGCTGATGGTTTTCAGGAGCTG
>Ga0265760_10000145_pt1 | contig 18251 bp, 6 predicted proteins | sample NZIome_2_FD_200831 | JGI IMG/M metagenome (GOLD analysis project Ga0265760, IMG submission 200831) | Metatranscriptome of rhizosphere microbial communities from Maridalen valley, Oslo, Norway - NZI1 (Metagenome Metatranscriptome) | ecosystem: Host-associated > Plants > Roots > Rhizosphere > Soil...
ATTTTTGGTGCCCTGAGCGCCAACGGCCAAATTTATCTGATCAATGCCAACGGCTTTCTGTTCGGCGCCACCTCGACGGTCAATGTCGCCGGCATGATCGCCTCGTCGCTCAATATCACGGACAGCACGTTCAACAACGGCATTCTCGCGCCATTGCAAAACGGGCAGCCCGCTCTCGAGCAATTCACCGGCAACTCGCAACACTTCTCGGATGATGGCCCGTCCGGCGCGGGTAAAATCACCAATGTCGGCAGCATCACGGTACAAGATGGCGCGCAGATGACGGCCGCGAGCGGGGGACGTCTGCTGTTGGCAGCTCCGCTGGTGGAGAATGCCGGGAGCCTGACGGCTCCCGATGGCCAAATCATTCTGGCCGCAGGTCAGAATATCTACTTGCAGGCCAGCCAAGATCCCAGCGTTCGAGGACTGATCGTCCAGGTCGACGGTGGAACCTCGGCGGCAACCCAATTGATGGGCGTGGTGAATGAGGCCTCAGGCGCTTTGTCCGCGCCGCGCGGCAATATCACGCTGACCGGACTCATGGTCAATCAGGACGGACGAATTTCGGCGACCACCAGCGTGTCCGCAAACGGATCGGTCACCCTCGAAGCGGCTCAAAAGCCATCTCTTGCCGCGGTACCGCTCACCGCCACGGTCGGCGGTCAAGTCACCATCGGTCCCGATAGCATCATTGAGGTGCTGCCCGAATATGCCGACACCGCCACTGCGGTCGACGCGCAAGCGCAACTGCCCTCGACCATTACGATCACCGGGCAACAAGTATTGATGCAGGGCGGCTTGATCCGCGCGCCCAGCGGCAATCTCACCGTGACCGCCGTCGCCAACCCCAGCGAGGGTCTGCAGTCGGGCGGAAATTCCGAGGCGCGAATTCGCATCGATGCGGGGACGAATATTGATTTGTCGGGCAGCGATGCCACGCTGCCGATGGACGCCAACCTCGTTACCGTGCAGCTGCGGTCCAACGAATTCAGCGGAGATCCCACTCAACGAAACGGCGCGCTGCGCGGCGACACGGTGACGGTGGATGTGCGCGCTGACGGCGGCGCGGGCACACCCATCGCAGATGTCTCGTCTGCGATTGCGGCGGTTGGCCGCACCATCGCACAGCGGACCGAGACGGGCGGCACGGCCACGTTTCTGTCGGAAGGCGACATCGTCTTCAATCCTGGAGCGTCGATAAACGTTTCCGGTGGCGCGACGACTTATCTGGGAGGCAGCATCCAAACCACGCAATTGGTCGGTGCCAATGGCCAGCTCTACGACATAGGCAGCGCCAATCCGCTGCTCAGTTACACCGGCGTGGTCAATCCAACGCTGACGCAGACATTCGATAAATGGGGAGTGCAAGAGGTCGTTCCGACGCCTGGACTCAGCCATTACGAATCCGGCTATCAACAAGGGGCGGCGGCAGGTGTGGTGCAGTTCGCGGCGCCCAATCTCGTGTTGAACGGCAACTTGCAGGCGAGCGTCGTTTATGGCCCCTACCAGCGCGGCCCCTTCGCAACCGGCGCCACGCTGGGCGGCACCTTGATCATCGGCACACCAAGAACCACCGGCAACGTCAATCCCGACGGACAGGCTGACTATTTCGCTCCGGCGATCACCGTGACCGCAAACCCGACGCCCATCGTGGTCGCCGACACCGTGTCTCTTCCATCGCAAACCCTGCAGTTGCCGGCGTCCTACTTGACCAGCGACGGCTTCACCAATACACAGATTTATACGAATACGACCTTTCAGCTGCCGGCAAAATTGCCGCTGCTGCTGCCGCCCGGATCCTCGTTGCTCGTGCAAGGATCGCGCATCGACATCGATTCGAACATTACCGATCTCGGCGGCAGCTTAAGCTTTCAAAGCGAGCTCACGATCGCCGATCAAAATCCACTGACCGCGCCGACACTGGGGCAGGGATACCCGCGGCTCGGCATCGGTGTCGGCGATGGCGTGACGTTCGACGTGAGCGGACTCTGGACCAACGACAGCGTGCTCGCCGGCGGCATAGGATCAGGTCCCACGCTGCAGAATGCGGGATCCATCAATTTGCAATTGACGATGGCCGCCAGCGAGCTTGTCCTGGGCAATCAGGTGACGCTCAAAGCGGACGGTGGCGCGTGGCAGCAAAGCAATGCCAGCCTGACTTACGGGAAGGGCGGTTTCATCACTATCGATGCCAGTCCCTCGCAAGGCGCGCTGCAGTTCGGCCAGGATCTCGGCGTCGAGGCGTTCGGCGCTTATGGCGCGGCAGGCGGAAGCTTTGCGCTTCTGGCGCCGCGCATCGATATTTTGCAAGGCACGGGAACGGCGTGGACCGAGGCTCAACGTGTCGATGACCTTGATGGCCAAGGTCAAGTGTTGAACATCTATGCGCCGCTATTTTCGAGTTACGGCTTTTCCAACATCACATTGACCGCCACGGGCGCCGTGCAGTCTTCCAGCACCGAGGACGTGCTTACCGTTCAAGGGTCGACCAACGGAATTGCCGGCACCGCGATCAACGCCCAGGCCCTGTCGCTGCAGCTCGATCCGGGCTATCAAACGCGCGTCAGCGGCGGCACCATCTCTAGTTTTTCGCAGCCCGTCATGCTGCCTGTCAACCTTCGGCCCCCCACCAACGTATCCTTAAACGCGCTGCGATTGGCCGACGACATACTGTTGGGCTCGACCGGCTACGGAGCCGTGGACATCCAAGCGGGTGCCTCGATTGTGGGAGATCCCGGTGCCTCGATCAGCATCGCGGGTGAAGGCAATATCGTCATAGGCGGCACATTGAAAGCGCCCGGCGGTACCGTATCGATACAATTGGCCTCGCCCAGCCTTTTCAACAGCAATTCCGCGATCGAATTGGATCCCGGTTATGTCGCCGCACTGGGAATATCTCTGGCATCGACCGCGATCATCGATGTCAGTGGCGGCAATGCCATCCTGACGCCGAACAATCAAGGGCTGCTGTTGGGGACCGTAAAAGCCGGAGGCTCGGTCGATATCGACGCACAGCGTGGCACAGTAGTAATCGAGTCCGGATCGATGATCAACTTTTCGGGCAGCAGTGCGACGCTGGATATCGCAACTCCCAGCAGCGGCTATACGCGCGAGATCGTCGCCACACCCGGCGGTTCACTCGTGGTGAGTTCGCCCGAGTCAATTGAGTTGTTGGGGAACCTTCAAGGCAAGGCCGGTGTTGGAAATAGCGGCGCTGCCGCAGCCGGTACGCTGGAAATCGACTTGGCGCGAAACGAAGTCATCCAGGGTCAACCCGATCCCAATGGCGAGCCGCTGCAAATCTCCTTGGTCGCGACTGCAATGGGACCCGCCACGCCGCCGGTCTTGGATTCGGCGACCATTGGTCTTTCGCAGATCACGAATTCCGGCGTCGATTCGCTGATTCTCAATGCCGGAGGGCAAGCGCCCGGACTGATTTCGATCCTGACCAGCCAACCCCTGACGATGAATCGATCAGTCATCTTCGAGACCCAGAGCTTGTCGGTCGCCGATGGAGTGGCGGCGAGTATCGCAGCGCCTTACGTGCAGATCGGCAACCCGCTGACGCTGCTCGCAACCAATATCACTCAGCCCACGCCAACCTCCGGCACGGGAAGCCTGCAAGTAGCGGCGAATCAGCTGACTCTGGTGGGAAACTTGACTCTTCAGGGCATCGGCAACACGACGCTGACCAGTCAAGGAGATGTGCAGCTGCAAGGAACGCCGGTTTCGCTGACCGGTGTCGAGACCGGGTCGCTGCTGACGGCAGGAAATGTGACCATCCAGGCCGCGCGGGTTTATCCCGACACCTTCACGAGCTTTACCATCCAGGCGCTGGGCGGAGCGGGCGCAGCGCCCGGCAGCAACACCAGCGTGAACATCGATCAAGTGATGATCAACGGTCAGCCCGCGGCATCGCCCGGACCGCCGCTCTCGGCCGATGGTTCAGTTTCCGTATTGGCGGACAACATCGAGGTGGGTGGCACGCTGTTCGCCCCGTTCGGCAGCATCGTGCTCAATGCAAACAAGTCGCTGACGCTGTCCGATGGCAGCCTCGTCTCGGTGAGCGGCGCAGGTCTCGTGGTTCCGTTCGGGCAGACCCAGGAAAACGGTGCGCTGTGGATCTATCAGAATGCGTCGGGCACCCAAACGCCGATCAATGCCACTCCCGGAAAGCAGGTGAGTTTGACGGCGCCCAATGTAACAGTGCAATCCAATGCCACCGTGGACTTACGCGGCGGTGGTGATTTGTACGCCTACGAATGGGTTCCCGGTACCGGCGGGTTAAGCGATGCCCTGGCCGGCTCGGGTCCGCAAAGCACGCCGGGTCTTTACGCGATCCTGCCCGCCGCCCGTGGGCAGGCCGCGCCCTACGATCCGCAGGAAAGCGCATCGTTTAGCGCCACGCAAACCGTGTATCTTTCCGGCGGCGCCGGAGTCGCACCTGGATATTACGCGCTACTGCCGCCGCGCTACGCGCTCGCGCCGGGTGCGCTCTTGATTCAGATCGAACCGAACTACAGCAGTGCCACTGGCGGGCAGATCGGTTCGCTTGCAGATGGAACGCCGGTGGTCGCCGGATACTTAAGTTCCACGGGAACCGCGTTGCACACCGGCTCGACGGTTTTTGAAGGATTCGCGATTTATCCGGCCGGCTACGGGCAACAGCTGGCCACCTACAATATCAGCAGCGCATCGACCTACTTCAGCGCGGTTGCCGCTCTTGCTGGAACAGGCCCAGTCGCCGAACCCGCCGACGCCGGCTCGTTGACCCTTTCTGTGGTGCAAGGATCCAACGGAGTGCTCAATTCGTTGAACCTGCAGGGCAGCGTGCAAACCGCGCCGGCCGCCGGTGGCCGCGGTGCGCTGATCAATATCAGCGCTCCCAATCTGGAAGTCACTGCGAACGGCGCGGCATCGAACCCGGACTTCGTGGCCGTGTCAGGATCGGTCCTGCAAAGTTGGAATGCCAGCGCACTGACGTTAGGCGGTGCCGCGACAGCCGATGGCAGCAGCGTGAGTGTCGCAGCCAACAACGTGATCGTCGATAGCGGTGTGAGTCTAACGGCAGATCAAATCTTCGTCGTAGCACAGCAGTCAATCGACCTCAGTGGCGCGCTTGCCTCTACTTCCGGCAAGATTGGCACCACTCTCGCGACACCGCCGGCAATCGAGCAGTTGACTCTAAGCAATCCGAGCGCAGGTCTCGTCGCTGTATCCGATCTCGCGTTGCCGGTCGTCACGCGTTCAGTCAGTGGCACCGGCGCCAGCATCACGCTCGAATCCGGATCGAGCTTAAGTTCGGGCGGCGCGCTGGCACTGGATGCGCCCGGGAACGTCATTTTAAATGGCGCGATCAGTGGCAAGGGAGCAAGTTGGTCCTTGGCGTCGAACAGCGTCGCTTTCGTGGGGTCAGGTACGTCGCCGGACACGCTCAATATCGATTCCAGTTTGCTGGCATCGCTGCAAACGGCGGGGGCGGTGCGCATCTCGAGCCAGGGCAACATTGATTTGTACGCGCCGGTCGCGCTCGGCGCCGGCAACGGGACTGCATCGCCCACATTGAGTTCGCTGACATTGTTGGGTACTCAACTCAACAACCTTGCTGGCGCGGACTCGGTGTTCGGTGCGACCAACTTGACCCTGGGCGGTGTGGGTCCGACGCCGGGCGGAACCGCAGCAACATCGCCGGTTGTCGGCAGCGGCACTCTTTCATTCGTCGCGAACAACTTGAATCTCGCATCCAACGCCATCGGCATCAGTGGCTTCGCGAGCACCGTCGCGCAGATCGCCGGCACTGTGTCGAGCGCTGCCGGCAGCACCGGTGGTCTCAATGTGGCCGGCAACTTGACCATCAACGCGGTGGAGCTCACACCGGGCGCCGGTTCACAAACCACGATCAACGCCTCTGGGTTGCTCACGCTCGGTGCACCTAACGCGCCTGCCAATGGGACGACGGCAACGACGCTCGTCGGCGGCGAACTGACGCTGACGGCGAATTCGATTGCGGATCAGGGCGTGATCGCCGCGCCCTCGGGCATTGTGTCCTTGAACGCCGTGGGCGGAGATCTGCAACTGGGCGCCACCGGTTCGATCAATGTTGGCGGCACGCTTCTGCAAGCTGTCGATCAGCAGGCGCCCTCACCGGGCGGGACCGTGGCGCTCAGTGCCTCCGGAAACGTCGCGCTGGATGCGGGCTCGATGATCAGCGTGGCCGGCGAACAGCAGGCGCCGGCAGGTAGTCTGGCCATTGTTGGCGGCAATGTCGTGTCGCTGGCGGGCACGATCAACGGCGCCGCCGGCAGCGGCGGAGTTGGCGGTAGCTTTACTTTAGACGCAGGTCAATTGACCGGCGGACTCACACCCTTGGCGTCGCTTCTCACCAGCGGTGGCTTCAACAACTCGGTCAATGTGCGGGTCCGCAGCGGCGACTTGCAGCTGCAGAATGGTGGTGTCATTGATTCGAACAGCATCACTCTGACCGCCGATACCGGCACTGTCGAGATCGCCGGCGTACTGACTGCGACGTCGGGTGCGCAGCGGGGCTCAATCGACCTGTCCGCGGGAACCGCCGTCAGGCTGGATGCGAGCGGACAATTGCATGCCGACGGTACCGGTACGACGGAACTGGGCGGCGAGATTCAGCTCAATTCCACTTGCGCGGCCTGCTCCCTCACGTTGGCCCCGGGCAGCGTGATCACGACGGCGGGCACGAATCAGATGGGCCAACTCATCCTGCGCGCTCCGGTAAGCGTCGACGGCACCGATGTGGCGATCAACGTCGGATCAACGGGAATCGGCGCCGACGTTAGCCGTGTCGGTCAGGTCGCTATCGATGCCGTTACGACGGTGCAAACGAGCGCGGGCACCGTCAACTCGGATTTGGCGAATGCGATCAGTTCCGCATCAAGCTTCTTGACGAACGCCAGCTCGGGAATCGCAGCGAGGCTGGCTACCGGCAGCACACCCCTGACGGTTCAAGCGGGAGTCGAATTACGCGATCCGACCGCCGAAACCCTGACATTGCAAGGCTTGACGGACCTGAGTACCTACAGTGATCCTGCGTACTACGGTTTGTCACAGGCACCGCAGATCATCAATGTCTCGGTACGTGCGGCGGGTTCGATCAATATCAACGGCACTTTCTCCGACGGCTTCATCACCGACCCGACCGGCGCTTCTAATTTGATGGCTCTCAGCTCGCTGCCGTCGGCGTCATTTAGTTTCGTGGCCGGTGCCGACACCAACAGCGCCAATGCGCTGTCTGTGGTCAAAGGCAGCGCCGCCAATTTGACGCTACTGTCTTCGAGCCGAGCCGCCGATGGTTCGACAGATGGCGTTGGTCCTTCGGTGGTCCGCACCGGCACTGGCGATATCAATCTAGCCGCCGCGGGCAATGTGGTGTTTGCATCCGCCGGCGGCGGAGGAGCTGCGGTGTATACCGCAGGCGATGCGCCGGCCAATGTCTTGGGACCGGTCTCCTACAACAGCGGCGCGCTGATTCAGAATTTCGGCAGCAACGGTGGGAACGTGCGGGTCATTGCCGGCGGTGAGGTCGTAGGATCACCGGTGGGCGTCTCGTTCACCAAGAGCGACGGCGGCAATTTCAGCGTAAGCGGTTGGCAGCTGCATCAGGGCAGTGTAGGTATCCCCGCACAGTACGGCATCGATTACGGCGCGTTCGACTGGAATGTAGGGGCACTCGGCGGCGGCGACGTGACTGTGACGGCCGGATCGAACATCACGAATCTGTCCGCGGCGACCGCCGACAGCCTGGTCTCGGGTGAAAACACACTCAATGGCATTGCAACTATGTACGGCGCAGGCGGGGGATTGTCGATCACTGCGGGTGGCGACGTCGGCAGCGCGCAGCTATTCGTGGCCGACGGTGTGGGTACGGTCATCGCCGGCGGTGGTCTCATCCCGACGAGAACTTCGACGCGAATCGGCGCGACCGGCGGTGTGCCGGTCGGTTCGTCGATTGCGCTGGACAACGCGCAGCTTTCAGTCTGGGCGCGCAACGGCGTGCAAATCGATGCGATCTACAATCCGACGCTGATACCGCAAGATACCCGGCAGGATTCCACCCTGGCCGGAGGCTATTTGACCTACGGGTCCGCCTCAGCAGTCAATCTATCGAGCACCACAGGCGCGGTGACTATTGAGCTCAATGCGGCGGCAAACGGCCCTATGGCCACCTTGTTGGGCACGACCGAGGTGGTGCGAGGAGGCGCGAACCTGCTGGTCGCGCCGCCGAACTTGGCCGTGCAGGCGCTGCAGGGTGACATTGTCGTCAACGGCGGCCCGAATCTCGCCCCCGCCAGCGATGGCCAGCTCTCGCTGTTCGCCGCGCGCGATATTGTGGGCGGAACAAGCGGCACCAACAATCAATTTACCCTCTCGGACGCATTCCTGTCCGCAGTACCGACGGTGGCCGATCCGTCGTTGCTCGGTAACGTGATCGTGCCATTTCAAGGAGTCATTCACAGCGGAGACCCCGACCCGGCCCTCGTCACCGCGGGCCGCGACATCAACGGCGTGAACTTTTCTATCCCCAAGGCGGCGGACATCGTGGCCGGCCGCGACATCGTCAATCTCAGTTACGCCGGTCAGAACACCTCAGCCAGCGACGTGACGCTGATTTCCGCGGGCCGCGACCTTACGAGCGTGGGCAGCGCGGCGCTCGGAGGAATTCAATTGGGAGGTCCAGGAAGCATCGATGTCGTGACTGGGCGGAACCTCAACTTCGGTTTCGGTGATGGGCTCGTGACGCTCGGAAATCTCGTCAATGCGAATTTGCCGACTTCGCAGGGCGCCAACGCGACCTTGATAGTGGGCTACGGTACGCAGGGCGCTGACCTGTCGGGTTTCGTAACTCAGATCATCGCGCCTTCGGCAACCTATCAGGCACAGCTCACAAGCTACGTGGAATCGCTCGAGGATACTTCTGGTCTGAGCTTCGCACAGGCCGAAACTCAATTTTCCACGCTTTCGACGAGTCAGCAAACGGCGTTGGTAGGCCAAGTATTCTTTAATGAGCTGCTGCTTTCCGGCCGCGCGGCGAATTCGGGCTCTGGTGTCGGATTCCAGCAGGGCTATAACGCCATCGATGCGCTATTTCCGGGCAGCCGCTCGAGCGCAGCCAATGCAGCCTCTCCTTATGCGGGAAATTTGACGCTGACTTCCAGCCGAATCTACACCGACAGTGGCGGTAACATTTCGATCTTGGTTCCTGGTGGAGAGATTGACGTCGGACTCGCCAATCCTCCCCCGACGATCGTCGCCAAGCCGGCATCGAGCCTCGGTATCGTCGCGGAGGGAGCCGGTAATGTGGACATTTACGCTCAAGGCGATGTGAATGTGAACAAGTCGCGGGTGTTCACGCTGGGTGGCGGCAATATCCTCATTTGGTCGGACGAGGGCAGCATCGATGCCGGCAACGGCTCGAAGTCCTCATTGTCGGTCCCGCCTCCCACCGTCTCGGTGAACAAGGCGGGTGTGGTTACCTTGAATTTTGGCGGATCGCTTGCCACGGGATCGGGAATTCGAACCATCCAAACGAATCCCAGTGTGTCCGCGGGCGATGTGGATCTGGATGCACCGGTCGGCACCGTCAATGCCGGCGATGCCGGCATTGGTGCCGCTGGTAACATCAATATCGCCGCGGCGCACGTCATTGGCGTCGACAACATCAATTTCGGGGGGACGGCGACCGGCGTGCCGTCCGATTTGAGCAATCTGAGTGCGAGCCTGTCCGGGGTATCGGCTGTCGCCGCGGGCGCCACTAGCAGCAGCACCTCGTCCGTAAGCGAAGCGAATGCCGCCAGGGAAACAGTTCCCTTGGCCCAGACCGCGCTGAGCTGGCTCGATGTGTTCGTCACGGGGCTCGGCGAGGAGAATTGCAGGCAAGATGACGTCGAATGTCTCAAGCGCCAAAGGGCCGCGGCGCCTTGAGCTGCAACTAAATTACCAGCCTTGAAAACACGTGGCGGCTGTAACACAACCATCACGGGAAGCATTAACAATAATGCGATGCTGGAAGTAATCTCCCCCAAAAGGATTGGAGCCCGATGAGGCGTCGTGCGGCTCTGATCGCAATTGCGGCGCTGCTGGTACCCGTGGTGGCGCAGGCGGCGTCCTGGTGGAACAACGATTGGAAATACCGCAAAGAGATCAGCCTCGATCTGTCGGCGACGGGCGCTGACGTCGCCGGGACGCCGCTCGACGTTCCTGTATTGATTCGCCTCTCATTGGCGAATTTCAGCTACTTCAACGACACCAAGCCGGATGGCTCTGATTTTCGCGTTGTCGCAGGCGATGACAAGACGCCGCTCAAATTCCATTTTGAGAAGTACGACGTACAGAATCAAATGGCTCTGTTGTGGGTGAGGGTGCCGCAAATTACGGGCGGCTCGAAGAGCGACAAGATCTACGCCTATTACGGCAACGCCGATGCACCGAGCGCGGCGGATGCGCCCGGCACGTACGATGCCGCCCAGGTATTGGTGCTACCGCTGTCGGAGAGCACCGGCCTGCCGCAAGATTTGACGGCCTACAAGAACAACCCGTCCGTATCCAACGCCACCTTGACCCCTGCCTCTCTGATCGGCGGCGGCGCGAAATTTTCGGGCAAAGAAACGATCTCCGTACCCGCGTCGCCGTCCTTGCGGCTGCTTCCAGCCCAAGGTTTGACAGCCTCGGCGTGGCTGAGAACTGAACAAGCGCAGCAAGCCAGCGTGCTTGCATTGGCCGATCAAGGCAAGTTCGTCGAACTGGCGATCGACGGATCAAGAATGGTTGCGCGCGCGGCTCTCGACGGCGCACCGGTCACAGTGACGCAAGCCACCGATCTATCGTTGAACCAGTGGCACCACGTTGCGCTGACGATCGGCAGCGGCAAACTCACCCTCTATGTTGATGGTCTCGCCACCGCAAGTGCCCCGGTCACCTTGGCCGAGCTGGGAGGCACCTTCAGGATCGGTTCGGCAGACGCAAAGGCCTACTTGACGGGCGACGTCGACGAGATCGAGGTTTCCAAGGTCGTGCGATCGGCGGATTGGATCAAGGCAGCGGCGCGCGCCCAAGGCATGGACGCCAATCTGGTTGTCTATGGACCGGACGGACAGAAGGAAGGCGGCAGCCAATCCTCTTACTTCGGCACGATCGCGAAAAATCTGACAGTCGACGGTTGGGTGGTGATTGGCATATGCATGGCCATGCTCGCCGTCTCCCTGCTCATCATGGTGTTTAAAGCCATTTTCCTGGCGCGCGTCGAACGCGCGAACGCACGCTTTCTTCAAGAGTTTCGCCGCTTGAGTGGTGATCCTACCGTGCTCGACAAGCCGTCCACCGCCTCGGAGGACCAGGATCTCATCGCTGCCGCCCCTTCCATGGCGGAACTCGCGCAAGATCAGAACAAATATGGGGCATCGACGCTCTACCGGCTCTACCACCACGGTGTGTTCGAGCTGAACAAGCGCATTGGCGGCCAAACCGTGAGTGCCCAACGTGTCAAGACACTCTCGCCGCAATCGATGGACGCCATTCGCGCGGCAATGGATTCGTCGATGACGCGTCTGCAACAGACTCTCTCGAGTCAGATGGTTTTGTTGACCATCGCAATTTCCGGCGGACCGTTCTTAGGACTGCTGGGCACGGTTATTGGCGTGATGATCACCTTCGCGGCCATTGCGCTTTCGGGCGATGTCAACGTCAACGCCATTGCACCCGGCACGGCGGCCGCACTCGCCGCGACCGTGGCCGGTCTCGCGGTCGCGATTCCCTCCTTGTTTGGGTACAACTGGCTCAACACGCGAATCAAGGCGATCACGGCGGATAACCGCGTCTTCGTCGATGAGTTCGTCACGCGCGTCGCTGAGCAGTACAGCTGAGGCCGCTATCGTGTCCGGATCCATTGAAAGCGGCGAAAAAGATGTCTACGACGACATCAACATCACTCCCATGCTCGATCTGGCCTACGTGCTGATGGTGATTTTCATCATCATGACCACGGCCTCGGTCCAGGGCATCAAGGTCAACTTGCCCAAGGCCAGCGACACGCCATCGCTTGCAAAGCCCCAGACCAAGGCGATCACCCTGACCGCGGACGGTACCATGTACTTGGACACCTATCCTGTGAGTCTCCCGGAACTTGAGAACTTGCTGCGCAATGCCAAGGCGGCCAATCCCAACTTGCCGGTCATCGTCAAGGCCGACTCGACCATCGCGTATCAGCGCGTGATCGACGTGCTCGACGTCGTGGGCCGGCTCGAGATCAATCAACTTGGGCTGGTGACCCAACGGCTCAGCAAGTAGCCGGATTCCATGGCCGACAAGGGAGCCCAGCGTCGCCTCGTTTCGCGCATCGGCGCGGGCGCAGTCGCGATATTGTTGATTGCGGGTTTCGTCTGGTTCGTCAACACGATGATGTCGCTCAAAGGTTCGAAACCGCAGCGGCTGGTGCAAACGGTGCAAATCATCCGACCACCACCGCCCCCACCACCCGATCAGCCGCCGCCACCGCCGCAGAAGACCCAGGAGCCTCTGCCTAAGGACGTGCCGGATCCGACTCCGGAGCAACATCCCGATCAGGCGCCGGACCAGCCTCTGGGAATCGACGCAGATGGTAGCGCGGGCGGCGATGCATTCGGGCTCGCCGCTCGACGCGGCGGCAGCGATCTGATCGGCGGCAGCGGTACCGCGCCATTCGCCTGGTACACCAATCGGATGCGCGATGCGATCAAGGAAAGATTGGCGACCGCACCATGCACCAGGTCCGCCAAGGGCTCGGTGTCGACCCGTGTCGTGGTGGCCGCCGATGGCCGTGTGAAGAAGATCCAGTTAACGACAAGCACCGGCAACGCGCGAGTCGACGAGTGCGTCGACAAGGTATTGGCGTCGATTACGACGGTGGGGGATGCGCCGCCGCCGGGCATGCCGGAGCAAGTGAACCTGCGCGTCGTCTTCTAAAGATTTTCATTTCCGATTCAAGAAGCCCGGAGGGAGGTTTTATCATGTTCAACGCGAAAGTATTGTGGGCTGCGCTCGCCTCATTGGCGATCACGCTTGCGCCCGCAATCGCATGCCGCGCGGCGGACGAGCGCCAGTCGCTCGAGGAATTGCGCAACACCGTCGTCAATTTGCTCCAGGCCCTGGTCGACCAAGGGGTCATCACCCGCGAGAAGGCCAATCAAATGGTCAAGGCCGCGCAGGACAAAGCGGCCGCGGATGCAGCCGCAGTGGCCAAAGCGGACGAAGGCGCCGTGCGCGTGCCCTACGTTCCGCAAATCGTCAAAGATGAGATTGCCAAGCAAGTTGCCGAGGAGGTCAAACCCGGCGTGGTCGCGGATGTCCTCAGCGAAGCGAAAACGGAGAAATGGGGCGTACCCGGTGCGCTCCCCGATTGGCTGACGCGTACGCGCATTTCGGGTGAAGTGACGCTGCGCGAGGAAGGCTTGCTGTACGACGGCACGAACGCGCACGACCAGTTCTTCAACTACTACGCGATCAATCAGGCCGGCTCGATCGCCAAGGCAGGTCAGAACGCATTCTTGGACGATGACGAAACACGGATTCGCTTTCGGGGTCGCGCGCGCCTCGGCGTGGAATCGGATCTCAGCGATTCGGTCACCACGGGGATGCGCCTGGTCACGGGCAACACCACCGATCTGGTGTCCGAAACGCAGACAGTCGACGGAACCGCGCCGTATCAATTCGGACTCGATGAGCTTTATATTCGATTGGACGAACGCAACGAACAGAAATTCCCGTGGTTGTCCGTGGTCGGCGGCCGATTCTTGAATCCATACGAGACGCCCACCGACCTGATATTCCACAAAGACTTGACCTTCACCGGTCTCGCCACCACGGCGCGCCTCGGTTTGGGGGACGGCAGTGCTGAACAGTCGCAGATCTTCTTCACTGCGGGCGCGCATCCGCTGCAGGAAGTGGAATTCTCGCCGCAAGACAAGTGGCTGGTCGCCGCGGAACTGGGAACCAATTTCCGCTGGGGGGAGGCGCAGCGGCTGCGCTTCACCGGTGCTTTCTATGATTATTTCAACGTCACCGGGCGCTTGAATCCGCCGGGCAGCCCCGGGCTCTTCGACTATACGGCGCCAACTTTTCTGCGATATGGCAACACGGTATTCGATATCGCGAATCTGGCCGATCCGACCACGAACCTGTTCGCACTGGCCTCGAAATTTCGTCTCGCGAACCTGAATGCAACCTATACCCTCGGCGTGGGCCGGTATGTGCTGAAGGTCACGGCGGATGCGGTCAGAAATTTCGGTTTCCACGAAGCGCAGGTCGAGGCCAATACGGGTTTCTACGTGACACCGGGAACGACGGGTTACCAGGGGGAGGTGAGCTTCGGCGATCCCACGGTTTTGATCCCGGGTAATTGGCGCGCTCTCATCGGCTATCGCTACTTGCAAAGCGACGCCGTGATCGACGGCTACACCGATTCAGACTTTCATTACTTCGGCGGGACCAATGCCAGGGGTTATTACTTCGTGGGCGACTACGGCGTCGCCAATCACGTGTGGCTGCGCCTGCGTTATCTGAGTGCCAACGAAGTCGACGGGCCGCGATTCGGCGTCGACACCTTGCAGTTCGATGTGAGCACCCGTTTCTAGGAGGAACGACAATGAACCACAACCGGCCCAGCCACAGCAATTGGCGCCTGGCGATGCTGCTGACCGCGGGAATCTTCGCGATGCCTTACGCGCAGGCGCAAACCCAGCGCAGCGGCAACGAGACCCAGAAGTTCATGCAGCAATATCAACAGCTCGCGGCGGAGAAAACTGCGCTGGAAGCGCAGACGACACAGATGAAGAAGGATCTCGACACCGTCCAGGCCGATCTCGCCGCGGTAAAAAAGGAGCGCGACGCGTTGAAGTTGCGCGCCGGGGGCTCGAGCGCCCAATTCGCTCAATTGACCGCGGGCAAGGAGGCCGCTGAAAAGAGTCTCGAACAACTCAAGCAGCGAACCACGGAGCTGGTGGCGCGCTTTCGCGAGATGGCGGTAAACCTAAGGGAAGTGGAGGCCGACCGCGCCAAGCTGCAGAACGACCTCAAGGAGCGTTCCGTCGCTTTCGACAAATGCGCGGCGGATAACCTCGGGCTTTTCGAGGTGAACAGCCAAATTCTCGATCGTTACGAGCACATTGGCGTATTCACCAAGGTCGGCACGGCGGACCCGTTCACGAAAATCGCGCGCACGCGGATTGAGAATTTCGTCGACGAGTACCGGGCGCGCGCGCTGGAGCTTCGGGCCGCGAAAAAGAGCGGCCCATAAGGCTGGCTGTGCTGTCCGCGCTCGAACGGCCGCTCAAGCAAGCGGTGGAGTGTCATCGGCTTGGAAACTTCGCCGAGGCCGAAATGGCCTACCTCGAGGTGTTGCGTCTCGATCCCAATCAAACCCACGCCTTGCATCTGCTTGGCGTCGTGCTGACCCAGACCTGCCGCCCGGCCGAAGGCGCCGAACTCATCAATCGTTCGCTCGCCTTGCGGCCCCAACAACCGGTCGCGCAGGCCAGCTTGGGCGATGCGCTTGCGCTGCTGGGCCGCCTCGACGAGGCGTTGGCATGCTACGACCGGGCTCTGTCTTTTTCGCCGCAAATTGTGGCAGCATTGATCGGACGCGGCCGGATCCTTCTGGACCAAGGCCTCAATCAAAAGGCACTCGCCGCACTCGAAGCGGCCGCCCATTTTCAACCCGACGATCCGACAACTTTGTTTCTGTGCGGGCGCGCCATGGCGCAGCTCGCCCGTCCGGCCGAAGCGGCTGCATGCTTTCGCCGGGTCTTCGCTCTTGATCCCACCTATGAGTACGTCCAGGGCGCGCGTCTTTGGGTCGAGCTGCATGCCTGTCAGTGGGTCGACTACCAAGAGCAGATCGAAAAAATTGAGACGGCGGTGCGCGACGATAAACCGGCCGCATATCCGTTCGTGTTTTTTTCCGTCAGTGATTCGAGCGAGTTGCAACTGCGCTGCGCACGCCAATTCGCGGCCCGCTACCGCCCCAACGAAGCGCCGCTGTGGCGAGGCGAGCCCTACCGGCACGAGCGCATTCGTATTGCCTACGTTTCCGAAGACTTTCGCAGTCATCCGACTTCCTATCTGATGATGGATTTATGGGAGCGCCACGACAGACAGCATTTCGAGACAATCGCGATATCGCTACGGCGCGCGGAGGATTCTGCCGTCGGTCGACGTGTGCAATCGGCGTTCGATCGCTTCATCGACGCGAGCGCGCTGCAGGACGCAGCCATCGCGCAGCTGATGCGGAAACTCGAGGTCGATATCGCAGTGGACCTGATGGGCTATACCGGCGGCGTTCTGCATGCGATTTTCGCGCGGCGGCCGGCGCCCATTCAGGTTGGTTACCTCGGTTATCCGGGCACTCTGGGCAGCCGCGATGCGGACTACTTGATTGCCGATGAGTTCCTGATCCCTGAGACCGAAAGGGTCCACTATTCGGAACAGATCGTCTATCTGCCGGCAAGCTATCAGCCCAATGACCGTGGACGGGGCACAAGCGCCGTGCCGTCTCGGGCCGATTGCGGCTTGCCCACCAATGCCTTCGTATGGTGTTGTTTTAACAATGCCTACAAATTCAACCCGGCTCTCTTTGACATTTGGTGCCGCTTATTGGCTGCGGTACACGAAAGCGTGCTGTGGGTGATTGCGGGCGCAAAGGAAACTGAAAAGAACCTGCGCCAGGAAGCCGCCGCTCGCCACATCGATCCGGCCCGCCTCGTTTTTGCTTCCAACATTTCCAATGCAGATCATGTGGCGAGAATTGCGCTCGCCGATCTGTGTCTCGATACGGCGCCGGTCAATGGGGCGACCACCACCAGCGACGCACTTTGGGCCGGCGTCCCGGTCGTGACTTACGCAGGACGTTCCTTTGTCTCGCGCATGGCAGGCAGCTTACTCAGTGGCGCCGGGTTGACGGAGCTGATCACGGCGAGCTGGCAGGAATACGAAGGTCTAGCCCTGGCACTGGCTAAAGATCCTGATCGCCTCGCTGCGTTGCGCGCGAGGTTGCGGGACTCGAGGTTGACCAACCGCTTGTTCGACAGCGATCGAACGCGTCGGCACTTGGAGAGCGCTTACCTCAGCATGTGGCAGCGCGCACAACAAGGTCACCCGGCGTGCGGTTTTTCGGTTCAGGAGGATCTTTGAGGGCGCATTCGAGGCCGCCTGTCACAATGTTGTCACCCGATGGCTGGCAAACTCGCGCGCGAAAGAATGTCTGTGGGGATCTATGCCATCGCAGCAAGCTACCTTGACGCCCGGAAGAAACGACCCTTGCCACTGCGGCAGCGGTAGGAAATATAAGAAGTGCTGCGCGCAGCAGCCGGCTGGGGCGCCGCCGGATTTGACTTCGTTGTTCGCGTTGCTGGCCGCGGGTCGCCATGCCGAACTGGAGACAGGCGCACGCCGGTTGCTCGCGCAGCATATAGACTTCGGAATCCTATGGAAATTGTTGGGCGCAGCGCTCTTTTCTCAGGGAAAGGACGCTTTGGCGGCGCTCGAAACCGCGGCAAAACTGCTGCCGCGCGATCCGGAATCGCAGACGAATCTGGGGAATGTCCTGCGGGCAAGGGGCCGCTGGGAGGAGGCCGCGTCATGCCATCGGCACGCGATTGCGCTGAAGCCCGACTATGCAGAAGCACACAACAACTTGGGCAGTGTGCAGCGCGACTCGAAGCGTCTGAGTCAAGCCGTGGCGAGCTTTCGCAAAGCGATTTCAATCAAGCCTGACTTTGCGATGGCGCACAACAACCTCGCCAACTGCTTGCACGCACTGGAACGCCTCGAGGAAGCGCTGCAGAGCTATCGACGCGCCGTCGAGTTAAGACCGAGCGACTACGAAGCGCTCATCAATCTGAGCGATACCTTGTTGGCTCTGGGACGGCTCGACGAGGCGGCGCAGAGCTACCGCCGCCTTCTGCAATCGCGGCCCGATTCCGTCGAAGCGCACAATAACCTCGGCAACGCCTTGCGAGACTCGGGGCAACTCGAGGAAGCCGCTGCCAGCTACCGCCGGGCCGTCGCAATCCGGCCGGATTACGCCAAGTTGCACAACAATTTGGGAAACGCGCTGCTCGATCTGGGGCGGATTGAGGAAGCCGTCGCGAGTTACTCGCGTGCGCTCGAACTCGAACCGAATTTCGCGAAAGCCCACAGTAACTTGGGCAGCGCATTTCGTGAACTCGCAAAACTGGACCAGGCCGAGGAGA
>Ga0265760_10000146_pt1 | contig 18200 bp, 14 predicted proteins | sample NZIome_2_FD_200831 | JGI IMG/M metagenome (GOLD analysis project Ga0265760, IMG submission 200831) | Metatranscriptome of rhizosphere microbial communities from Maridalen valley, Oslo, Norway - NZI1 (Metagenome Metatranscriptome) | ecosystem: Host-associated > Plants > Roots > Rhizosphere >...
CGCTCGCGCCAGGCGATCGGGATGCGGCACACCTGTTGCTGCTGCGGTCCGGCTATGACCGCGTGTGGATGCATTCCGGTCGCAACAGGCTGTGCATTTCGGCACAGCGTGGCTGCGCCGCGCCCGCTGTCAGGACCTGCTCGATCCTCGTGCCGGTATTCAATGAAAAGGATACGTTTCCCGAACTGATGCGGACGTTGCTCGCGAAGCGCTTGGATCACTTGGGGCTCGAGCGTGAGATCATCCTCATCGAGAGCAATTCGAGCGACGGAACGCGCGAGCTGGTTGCAGGCTTTGCGGCCACGCCGGGGGTGAGAATCATCTACGAGGATCGCCCGCGCGGCAAGGGGCACGCAGTGCGTGCCGGCTTGGCCGTTGCCACCGGCGACATCGTGATGATTCAAGACGCAGACCTCGAGTACGACCTGAATGACTACGACGCTCTGCTCGAGCCGCTGCTCTCGAATCGCGCCGCCTTCGTACTCGGATGCCGCCACGGTGGCCGCTTCAGGATGCGCAAATTTCCGCACCAGCGGCTGCTCGGAGAATTGCTCAACATCGCGCACGTGCTGCTCGCGGGCCTGATCAATGTCCTGTACGGCCAAAACATGAAAGACCCCTTCACGATGTTCAAGGTCTTCCGGCGCGACTGTCTCTACGGGCTTGAGTTTGAGTGCAACGGTTTCGATTTTGACCACGAGCTCGTCATCAAACTGGTGTTGAAAGGCTATCGGCCGCTGGAGATTCCCGTCAACTATTGCGCGCGCTCATTCAGTCAAGGCAAAAAGATCCGACTTTTCCGTGATCCTCCGGCTTTGATCGCGGCGGACTTGAAGTACCGCTTACAACGCCTGCGACCCAGATTCGAATGACCGACGTCGGTGATAGCGATGACCGCAACGTCACCGGTCTTCTCGGTGACACGACTGAGCGGGATTACTCGCGCAAGTTGCAGCTGTTCAACGCGTTCGCCGAGCCAGAACTGCGCCGAGCAATCGCCAGCCTTGGACTAAAACAGGGCATGCGCGTACTTGACGCAGGATGCGGGACGGGTGAGGCGCTGCGATGGCTGTACGGTGCGGTGGCGCCGCAGGGCACAGTGGTGGGCATCGACCTCTCCGCGGCGCACGTCGCGGCTGCGCGCGCCGGCGTTTCTGACCAGGTATCGGTGCTGCAAGCAGATGTGCTGCGACCGCCTCTGGGACCTCGGAACTTCGATTTTATCTGGTCCATGAATACAATTAACCATTTGCGCGAACCCCTGGCCGGTGTGCGAGTCCTGGCAAGCCTGCTGCACCCCGGCGGGCGCATCGCGTTGGGCCAAAGCTCTCTGTTGCCGGAGATGTTCTTCGCGTGGGATTCGAGGCTCGAGCGGCTGACCAACGAGGCGGTGCGCAGCTACTACCGCAACCGCTATGGTGTTTCGGAGCGTGATCTGGCGAGCACGCGCGCGATCGTGGGATTACTGCGTCGCGCCGCTTTGCACAGCATCACCGTGCAAACGTTCATTATCGAGCGCGTGTCTTCGCTGAATCCTGCGGATGAAGCCTACCTCCTCGAGGCGATTTTCCGAGGTACGTGGGGCGAACGCCTGCGGCCGTATTTGTCGGGGGAGGACTACGATGAACTCGCCGCCCTCTGCGATCCTGGGCATCCGGCGTACGCCCTGCGTCGCGCAGACTTCCACTTCTTGCAGACCGTCACGATAGCGGTGGGAGAAGTTCCATGATCAAGCGTGCGCCTAGCGTCCTTTTCCGGTGATTGCCCGGGGGACCCTCATCTTGCCGCCGCCCGGAAAGTATCGATACGAGATTCTGCCGGTCGCAGTTCTGCTGCTGCTCGGTTCATTGGCCTTTGCACGCTTGCTGGTTTTTCCCGCCTTCGAAGATGAAGGCTCGCAACTGCGTTGGGTCTCGCGAATAATCGAGGCGGGAGAATGGCTTCAGCCCTTGGGCGAAGGCAAGCCGCTGGAGGCATGGTTACCGGTGCCGCTGGTGCGGCTGGGAGTGCATCCGCTGACTGCTGCGCGCGCTTTGCACGTTCTAGCGGGGATGATCGGCGCCGTATTGATCTACCAACTAGCGCGTCAAATGACCGGCCGCTGGGCGGCCTTTGCGACCGGCGTGCTCTTTGCGCTCTGTCCATTTGTGGTGTATTTGCAGCGGCTTGCCTTGTCGGACATTTTTATGTGCGCGGCCGGCATCTGGGTGCTTCTGAGCGTCATGCAGTTCAACAACAGGCCGGACGCACGTCACGCCGTTTTACTCGCCATGAGTCTGGTGTGCGTGGCTTTCTGTAAGTTTCCGGTCGGTTTTTTCTTTCTCATCGCGACGCCAATGGCGCTCCTGCTGATGCCTTCCGATGTACGTCGAGAATTGCTGCGGCCACCCGCGCTGAGGAACCTGTTTGCCGCGCATGCGCCCGCCGTGCTCCTGGCGGCGGCGGTGGTTGTGGCGGCGTTTGTTCGCTCGCGCAATGGGCATTCGCCCGGATTCGGCCTGCAGGATCTCATGGGGATTGGCGCGGGGCGCTACCACGACATTGCGGCTACGATCGGAATTGATCGCCCCAATCTAGCGGGCGAACTCAGCGCGCAGTTGTCATGGCCCGTTGCGGTGATAGGGCTCGTCGGCCTCGCGGCCGGGGCGTTCCTCCACGATTGGCGTATACGGTGGCTGATCATGATCGGGCTGTTGCCAATGCTGAGCATAAGTCTCCTTGCCCAATTTTGGTTTCCACGCTACTTGCTGTTTACGATTCCGCCGCTAATCATCGCCGCCGTGGCCGGGTGGCAAAACCTGTCACTGCACGCTGGGCGATTCCGGCTCGCGGTACGCTTGGGAGCGCTGGCGGTCTGTGTAGGATTCATGGGTCAGCAATCCGCGCTTATGATTCTTAATCCGCTTGGCGCGAGGTGGTCCCCCGTGGACCGCTTTCAATACATCGAAGGCGGGGGGTCGGGGTATGGCTACCCCGAAGCGGCGCAATTCTTGCTCGACGAGAGCAATGTGCCGGGGATGATCTATGCATTGGACGGGCACAGCGCGTACCAGTTGCTCAGTTACTTGCCGGCGTCATGGAGACGCCGCGTCACACCGATTTATTACGGACCCGATGGCAGGGAATTGCGAACCGCGGATGCACGCTTGGAAAATCTGCTCAACCATGCGCCGGCTCGGATCATTATTAGCGAGCAGCTCCTGCAGGGCTATTTGACCACGACCTTCGGCAGCATGAATGTCGATCAAATCAATCTGCGTCAAATTGCCGCCTTCGACAAACCAGGGTCACGCGCGCGATTGGCCATTTACGCGGTTACGCGGCGCTGATCGATGCGCCTGTTCTCGCAAACAAAAATTGGCAATGAACGGTATCCGTCATTGACGGGCGTCAGAGCCGTCGGAGCCACGGTCGTATTTCTCGACCATTTTCCGCCGTGGCTCGACGCGCATATCGTGCTCAACGTCATGGCGTTTTTCTTTACGTTGAGCGGCTTTCTCATTGTGCGGATCTACTATGAGCAGGCGGAGTTGAGGCGCCAGTGGTTGGCGAAATATTTCGTGAATCGGTTTGCGCGGATTTACCCGGTTTATTTCTTGTTGTTGAGTATTGCCGTTTGTCTGCAGCACGATTTTCGTCCCTGGACGCTCATAACGAACTACACCCTGACGCATGCGCTTTTTCACGACAATGATGTGATCATTCAACCCAGCTGGTCGCTGACTGTCGAGGAATGTTTTTATTTCCTCGCGCCATTTTTCATGATTCTCGCGAGGCGCCGCAATTTCTGGGTTCCTTTTGCGTTGGCTAGCTTTCTATTGCTCGCAGCCTTGGTGATTTCAAAATTGGGGTTTGCCTTTTTGGGAACCCCTGGATTCGTCTTGACAACCACCTTCTTCGGTCATTTTGTCGAGTTCTTTGCCGGTTTCTATCTGGCGCTCGCCCTGATGCGACTTGAAAAAAACAGGTCTATCTACACGCCAGGCAACAGCTACACGATGGCGGGGCTCGCCGGCGTGTTGCTGCTGATTATCGCCATGGTGCTCGTCTATCGGCATGTTCCGACCAATTTTGCGCACGTCATGCTCATCAACAATTTCTTGATCCCTTTCCCGATCGCCGTACTCTACTGGGGGCTCATCCGTGAAAATACTTTCCTGTCGCGGCTTCTATCGAGCAGAGTTTCCGGGTTGCTCGGCAGAAGTTCGTATTCCTTTTATTTGCTGCATACGCTGGTCATAGACTACATCGCCCTACCGTTATTGCCGGCGCAAAGCAGCCTCAGGCCTCTCTATGTTCTGCTCACGCTGGTCGTTACCTGGTGCGCTTCGATTCTATTGTTCGTTGGTTACGAGGAGCCGATAAATCTGTTGATTCGCCGAGTGTTCAGATCGAAGGATAAAACGATAGGCTTGCAATCGACGCTCTTTCAGATCAAACCATGATGACGCTGTAAGCGGGTAGCCGGAGTCCGACACCACCTGGTGGCAGCCGCGGTTTCGCGGATTGTTCGTCCTCTCCGTGCGCTGTTATGATGACGCGTGCGGAAAATCAAGCTTTTCGCCTGGTTGCTTTGCTTCATTTTCGTATGCGGACTCATTGTGCTGCCCGCCGGACGTGGCTACCTGCAGCATTTCCTCGGCGCGCACCAGGGCATACCGCTTTACATCCTGCTCGCCCTCCTTCTGGCGATTCCCGCCAACATAGTGACGTTGGTGACGGCATTTCTGTTTGAATGGCTGCTGCTCGGTTGGTCTCGCTCATCGCTCAAGGCGCTGTGGGAGCGGCGCGCGTCGGTGAAACTGGATGCGCTTTCCATTGCGATGAGTCTGCTGCCCCTCGAGCGCCTTGGCTACATACTATCGCTGGGACTGCTTTTCGCGATCGACACCCATTCCGTGCAGACGGGGAATATTTCTGTTACGCGCTTCCTGCCCTTATGGGGCATCCAGGTTGCGTTCCTGGTGTTGTGTCACTCATTCATCAACTACTGGATGCACAGACTCGAACATACGATCCCGGCCCTCTGGGCGCTGCACAAGTTTCATCATTCCGCCGACCGCATGTCGATTCTGACCTCAGAGCGCCGGACGCAACTGGCCAAGGGTGTGGAGGGAGCGTTGCTGTTCATTCCTCTGATACTGTTGAGCGATCCGACCGCCGCGAAGCCTGCGATGGGCAGCCTGTCATTCGCGATGGTGGTGATTTATGCTGCTTTTCGCATCTTTATAGGTTTCAACATGTATCTCTGCCATTCCAATCTCACTACGGATTATGGTTGGATAGGCCGCTGGCTGCTGGTATCGCCCAGGATGCACAGGCTTCACCATGCCGCTTCGCGCAGTTATCACGACAAAAATTTTACGTTCGATCTGGTGATCTGGGACAGACTTTTCGGAACCTACGCGACCTGTGATGCGCAAGCCATCACCGACATACCGCTCGGACTGAATGACAACCCTTTCAACACCAGCAGCACCCTCATGGGCGTATTGCGCAGCTATTTTCTGACCCCCTATCTGGTCTTTTGGCAAGAGCTGCGCAAGGGCTTCAAGGCATGGATGCCGGCACCGCTCGATCGCGAACAGCGCCCGGCGGAACTGCACCCTGAATTCTGACGCCGCCTTGGCGCGACGGCTTCGGATAAGCAATGAAGTACACACAGCCGATAAACATCGCGAACAGCAGGAATAATCTCGGATACGCCAATACAGAGAGTCCGCCGCGCCCTTCAAATATATAAGCGTGTCTGTAGGGAATGAATCCGATGAGCGCGTACGTGCCGGCGACGAAATACGCCGGCGTGCGCGAACCCTGCTCGAAAAAATAATCGATGAGTAAGGCTACGGGCAGCCAAAGCAGGGCACAGGTGTAGGTCGCCGTTGCCGGCGCGATCAAAAACAAGACAATTCCAAGTAGTCCGATGGACGGTGCGGCGGCGCGCGCGGATCCTTGTCTCGCGAGCTTGACCAACATCGCAGCTGCGATGAGCAGGATCGAACCTTTTAGCGTGATTAAGCTGAGCGTCCGCAGGAGGGGCGCTGCCAATAGCGGCTGCGGATTGTGCGCAGCATCGAACACGAACAGTTGATCAAACAACGTATCAAAAGACTGGTACACCGCGCTAAAGGGAACGGTCTGGTCCTGCAGGCTGAGCCGGCCCGCGAGATGGTTGCCAAAGACCGAAATTATAAAGACTTCATGCACCTTCCAGCCCAGCACGCCGATGCTGACGAGCCCGGCTGCCGCGATTGCGACCGCACCACCCATCACTACTTTCCACTCCTTCCGGAATGCAAAGTAGGCGAGGATGATCACCGGAAAATATTTGATCGGCACGAAGAGACCGAGACATATTCCAGCCAGCCAGGGTCTGCGCCTAAGGTACAGGTAGTATCCGAGGATGCAGAACGTCGAAATGAGAATGTACGGCTGACCGCAGCGCAATCCGCTGATAATTCCGAGCCCGGCCGCCAGAATGAACAGTGCGGATACAAGCAAATTCCACGCAAGAATTCTTGCCAGCAGGAAGATCGAGCAAACCAGCGCCAGTGAGCTCACGACGGTCACGATACGCAGCGCGGTTAGCGGTTCGAAGCGCGCGATAGGGACCAGCAACAGGGCCGTGGGCGGTGGAAAGGGTGCGAATTTTCCCGGATTTTTTGCCGATTCCAATCCATAGCGGCGGATTTGTTCGCGAAACCAGTCATCGTCGTAGAGCCTGCGCGTATCCTGCCCGTCGATAACGATCCTGGCGGCCGTGAAATAGCCCGGGAAATCGGCGGTAATTTCGGACATCGCCGGTACAACGCCCTTGAGCAGCACGAAGGCCGCAAGACCGAACACCAGCAGCGCCATGCAAGCGCGGCCAATGAATGAATTCATTGCCTTTAGACCCGAGGTTGGCATGCGTTGGGCGTATTGGAACGAGATGATGCGACGCGCAAGTTAGGGGATGCCCGCAGCCCGCGCGTTCGCCGGCAAGAGCTGGCCATACTTTCCGCAGCCCACGATCCTCCCGTCGCTGAGCTCGACGACAAAATCGCAATGCCGTAGTGCATTATTCCGATGCGCAATGATGAGGATGGTTCTGTTCCGTCTCAGCGCATCGAGCGTCGCGGTGATCTCGCCTTCGGCAGCGGTGTCCAATGAACTGGTCGCCTCGTCCAAGATCAACAGCGATGCGTCGCGGTACAGTGCGCGCGCGATTGCCAGGCGCTGTCGCTGTCCACCACTGAGGCTGCATCCTGCCCCCAACCATTCGTCGTAGCCGTTGGGCAGCGCCGCAACGCATTCCGAGAGACGCGCCAATCGCACCGCGGACTCCAGGCGCTCGCGATCAATCTGCACACGCGGAGTTCCGAAAGCGATGTTCTCTGCGAGTGTTGCCTCAAACAGGGTTACGTGCTGCGTAACGTATGCAATGGTTGTCTGCCATGCAGCGCTGTTCGCGCGATCGAGTCGCATTCCGTCGATTTCGATATGTCCCGACTGCGGTACCAGCAGTCCGCTCACCAGGTCGAGCAATGTGGTCTTGCCAGAGCCGTTTGGGCCGACAAAGCCGACGATGGCACCCGCGGGAATGACCAGCGAAGCACCCAGGACAGCGGCCGGCCGATTGGGCGCATAGCGGAAGGACAGCTCGGACAAGCGTATTTCGTGGCGCGGTCTGCCGCGCCAGGCGGGCTCGCCCGGAAGGTCACGGGTGATCGTTCGCGAAGGGTTGGCTTGCAGCAGGTCGGTCTCAATCCCGGCAAATGCGGTCCGGTCGGAACGGATCTTCACAATCGCTGAAAACGCCTGCTGCAGTGCAGGCAGCAGCCGATAGGCCGCAAACACGACAAAGCTCAGTTGCGCCATCCACGGGGCGCCCGCGTCGGGCCGGGCGTGCAAGTAGAGCGCGACACCCACCAAGCAAGCGACGGTGATGCACTCGAGGACGTACCTCGGGGCCTGCGAAATCACCAGCGTGTTTACGGCGGACCGGGAAATCGATCTTGACTGCTCGGCGAACCGCCGTACCGAGAAATCGCGCGCCTGCGCGAGCGTGACTTCCTTGATCGCCCGCAGACTTTCATTGACGGTTCGCGCACGCTCGGCATAGCAGCGGCTCTCGGACTGCCCATTGCGCAGCAAGCGCCTGCGGGCGGTCGCGTATATCGCAGCGTAACTCGCACCGAGGCCGACGAGAGAGGTGACGGCAACTGCCGGATTGACGAGCACGACGGCGGCCGCGATGCACGCAATCGTCACAAGACTGGTTACGAGGATGAGCGCTTGCTGCAGGACGCCGGATGTCACCCGCGCGCTTTCCTGGACTCTGCTCGCGAGCACCGAGCTTTTGCTGCGAATGTGAAATTCGTAATCGCGGTGCATGTATTCAGCGAATAGGCGGACATTCAGGGCATCGCCGACGCGTGCGGCAAATCTATTGATTGCCATGAAACCGAACAGATTCACCGCGTTCGCTACGAGAATGACGGCGGCGAACGCCATGCCAAGCACTGCCGAGAACGAAGCGGCGTTGTCGAGGTGCGCGCTGTGCGACAGCGCCCGCAGCAGTGCGTTGTGCTCGATCGCATGGGGGTCGGCCAACGCCGCAAAGAACGGCAGCACGGCGGCAATTCCCCCCACCGTGGACAATGCCATCACAATGGAGAGTAGCTGCAGCCCCATGATCTGCCGGCGTTGCCGGTGATCGAGAAGACGCCATAGAGTGAGCAGTATGGACATGGTGATCAACCTCGACCGCGGCCAACCACGGCGCGTGCCACGCGAAGAACGCCCGGCGGAGTTACCGCATGAGCCGCTGCTCTGGCGCCTCCCAGCCACCACTCCCGAAACCCCCATGAATACGCCGAGCTTGTCGCGAGGGTGCGCAGTGCGGCCCAACGGCTTCCATCGATGGCCTGGCTGCGTGCCAAACCCGCGGCTGTCTTGGCGCGCTCTTTGCGCAGCATTGGGCGCAAAGCAGGATCGGTGCTCGCCGCGAGAAATTTTTCGAGTGCGCGCCCGCGATCCTCGAATACAATCGCATCGTTGCGGTAGTGCTCCCGATGCTTGCGCACATGCGTCAGCGTCTCGCGAACGCCATCGATCTCGCTCACCGCGGCAAGGCGCAGAAATAAATCGTAGTCTTCGCACATCCGTAAATTCGCATCGAACCCGCCGAGTTGCTCCAGCAAGCGCCGTCTCACGATTACGCTGGGTACTGCAATAGAGATTTCCAATGCGATCCAGCGCTCGAGGATCCGGCCCTCTACAGCCGGCCACCATCGAGCACGCGACCCCGTGAGCAGCTCGCCGGATTCGTCGATCAGGGCATATGCGGTGTGGCTCCAGCCGCGCTGCGGATGAGAGCGCAGCGACGCCACCTGCAATGTGAGTTTCTCAGGCAGCCAAATGTCGTCGGAATCCAAAAAAGCGATGTATTCGCCGCGCGCCGCACGCCATGCGGCGTTGCGTACGCCACCGGGATTGCCCGTATGGGCTAACCGAAGCACCTTGACCTTTGGTGCATTCGCCAGCGCCGCCACGAACGTCGCCGTTTCCCCTTCTGATCCGTCATCCGCAACGATCAGCTCCCAGTCCGTGAATGTCTGAGCGAATACTGAATCGACCGCCCGGCGCAAGTATTGCAGCCGATTGAAGGTCGGCAGGACTACTGACACTTCTGGTCGGATCACGGCTTCGGCGTACACATCATGACTCTCTGTGAGTACCCAATTGCGGCAAATTGGTTTAGTTCAAATCAGGGGCGGCAGATCCGCCATCAATGTGGTGTCGGCCCTCGCGCAGATCAACTAACATAGCAGAAAGGCCGCAGAATGATATTTACCCAACTGCGTACACAAACCGCACCGATCTGCGATGTCCAAAATCCTTACTGATGCGAGTCAGACCGATACGCGGTACGTCGAGCGGACGCTCGCCGGAGCGGAATATTTCGAGTACATCACCGCGGTGGAATCGGATCGCCGGGCGCGCGCGGCATTTCAAGATCTCGTGGCGCGGATTGTTCCGCCGGGGGCGGCATTGTTCGATTTCGGCGCCGGAGCCGGAATCGATGCGCGGTTTTTTGCGGAGCGCGGCTTTACGGTCGAGGCGTATGACAGCGATCCGCGAATGCGTGACTTCTTCGCCCTTTATTGCAGCGATCTCCTCGAGAGCGGGCGCGTTGTGCTCGATGCAAGCAGCTATCGGGAGTTTGTCACCAGCAGGCCGGCGATGCGAGGGCGACGGTTCGACCTGGTCATCTGCAACTTTGCGCCGCTCAATCTGATCGATGATTTAGAGGAGCTGTTTGCAAAGTTTGCCGCCTTGACGGCCCCGGACGGGCGCATCCTGGCAAGTATTCTCAATCCGTACTTCATCGATGATCTGAAATCGAAGTCGTGGTGGCGACGTGCTCCGCGCTTGTGGCGCCGAGGTCACTACTTTCTGCCGGGCCCCCAGGCGCCGCATCACCGGCGACGGGTTGGCAATTTCGCTGCATTGAGTGCGCCGCATTTCAGGCTCGCCCGCGCGTTCCCCGGGAGCAGCAGCGGCGGTGTGCTCGCGCGACTGCAGTACTTCACCTGCCGCTATCTATTTCTCCTGTTTGAAAAAACAGCTGCGAGAAATAAATCGGATATTAAATGCGCCGGCTGAATAGCACTGCCGGGGATGCGATGCCTGAGATGCTTGCGATGCTACAATAAAGATCCCAGGGACGCCGTGCATTTACCTGTGCCCTTGCAACGCTGGATAAGAGGACTGCCGCAATGGGCGCCCGTGGCGCTGCAGCAGCAGCAGGCTGTCCAGGTGCGCATGTCCAGTGCCGGCCGCGAGATTGATATCACCGGCGCTGTGGTAATCGCAGCCCTCAATCCGCTAATTCTCGCCATAGCGCAGAGCGACCGGACCCGCTTTGCGTTCGAAGACCGCTCAGCGGACCTGCATTTCGTTGATCTCGACTTGGGAAGCACGGTGGGCCTGCTGCACCTGAAGTATCTGCGCAATTGGGACACATCCGGGATCACGCTCGGGCTGTTTGAAGTTCGAAGCGGGACTCAATTCTGCATCCGCTGGCCTTTCCGCGGCTTGAACCGCTGGCTGCAGAACCGCGCGATGCGAACAAAAACTGATTCTCAGAATTTCTCCATGCCGCCCGAAGCTGTGCAGAACTTGATGATCTTCTACATCTGCCCGCAGCCCGTGGTCCTCGTGTCAGTCGACGATGGCAGTCATAGCAACCTGTTTCCTATGGACCTGATCGGACCCGTCTCGGCGGACCGGTTCACCCTCGCGCTGCGCAGTACGAGCCAGTCGGTGGGGACAATGAAGAGCGCCCGTCGGGTTGCTCTTGCGGATATTCCCGCCAGCGCCCGTGGCGCCGCCTACAAGCTCGGTGTCCACCACAAGAACGTCAAGGTTGATTGGGATCAGCTCCCGTTTGGCATCCGGCGCTCGCCAAACTTCGCGCTCCCATACCCTGAAATCGCGCTGCGCGTACGCGAAGTCGAAATTCTGGACTTCGACACCATCGGCTCGCACACCTTCTTTGTGACGCGAATCGCAGCGGAGCTTGCGGTTGCCGAGGCGCCCCGCTTCTTTCATACCAGCGGAATTTATCAACACTACCGAACGCGCAGTGGACGCCCGTTTGCCGTGGCGCCTTGACTCCTACAGCCCGGTAACGCGCGGATCCCACAATTTGATGAAGCGCTTGGAGAAATTCAATTCCCAGGGACGCTCGTAACGCTCCAGGCGATAGCGCCACGATGCCAGCGCGCGCAGGGCCGATTTGCCCCAGGAGGGGGAGCGCACATCGGTGATGGTGGGAAACCGGCAGCCCAAGACCGTGGTGAAATCGCGAATTCGGCGGCGCATGCGCTCGTTCAGCCACGGCACATCGGTGTGGCACCAATACGAGAGCCATTTAGGTTCCGCCCAGCCGTCCGCCGTCGTCGGGAAAATCAAGGGCGACCCATCGCTGTCGCGTAGATTGGCGACCGCGCGCTCGACGTGCGGATTCGCGCTCCCTGGGGCGGGCGGCAGCGGCGCGTACACATACAGCATGATCTCCGTTTTGGGGTGGATCCGCTTGACGTGCCGGATGAAGTTGAAGGTTCGCTCGGTTTCCCCTTCCGGGTCATGGGGCGGCGCCAGCATGAATGACAGTTCCGGAATGACGCCATTGCTGCGGCACTTTTCAATTGCCGCCAACGTCTGATCCGTGCTCGTTCCCTTGCGCACGTCATGCAATAGCCAATCGCTCGGCGACTCCGCGCCGATATACGCCATGCGCAGGCGGCTCTTGCGCACCAAAGCCCACGAGTGTTCCGACAGATTCAGCAGCGCGTCCGACCGGGCGAAACACCACCAGGGCAGTTGATACTTCGCCAGAACCTCGAGCAGCGGCGCCGTGTCCTGCTCGCGGTCAAAGAAATTGTGATCGAAGAATTGCACCGCATCGACGCCCAGATGCGTGGTGAGATAGCGCAGGTCCTGATCCAGCCGCGCGGCGGCGGGCAGGGCGGTCTTGCCGCGAAACATGGAGGCAACGCCGCAGAAGGTGCAACGGAATCGACAACCGAGGGCGGCCTGGTAGCCGGTGGTGCGGCGTCCCAGAAAAGTCCTCGCCAGGTAATTGCGCGGATCTCCGGCGCGTTCGTAAGGCAAGGTGCGGGTCAGCGCCGCCGCGGAGAATGCGCGATTCTTGTTGTGAACCACCCGACCGCGCGAGCGCCAGGACAAGCCGGCGATCGCGGCGAGATCGGCGCCGGTAAATATGGCGTCCAATAGCTCACGCAGGGTGTCTTCGCCCTGTCCACGGATGGCATAGTCCAGATAGGGCGTGTTGAGGGCAGGCTCGGCACAAATACTGGGGAAATGGCCGCCCCAGATGATGGGAACCGCCGGGAAGCGTGCACGGATCTCGCGCGAGACGCGGATGGCGCTGCGCAGCTGCGGGCCTCCCATGACGCTGATTCCCACGGCGTCCACCGCGCCGGCCGCCAGCGTTCTCAAGGTGGTGGCCACGAAATCGCGATCGACATTGCCGTCGATGATGCTCGAGGCGTAGCTGCCGTCCAGCGAGGCGGAAAGATTCAGCACTGCAAGAGGAAAGCGGGCACTGCGCCGTGAGGTGATCGTCGGATTGATCAGTAAAACGTGCTTGAGCGCCGTCATGATAACTTCTGCGCCGGCACCAGCCAGCGGGTAAAGAGCATCTCGACCGGCCAGCGATAGTTGTCCTTATCGCAGCGATAGCGCGCGAGTTGCTGCAGAAAGCGTTTGCCGCGGGATACGCGCTTCCACGCGAGCTCGTGAAAGAATTTGAAGCGCTCGATGAGTTCAAATTTTTCCGGCGAAACCCAGGGTCCCGGTTCGCCGGCCACATAGTCGAATTGCGCCCATGCCTCCAGCGTTTGCGGCAAACGAAAGCCGCGCGCGACCGCTTCGATCACCAGCGCGCTGCCCGGGTAGGGCTTGAAATAATAGATCGGGGTGAGGAAATCCGGGCTCATGGAGCGCAAGCGCTTGGCGCAATCCAACGTGGCCTGAATATGCGCGTCGGTCTCGTCCGGGAAGCCAACGATGAAAGGGAAATGACCGGCGATGCCGAACTTCAGCATCTTCTCCGCGACTTCGTACACCTGCTCGATCTTGATATCCTTGCGAATGCGTTTTAGCACTTCGTTGGAGCCGGACTCCACCCCAACCAACAGGCGGCGCAGACCCGACTGTTTGCATCGCACCCAGACATGCTCCGGAAGCCTGATTCCCTGATCGGCGCGCATGGTCGCCGCCCAGGTTATCTTCATGCCGGACTCGACGATCCGATCCGCCATTGCCTCCACGCGGGCCGCCTTGGTGAAGAACGTCTCATCCTGAAAATTCACGTCATCAAAGTGATATCGGTCCCACAGCTCCTTCAGTCGCAGCGCCATGCGCACCGGTTCGAGGCCCACCCACTTGCGTCCATAGACGAAGGGGTCTGAGCAGAAGGCGCAGCGAAAATTGCAGCCCTGCGATGAAATGAAATCGAGCTGACGTTTGCCCTTCAGTTCGAAGTAGCGCTCGACCGGAATCAGTCCATAGTCATGCGCGCGAAATTTGTCGACCTGTGCCAGGTTTCGATCCGGATTCTCGTGAATGGATCCGTCAGGCAGCCTGATCGTGCAGCCCTCGCAACCCAGCAGAGACTGCCCCTCTCTAAGCCGCTGCACGATCTCTGCAAAAGTTTCCTCGCCTTGACCGCGCACTGTTACGTCAACCGACGGCTCGAGCAGGCACTCCTTCGCAAACATGGATGGGTGCCAACCGCCCCAAACGACCGGGATGCTCGCTCGAGCGTGCTTTGCCGCGCGGGAAATCTGCAGGGCATCGGAAATGGGAGCACCGGTCAGCACGGTCACGCCGAGACAAAGCGCATCGGCAAGGTGCGATAGCACGGTATTTTCGGCGTCGGGGTCGAGCCTGGCGTCGACGGTTATCACTTCGTAAACTTCCGGATCGAGCTCGGAGCCGATCGCCAGCAGCGCCAGGGGCATCGTGAAAAACACGGCCTGTGGATTGTAGAGCACCACCTTGAGTCGCTTCAGGCTCATGCCGCTCTGCCAGTCAGGCGCGCCATCCGCAATCCTGGTTCACTCAAAGAGGCACGGGCAAGGGCTCTGGAGATGTTTGCGTGGAGCAGCTTCGGGGCACCGTCGACCTGCACGCGAGTCCACTCAGTGCTTGCCGATGCGCGCATGACGCATTCGGCATCACCGTATCGCGCAATCCCGTCGACCATGACGAGACGTACCGCCGATCGGGTCGCGTCCCGAAGAGCCGTCCCGGCGGGAAGCACCAGTAGATCGGCGCGCAGGCCCGGCCGCAGAGCACCTCGATCGGGAAGACGCAGGAGCGTCGCACTGACGTGCGTCACCAGGCCTTCGAGGGCTTCTTCACTCATTCCACTTAAGTTTGCGGCGAACCGCAATTCATCGAGCAGGTCCCGAGCCCCGCTCAAACGCGAGTCGGTGCCGAGCGCAACGCGCTGCTGCGAAACGAGATCGGCCACTTGAGCGGTCTTTCCGAACAAGCGCATATTCGAGGAAGGACACCAGATGAGGCCTGCGCCGGCGGCCTCGAGTCTAGAATGCTGGGCCTGATCAAGAGCAATACCATGGACCAGCAAGGTATTGGACCTCAGGCAGCCTAGCGCCTCGAGACGTTTGAACTCATTCGCGGCTTCGTCATCTTGGCCCTCGGCGGCGTGCACGATCCACGGCCATGTGGGAGGCGTAGCGCGATAGGATTCGACGACGGACCGCTCGCCGTCAATGTACAGCGAGTGGGACCACCCATAGTCGCGCACCACGGAGATCGGAAAGCCGGGCTGCGTCAGGAACGGGTACAGAGGATCGTGATGGGCAACCGTGGTGACGCCGCTCAGCAGGTTTTTGATGCCGCCCAAGAGCAATCGCTCGTCGCGCGGTACTTTGGCGCCGGCGGCGAACTTAGGATCGCTGCGCCGCCGCCCGTCGACTTCAGCAATCCAATCGCGCGCGTGCCGATAGAACTTCTGAGTTTCATGGTCGGGCAAACTATTGAGCTGCAAATGATCGTGGGCGTTGATGAGCCCCGGCAACAACCGGTCGCCTTGAAGATCGAAAATCGTATCCGCGGGGTCCGGATCCGCATCGAGCGCCGCGATGTGCGCTGCGCGGACACGCAGGCTGCCGATCCGGCCGCCGGGAAGTTGCGCATTGACAAAAGTGATGCTCATTTGCGCGCCCGCACCACCAGCACGATCGGCAAGCCGTGCCAATTCCGATAGAAATCCTCGCCCTTGGGGAACGGCTCGCACAATTCGATGCCCACGCGCACTTCGTGCACGGTTTCAATGCGCAGGCCCGCGGCCTTGGCCGCGTCAATCTGCGTGCTTACGGGATACGGTGTGTGCGGCACGGAGCGGGTTTCGTCATCGATGTCTTTGAACGACCTTGTCAGGCCGGCGCGAGCCGCATCCGGATGGAAATCCGAATACAGCAAGGTACCGCCGTGGCGCAGTACTCTGGCAATCTCGGCCATCCACGCAGACACATCCGCGGCGTGACCCAGCGCCAGGCCGGAGATCACCACGTCAAAAGTGCCCGCCGCGAAGGGCAGCTGCATCATGCCCGCGCACACCCGGCCACCGTTGGGAACCTGCATCAGCATGGGCACGCAGAAATCCAGGGCGATCAGATCCGCGGCCCCGGCTTCGGCCAGCAACCGCGAGTACCGGCCGGTACCGCAGGCGAGATCGAGAGCGCGCAGACCGGCGACCTCAGGCCAGTATTGCAGCATGGCTTGCTGCTCGGCGCGCATCAGCGGATTGTGCGCGACGGGTGGGTATAGGGGCGCCCAACGTTGATAAGCCGCCCGGGTTTCAGCAGCGACAGTCATCAAAGTATCGAGCTCGCGAGATCATTCGGATCCCGCCACATCGAGCAGACGCAGGTCTTGCATTCCCGGCGGGCACCGGCGCGGATGGAAGCGCGCAGCGCCCTCATGCGCTCGCCGTTCAGCGCACTCGAAAAATCATCCGCTGTGCTGCCGTCGCCTCGCAGCCCCGCGGCCTCGGCCGGCCCCGATATAAAGAAGCAAGGTTGCACGCGTCCAGTCGCGCCGACCACCGCGGAGAACTCCGGTGCATTGCAGTGAACCGAAGGGTACGAAGTCTTGCCATGAAGTGCGCCGAAGTACTGCAGGATGCGCCGCAGCTTGGCGGGACTCTCCGCGATAAAGCCCGAGCGAAAATCCGCCGCGCACTCGCGTTCCATGTCGCACAGCAATTCGTGCAACATGGGCAGCTCTTCGGGGAGCAGGGCCAAATCACTGCTGAAACTCTCGGTGCGACCAAAAGCGTGAGGATTGGCCACATCCACAGCCAGAAAGGAAACCTGCCGTGCACCGAGTTCCTTCGCCAGGGACACAAAAGTCGGTAGCTGCCAAAAGTTCGCGCGTTGCAGCGTGACTCGAACGCCGGGAGCGACGCCGTGGGCTGCTGCGGCGCGTATGCCCTCGCAGACCTTGTCGAACGCATCGAGGCCGCGAATCGCCTGGTAGGTCTGCCGATCGGTGCCGTCCAAGGAAACCGTAATGGCATCGAAGACTTTGGCGGCGCGCAAAGCGTGCTTCGCCAAGGACAGACCGGAGGTCAGCAGCCATACTTTGAGGCCAGCATCGCGCAGGGCGTGTGCGATGGACTCCCACTCCGGATTGAGCAGCGGCTCACCGCCCGACAAGAGCACCACGCGGGTGTGCAGCTGCGCGAGGTTGGGCATAAGGCGCAGCACGGCCTGCAAATTCATATCGGCGCGGCCATGACGCCAGTAATCGCAGGTGACGCAGCGCGAATTGCAGCGCTCCGTGAGATATAGCGTTACCAGGGGCAAGCGGTGCAGATGCGAGTTCGACGCGGGATCGCTCGACAAGACCGGATCGCTCAACGCTTGTGCAGACAAAACCCCTCCAGTCCGATTCGCGCAGCCAAAAAGTTCCATGGTGAGTGCCGCTGCGCGGGCGTTTGGTTGGGCTGCAATGCGGGAATCTGCGACCGGGATAGCACCGAAAAAGCGGGTCTAATCGTCAAAAGTGAATGAATAGGTGGTTTCAACCCATTGATTTCGCTAAGCTCCAGCCAGCATGAGTATGTCAAACGCCCTGTGCGTCGAAAAGGTCCACGTTTGGCGCGGCGACCGTCATGTGCTTCAAGGCGTGAGCGCCGAAGTGCATCGAGGCGAGCTTCTGCACGTATCTGGCCCAAACGGCACGGGGAAGACCACGTTGCTGCGCGTTGTCAGCGGCTTGTTGCACCCGGAGCAGGGCATCGTTACCTGGCTCGGCCAGTCCATCGTGTCGCATCGGACTGACTATCAAGCGGCCCTGGCCTATGCCGCCCACGAGCCCGCGCTGAAGGGGGATCTGACGGCCCTGGAGAATCTGCACTTTTCAGTGGGAATGAAGCGCCGCTCGACCTTGCAAGAATTGCGCGACGCGCTGGAGCGAACCGGGGTTGCCGCCTGTGCGGATCTGCCGGCGCGCGTGCTCTCGGCCGGCCAACGGCGCCGAGTATCGTTGGCGCGGGTGATCGCCATGCAGGCAGCGCTGTGGCTGCTGGATGAACCCTACGCCAATCTGGACGCCGCAGGCTCGCAGTTGGTATCGGAGCTGCTGCAGGC